>Ga0213861_10000379_pt1 | contig 38748 bp, 32 predicted proteins | sample PICome_4_FD_160110 | JGI IMG/M metagenome (GOLD analysis project Ga0213861, IMG submission 160110) | Coastal seawater microbial communities near Pivers Island, North Carolina, United States - PICO131 | ecosystem: Environmental > Aquatic > Marine > Coastal | place: USA: North Carolina... | reverse complement strand
CCCCGCCCTTGAAGGAAAACTACTTGAAGCCGATTTTTTGAAGGCCGATTTAAATGCATTGTTGGGAGACGAACCATTCTCGGTGGTTGGTAATTTTCCGTACAATATTTCTTCACAAATTTTATTCAAGTGCATCGACTTTAGAAACCAAATCCCCGAAATAATGGGAATGTTTCAGCGGGAAGTTGCACAGCGCGTTGCAGAGCCGCCAGGATCAAAACAATACGGGATATTGAGTGTGCTTTTACAGACGTATTATGATATTGACTATTGTTTTACAGTGGATGAGCATGTTTTTAATCCTCCTCCAAAAGTGAAGTCTGGTATTATTCGTTGCGTCAGAAATGACCGGGACAAACTCCCATGCGATGAAAAATTGTTCAAACAGCTTGTAAAAATGAGCTTCAACCAACGCAGGAAAACGATTCGAAATTCAATCAAACCGTTGATCAAAGGAAAAGGTCTTGATCACGAATTTTTAGCTTTACGCCCAGAGGTTTTGAGTGTTGATCAGTTCATTGAGTTAACCCAGCTTGTCGCGTCTGTGATTTGATTTTATTCATCATTATTAAGAGAGAAAAATTATTTTTTTTTATAGCAAATTCAAACTGTAATGCGCAGAAGAACTTTTTGTCTCATAGATGGTGCCTCATTTTAAAAAAATCATTTTCTTTGTAGTCAATAAATCAATAGACTATGACATTAGATGGATTTTTTAGAGGACTCGGGGATGTGTTACAATGGACATTCAATATCTTAGAAAATGACATGCCAACCACATTTTTGGTAAACACTGGAGCAGTTCTCCTCGGTTTTGTAGGGTTGTTCTATTGGCTTAATTTGCAAAGAAAATTCAATGCGCAAGCAGAAAAAGATCCGGATCAGCTAAAATGATCCCGGACCATAAACGGTTTAAAAAACCTCCTCAACAATTGGGGAGGTTTTTTTGTTCTACTGAAGATGTCTTATCAATCAAATAACTACCTTTATCTCGTGGACACATTTTCAGTTATTATAACCGCAGGAGGTATAGGAAAAAGAATGAGGGCAAAACTTCCAAAGCAGTTTATGCTTGTGAAAGAACGGCCTTTGTTAATGTACACAATTGAGCAGTTTTATTTTTTTAATAGCCGTTGTCAAATTATACTCACACTCCCGGAAGAATGGAAGGATTATTGGGAACAGTTAATTCAAGAACAAGAGTTTAAAATCCCACACCGAATTGTTACTGGAGGAAAAGAGCGCTATGACTCCATTAAAAATGCTCTGGACTTTTGTACCGGTGAATACATCATGGTTCATGATGGAGTTCGCCCTTTGGTCAGTCTCGACACACTGAAACTGTGTGCAGCTGAAGTTCAAACAGCAAAAGCAGTGGTCCCAGTGGTTCCCTTGAATGAGTCCCTTCGAATGGTTGATGGAGACGCTACAAAAGCTGTAGATCGGTCACAATTTTTAATGGTACAAACACCGCAATGTTTTGCAAACGCAATTCTTAAAAAAGCGTATGAACGTGAATTCCATTCAGGAATTACTGATGATGCGAGTCTTGTTGAGGAATCGGGTCAGGAAGTTCACACAGTAGCGGGAAATATCGAAAACATAAAGATTACAACAAGGGCAGATTTGCTTTATGCAGAACAATTGCTTAAATAAACCCTAATTCTTGGGCGGTAAAGAGCAATAAGTGTATCTTTAATGCCTTATTGAATTTCAGTATGAAAGTAACAGATCATTTAAAAACGGCGAAAGACACGTTGTTCTCATTTGAGATACTTCCCCCTTTGAAAGGGAAGGGCATTCAATCTATTTTTGATGGAATCGATCCATTGATGGAGTTTAAACCAAAGTTCGTCAATGTGACTTACCACAGAGAGGAGTTTCTTTACAAGGAGCGGGAAAACGGATTATTGGAGAAAATAGCAATCCGGAAGCGACCAGGAACGGTTGGGATTTGTGCTGCAATTATGAACAAGTATACCGTGGATGCTGTCCCGCATCTTATTTGTGGCGGGTTTAGCAAAGAAGAAACAGAGAATGCATTGATTGATTTACAGTTTCTAGGAATTGATAACGTTTTGGCATTGCGCGGAGATTCAATAAAGACAGAATCGAGTTTTCGACCACACAACGATGGTCATGAATTTGCGGTAGACCTGATTGGACAGATCAGCGAAATGAACAGCGGAAAATATTTGATTGATGACATTAAATTAGAGCCAACAAACTTTTGCATCGGAGCGGCAGGGTATCCCGAGAAACATTTCGAGGCGATGAATCTTACGACCGATTTGAATTACTTGAAAGCAAAAGTAGACGCCGGAGCGGAATACATTGTAACACAAATGTTTTTCGACAATCAGAAGTTTTTTGCTTTCGTTGATGCTTGCCGAGCAATCGGAATTAACGTGCCTATACTACCAGGTTTAAAACCAATAAAAACATTGCGTCATATTTCGTTTTTGCCTAAGTTTTTTCATATTGATTATCCCGAAGCGTTATCAAAAGAGTTGCTGAAGTGCAAATCAAATGAAGATGTACAACAAGTAGGTTTGGAATGGGGGATCGCACAATCAAAAGAACTGATGGCTGCGGGGGTTCCTTGTATTCATTATTACACGATGTCGAATTCAGAAATGGTTCGGTCAATCGCAAAAGAAGTTTTTTAGTAGAATAACAACCAAGAATTATGAAAAAGACACTCCTAATTGCATTCTTCTTTGCCACGGGATTTCTCTATGGGCAGGAAATTGATCAAATTGTTTTGAACCTGAACAATGCCGTTGTTATTGGACAGATGGACACGCCTGCCGATAGGTATTCAGTTGAAGTAAATTTAACTGAACTATTCGCCACAAATGGGGTGCGATCTCTTGCCTCACTGAATTTGATGAAATTGGGTTCAGATGCCCAGCAATTGGCCTCAGATTCGGTTGCGAAAAAGGCAAAATCAAAAGGGTTTGACACCTTTGTTGTTGTTTCCATAAAAGGGTATGACAAGCGTTTCAAGGCAACCAAACAAAAGGAGGATTTTTTATCTGCGCTCGGGCGTGCCAACATTTATGGGATTTATCAGCAAGACATTGTTTCGGTTTCTTTTGAATTCAAATTTTACCGCGATGGGGAATTGATCTATGCTGACATCGTCAAGTGTGGAAATGCTGGGAGCCGTGATAAAGTCATCAAAAAATTACGAAAGAAAGTTGCAAAGCGGCTTGTAAAAGCGTGGAAATAAGGGATTAAATGCGAGTCAAAGTCAAAACAGGCGCCATGGATGCGTCTAGGCTTTGAAGAGTTTTGCGACGTATTTCCCAATTATATCAAATTCCAAGTTTATTTTATCGCCAACACTGAGTTGATGGAAGTTGGTGTGCTCGTAGGTAAATGGTATGATACAAACAGAAAATGCTTTGTCTTTTGAATCGACTACAGTTAAGCTCGTGCCGTTTACTGTGACAGATCCTTTTTCAACTGTTACATCACTCGACTCATAGTGGAATGTGAACTTATAACTTCCATCTTGGTCCTCAATTCCCGTGCATGTTGCAGTGGTATCGACATGACCTTGAACAATATGACCATCCAAACGACCATTCATGACCATGCAACGTTCGAGGTTTACCTTCGTCCCCTCGGTCCACTGTCCAAGATTCGTTTTTTCCAAGGTTTCAAGGATTGCTGTTACAACGTATTCACTGCCATCAATGCCAACGACAGTCAGGCAACATCCATTGTGGGCGACGCTTTGATCAATTTTTAATTCGTCTGTAAATGGAGATTCAATCGTGAAATGGATATTTTCTCCTTCTTTTTCGATCTTCTTTACGACCCCAAGGCCCTCAACTATTCCTGTAAACATAGCACAAAATTAGGGTTTCTTTCGAGATGAAATGTACATGAAAGCGATAATAATTGTGAAAGCTAAATCTGCAAAAGGAAACCAAGTAGGGTGAGGCATTGCTAGAAAGTTTACTGTATTTGCCAAAAGCATAATTGCGGTAATAATATAGAGTGATAGCTTTGATCGGCGAAAGATCAATCGGCTAATCACCAAACCACCCAAAAGGCCAAAACCATGTGCAAGAACAATTGAAATGAAACTGCCAAGGGGTTGTTTCAGTGCAAATGCACGAAATAATTCTCGATCTTTCGAATTGACAGCCTTCGTAAACTCTTCAACATCCACCGGGTAGAGAGAATGGGAGAAAAGTTCCAAAATAAATACGAGAATTGCGGCACTCAATACCCCTACTAGAACTGCGATGATGTATTTTCTATTCATAATTGTGCAAATTGGGCCTCAGCCACTTGTTTCGGTTTTCCTTTACTCTTTCGTATTCGACAACTCACTACTTTATATTCTGGACACATTGCCTCGGTACAGTGTTCATCGGATGTAATAATATTAAGCATTACCTCTGGAAAATGGAATGTTGAACTCAAGATCCCCGGTTTCATTTCATCCGTTAGTACGGCTCGGATGTCTACTTTTCCACGCGGACTTTCAACGCACACAAAATCACCGTCTGCAATTCCTTCTGTCTGTGCATCATTCGGATGTATTAAAAGAACATCTTCTGTCAAGATTTCAACGTTGCCTGTTCTTCGTGTCATTGCCCCACAATTGTAGTGTTCCAACTCACGATTGGTCGTGATAATATATGGGAAGTCTTTTTCATACCGTTGAACTTCTCGTGATTTCTCGTAATTCTTGAATGTGAACTTGCCTTTGCCACGTTTAAACTCCTCAATGTGGAGCATCTGAGTGTCTGTTCCATCCTCAAGAACTGGCCATTGTAGGCCGTTTGTACCTAGGCCCTCCCACGTTGCACCTTTGAAGAAAGGAACGATTCCAGCTACTTCAGAAAGGACACCAGGACCAGAATAATCCTCTTGTGGGTATCCCATACGTTTCATAATATCGACAATTATTTGACCATCTACCTTGGTCCCTTCCAATGGTTCAACAACTTTATTGACGCGTTGTATTCTTCGCTCTCCGTTTGTGAAGGTTCCATCTTTTTCTAAGAATGAAGCTCCCGGTAGAACTACTGTTGCTGTTTTCGCTGTTTCGGTCATGAACAACTCCTGAACAATGCACAATTCGAGACTTTCCATTGCTTTGATCACCTTCTTTGTGTTTGGATCTGTTTGTACAACATCTTCTCCAATTATCCACATTGCCTTGAGTGATTTATTAATGGCAGCATCAAACATTTCAGGGATTTTAAACCCAATATGACTAGGAACATTGTTCACTCCATAAAAGGTGTTGTAATGTTGGTTAACAGCAGGGTCTGTTACGTCCATATATCCGGCACCTTGGTGAGGTTGCGCCCCCATATCAGCAGCACCTTGAACATTATTTTGTCCGCGCAACGGATTCATTCCTGCTCCTTTTTTTGCGATATTACCAGTGATCATTACAAGATCGGCGATTAATTGAACGGTGAAGGTACCTTGTAAATGCTCTGTAACGCCCAAACCATGAAATTCCATTGCCGCAGGAGATGCGGCATATGCCAAGGCAGCCTCTCGAACCAGGTCTTTGTTAACACCTGTGATTTCTGATAACTCATCCATGTTTAACTTAAGAATTTCGGATTTCATTTCTTCGTATCCTTCTGTTCTATTTTTTACGAATTCAGCATCTTCAGCACCTTCATTTATAATATAATAGAGCATCATATTGAGTAGGGCAACATTTGTTCCTGGTTTTAACTGCAGGTGGTAGGTGGCATATTTTGCCAATTCAATTCGACGAGGATCAATTACAATGCTCGGAACACCTTTCATCATGCGTTGTTTTATTTTCGCTCCAGTAACTGGATGTGCATCAGTTGGATTCGCTCCAATGACTAAGATAAATTGTGTATGGTTTAAGTCCTCAATTGAGTTTGTAGCTGCGCCAGTTCCAAATGCACGTTGCATGCCAAGTGCAGTGGGTGAGTGACATACACGTGCACAACAATCGATGTTGTTTGTGCCAACTACTGCCCGCATGAACTTTTGCATCAAATAGTTTTCTTCATTTGGAGTTCTAGACGACGAGATTCCTGCAATAGCGTCTGGTCCATCTGAAGCGATGATCCGCTTGAATTCACTTGTAATGTGGTCATATGCTTCGTCCCATGTCGCTTCTTCAAATACTCCATTTCGTTTAATTAATGGTGTTTTTAGTCGCTCAGGATGGTTGTAAAATTTGAACGCATATCGGCCTTTTAAGCAAGTATGTCCACCGTTGGCAGCCGCATCATATGGCGCTTGTATACTCAGAATTTCGCCATTGCTTGTGGATACCTCAAGATTACATCCAACACCGCAATAGGTACAAACAGTTCTTGTTGTTTCTTCAACATGAACGGCTTTTGATTGGAAAACATCGGAAATTGCTGAGGTTGGACAGGCCTGCGAACAAGCGCCACAACTTACACAATCGGATTCCATGAAAGATTGGTCGTTCCCTTTGATGATTTTGGAATCGAACCCTCTTCCGGACATACTCAAAACGAACTCGCCTTGTACTTCATCACATGCCCTTACGCAGCGGTAACAATTGATGCATTTGGAAAGGTCCGATGTCATGTAAGGGTGGCTCAAATCTTTTGTTCTGTCCAAGTGGTTTTCTCCTTCCGGATAGCGGACTTCTCGAATTCCGACATGTGCAGCAACATCCTGTAATTCGCAGTTCCCGTTGACCTCACATGTCAAACAGTCCAGTGGATGGTCGGTCAAGACCAGTTCCATGATATTTTTACGAAGTTCTTTGATGGATTCTGAGCTTGGATAGATGTACATACCGGCTCCGACAGGTGTATGACATGAAGCCATGGCTTTTGTTTTTCCATTCTCTTCAAGTGCCACATCCACACTGCATACCCTGCAAGATCCGAAAGGATCTAAATTGGGCGCATCACAGAGTGTAGGAATGATTTTTTCACCTTCAATTCGCCTTACAAAATTCAGGATGGTTTCATCGGTCTTGAATTCGTATGCTACATTATCGATATATGCTGTATTCTTACTCATAGTCGTTTTTATTCGTTTGGAGGAACAAGGTTCAATTAAAGTAGTGTTTCATTTCGTCCTCAAAATAATGCATTGCATTTTTCACGGGTAGAGGTATACCTCCGCCATGGGCACATAGAGAGCCTTGTTCTAGCGTATTTAGTAAATCCTCAAAAAGTTTTTGATTGATTTTGTAATCGGATGTGTTCGCTTTTTTCAATAGCTCATGACCTCGTTTTGTTCCCAAGCGGCATGGAAAACACTTTCCACAGCTTTCATAAGCTGCAAAATCAAACAGGTGTTCCAAAAAATCAATGATTGGCATTGTTTCAGGAATGCAAATTACAGAGGCGTGTCCGAGTAAAAATCCGTTGTTTGAAAACGATTCAAAGTCAAGTGTTAGATCGTCTATTGCAGAAATAGGGACTAGTCCACCAAGCGGCCCTCCAATCTGCATTGCTTTTACAGGAGATTTAAAACCGCCTCCGAGTTCATTTACGATCGTTTTCAAGGGGGTTCCCATTTCAACTTCGTAAATTCCAGGATTGTTGAAGAAGCTGTCCAAACAGACAAGCTTTGTTCCAGAGGAACGCTCCGTTCCAATAGCCTTCCATGCGCTACCACCATTTTCAATTATGAAGTGCAAACTTGCCAATGTCTCTACATTATTTACAATTGTTGGCTTGTTAAACAATCCTTTTTGTGCAGGATACGGCGGACGAACACGCACCTCTGGTCGTTGGCCTTCAATAGAATTGATAAGCGCTGTTTCTTCGCCGCAAATGTACGAACCTTGGGCACGAATGATTTTGAAGTCGAAAGTAAATCCACTTCCGTCGATATTTTCTCCAATCAGCCCAGATGCTCTCAAAGCATCAATTTCATTCTGAACGATTCGAGCGGCATCCGGGTATTCGGCTCTAATGTAGAGCACACCCCAATTGGCATGGGTAACATATCCAGCAATCAGCATTCCGTACAAAACTGAATGGGGCTGTTGTTCCAATAGATAGCGGTCTGAATAGGCTCCAGGGTCCCCTTCATCTGCATTACAGATGATGAATTTTGTGTCGTTTTCTGTTTCTCGGCAAAACCCTAGTTTGAGTCCCATCGGAAATCCAGCTCCTCCACGACCTCTTACATTTGAAGTTTTAATTTCCTCCAGCACTTCACCTGAGTCACGTTTTAATGCTGCTTTGAATGAGGCATAATAATGATCAATATTCGTGAATTCAGCTGTTAAAATCGCTTTTCCATGGGCTTTCACTGCATAATCATCCTGTGTTCCGTTTTTTGTTGCGAGAATTGATTCAATTTCATTCAGTGCACCACCAGAATAGTTTTGATTGTCATAATTGAACGCAGCATTTTCATGACACCGCCCCAAACAGGTCATGTGACCAATTTCATGCGCCTCCAAGTGCTTCCCGAGAACTTCTTTTACCTTTTCTTGAGTTCCTGCGCAAACACAAGCCGTTCCATTGCACACATATGCTTTTTTGCCTTTGTTTTCCGGTTTTAAAAAATCATAAAATGTCGTTGCCCCGTAGGTCGTTGATGCACCGATTAGAAACTCCTCTGCCAATTCATCGAGTTCTTGTTTGCTCGGAGCACCATCGTGTTCGGCAAGCTTTCCCATTCGATCGAAAAGGTTGTTTTGTAGTCCTTTTCTTCCTGATAATTCACTTAAATTTTTCGACATAGTATTGTTTCTAGTTAGCCTACTTGGCTGTTTGCATTTTCTTTAATGATTCGATAGGGGTGTGAATAACATGTTGCTCGATCGTCACGACAAAAAGCGAGCAATGTAATGCCCAATTCTTTTGCATAATCAACCGCCAAACTTGAGGGGGCAGAAACCGCACATAGAATTGGGATTTTAGCTTTGAATGCTTTAATGATTATTTCATAGGAGATTCGACCGCTAACAGTTAAAAGTTGAGCGGATTTTAGTTGTTTCGTTTGGATTAAATTTCCAATTACCTTGTCGACCGCATTGTGGCGGCCAATATCTTCCATTGAATTCAAATGCTCTCCTTCGATAGAGAACGCAGCCGCAGCATGAGAACCGCCAGACTTAAGAAAAGCATTTTGAGAGCGACTCATCGTTTCAAACATCGCATGGATTGACTCGATATGCACTTGTTCTTTTTTGTCGAGAACTTTCCCCATAAATGTGAGTTCTTCAAGCTCTGTTCTTCCACAAATCCCGCAAGAAGAGACAGAAAGAAGGCTTCTGCTATTTGCATATCCATCGGCAAGTTTTTCTTTCGGGATGGATAGGTCGACAATCGTTACAATTCCTTCTTTGTTTTCTTTTTTGAGAACCACATCGGGCGAATAGCTCAGGTCGTTGATGATTCCCTCTGAATGGAGCAAACCACGGATGAGAGAAATGTCATCTCCGGGCGTTCGCATCGTAACCGTAAATGGTGCAGTGTTAATGTTGATTTGAAGTGCCTCTTCAACAGTTAAATGGTCCAATGTTTTGGAAATCCCTCTATTGCTGAATTTTTTGCCTTCATAGTTGCTCGTTGCCATTGCTAAAAGTTTCAGTTTTAAATATAGTGAAATATTGTTTTCTATGCGAAAGTGATTGGATCAAGACGGCATTAAGAAGTTGTTTTTTTGCTTTGAGAAAGTCCTTTTTTTGAGGTCATTTTTTATGCTACACGAAAAAATTCATTCATTTTTTTTCGGGTTTAATTTTTGAAAACTCATAATATACGGGGGTCTAAACGGTAACAAATGAATATAAACGAAAAACATTCGAAAGAAAACGACAAACAACCGGATTTGACATGTTCGGCCCCTCAACTTTGTAGTGTCGATGTCAATGAACGGTTGGCGATAGGACGCAAAAATTGATTAATGTTCAAAAACAAAACAGATGAACGCATTAAGAAACAAAGTTAGTTTGATTGGACGCTTAGGAGCGCAACCAGAAGTAGTAACCTTAGATTCAGGAAGAGTCGTTGCACGCTTTTCTATGGCAACGAATGAGAGTTACAAGGGAAAGGATGGAGAATGGAAAGAAAACACGCAATGGCACAATGTGAAGGCGTGGGGGAAATTGGCAGAATTGGTTTCTCAAAACTTACAAAAGGGATGGGATTGTAAAATAAGGGGTGTACTCGCAAGCTTGTAACAGCATTTCCACGATTCCATACCGTTCCTTCGAACAAACTTATGTTCAGATTTTCTGTGGGTGCATACGTCAAATAATTGACCGAGTAGCCTTTTGATTCATAGTAGGATTCAACAGAGCCCGTGGCAGGACGTCTTATTAGATTTAGATGGCGAGCGCGCAAGTAAGAGAATTGAAACAATGAATTGATTTTCCAATTCAAGCGCAAGTAGGGTGCGCTGTATGAGTTGTCGGAAAGCAAAAGCGAGCGATGCCCATCTCCGATAAAATGTTGGTTGTTTCCTGTTGAGATTGTTATTTGTTTGAATGGTGTATAAACTAAATTTCCTATGGCGTAGGCATAATCGAAGCCATTCTGTTTAAATGGCTTTGTTCTTCCTGAGCCAGGGATTACAGCGTTTTGTGATTGATAAGATGAATCTGTTGTGGGGTATAATTCACCCAATGCGCTGAAATATTCAGACTCATAGTTGGTAAAACGTGCTTGATTTTCATAAAATGAAGTCGAAAATGAAATGTTTTCCAATAAATCTCCTTCTACAATAAATCCACGTGTATTTTGAAACAGGTTTTGACGGGATGTATCGTGGACGTCTTGACCCATTGAAAAGGCGAACGTAGGTGAGATTGTCAAGAAATAATCTTCGCCTTTTAATTCGATAAGGTGTTTGTTAAAGAGAGTTTGTTTGATTGGGGAATATTGGCTTGACGAGTCAATGATTGCAGGAATTAATGCATATTCTCTCTCGGTAACGGGGAAGAAACCACCGCCATTGTACGGGGCTTGAAGTTGGTTAGAGAAAAGTTGATCTTTAAAGAAATGGTGGGTAGGAAGAAAGTTATTTTGACTCCATCCGAGTCCAGCCATTAGCATGAAAAGATATGCCAAGCAGAATTTCATACTTTAATTATTGCCTTCGTTTTTGCAATGAATGTTGGGTTGTACAGACTTTCTTTGTTATAGCGAAGCGGTTTATTGTCATTTACATTAACGATACTTCCACCCAGTGCTTCCAGAATAGCTTGTCCCGCTGCGATATCCCATTCCATCGTTGGGGCAAAACGTGCATAAATGTCTGCCCGCCCATCTGCGAGTGCAAAGAATTTCATTGCACTTCCTTTTCTGAGGTACACGAGCTCACCATATTTGCGTTCTAGAAGTTGTATGTATTTGTATCCCGATCCATGCACGTAGCTGCGTGAGCAGGTTATCGTTAGCGGGTTGTTTGATTTTTTTCTTGGCTTTTGCTTTTCCCAAGTTGAAATGTCATCAATTGTATCGAATGCACATTTGTACACACCAAATTTAGAACCGCCAAATAATATCCGTTGGTGGGTTGGGCTTGCGATGATTCCAAATACGGACTTGCCTTTTTGAATGTGTGCAATATTTACAGAGAATTCTCCATTTTTTTTCAAGAACATACGGGTTCCATCCAGTGGATCAATGCACCAGTTCTCATTCCACGATTTTCGTTCTTTAAAGGGGGCAATTTCACTTTCCTCACCAACAATAGGGATGTTTGTTGGCTGTAGGTATTGTGTGATGATCTCTGAAGAATCCATGTCTGCTTTTGTTACGGGCGAACCGTCCTTTTTTTTGATTGCAGTAAAATCCGTTTTGTAAACCTCCATAATAGCATTTGATGCGGCTATCGAAGCTTTGAGAGCAATAATATAATTGTTAGGAAGTTCCAGAAGATCTTTTTTATCAAATTTAGTGAAAATGAATCGTTCTTAAACAGAACGAGGGCGACTAAAACACCGAATCGAGAAGGTTTTTCCGGATCGGATGTGGCACAAAAAAACCTGACCTTTTGTGGGGTCAGGTTTTCTATAATGAAATGACATATTAATGTCTTACAATCACTTTTCGGTTGATCTTTTTCGCTCCTTTTGCCTCCATAGTAATGAAGTAGATTCCATTTCTGAATTCTGATACATCGATCGTCTCGGATCCACTTATTGTTTTCGATAGAAGTGTATTCCCAAGCACGTCGTACATTTTGATTGCAGCAGATTCAACTCCCATTGCTGTAACTGTCACTTGCTTACTTGCTGGGTTGGGCGCTAAATTCATTGAAAGTTGAGGCGTTATTTCTTCAATCGCCAAAGGCGTTAGTGTTACTTGAACATCCATCGAATCCAAAAAAGGATCATTTTCTGTTCCTGCAAAGTAGCGGTAAGTAACTACACCTGGATCAGCAAAACTCGGTGTGATATGTGAAGATATTTTTCCTGATTCTCCATCGAGTAATTCAACCGAATTGGTTGTGCTGGCAGACCAAGGATCCATATCCATTGATACAGAGCTGAAGCATGTTCCTCCAAATATATCTGTTTCATGCCCCCAGCAGATATAATCTTCCCAAGAAGCTGGGCGATTGATTCTTGTTCGCGATACGATAATATCTAAGGTGCCTCCGCTTTGGTTTTCAACATAGATTTCATGTACTTGATCTTCATCTCCCGTTGCATAAAAGGAAAACACACCTCCTCCTGAATAGTCTGTTGTACCTCCATCCACGTAGAACTCAATTTGAGCTACTGAACCGAGAGCAATTCCAGCGATGGTGAGTATTGAAAGTATTATTTTTTTCATTTTCTAATGATTTTAGTTGTACACAAGTATACGAATAATGCTTGACACAGGCAAGTATGCGCCAAATATTGAGCCAAAAAATCACAACAATTGCAACACTGCGCTTTTTTATTTCTAAAAATGCACCCAAATTTTTGGTGTTAGGATTCCAAGAGTTTTTTGAATTTCAGTATTGGGGAAACGTAAAAAATGCAGTACATTTGATTTTACGGCAGGATTTTTGAATGACGTAAGTATCAGATCTATAAAACAACTAGAAGATGAAAAAAGTACTATTATTTGTTGGCCTATCAATTGCTTTGATGACCAACGCTCAGGATGGCGAAGCCCACAACGAAGAAGCTGGTAAAAAGGTAGCCTCTGTTATTCTCGAAAACATGGATGGAGATGAGGTAAACACAGGTGAAATGGGATTTGAAGGGCCAGTAATTATAAGCTTTTGGGCCACATGGTGTACACCTTGTAAAAAAGAACTCAACACCATAAATGAATTGTATCTTGATTGGCAAGACGAAACAGGAGTTAATCTTGTTGCTGTTTCGATTGATGACGAACGAACGAAAAGTAAAGTGCCAATGTATGTAAATGCAAAAATGTGGGATTACACCGTTTTGATGGACCCCAACGGCGACTTTAAACGTGCGATGGGCGTAAACAATGTACCACATACGTTCTTGTTGGACAAAGATGGAACTATTGTATATTCACACAACAATTATGCACCCGGGGATGAAGACAGCTTGTACGAGGAATTGCTAAAGCTTGCCTCGTCGGATGTGAAAGAGTAATTACAACAAAATGATTGCTCAAAATGAATCCCTAGTAATGAATTAAAAATTACCCAATTTGATGAATAAAATTACTTTTTGCGCCCTAATCCTCTCCATTTCCACTCTCGGTAATGCACAAGAACAAAATTCTGGCGGAACGATTACCGGAAACATGGAAACATCTTTCCAGTACCTCAATGAGGATTCGCTGATCGGAGCAGCACAGCCTGATACAAAGGGACTAATGAATTCTTACATGAATGTATTTTATACCCAAGGAAACTTCAAAGCAGGGATGCGTTTTGAATCCTATCTGCCAAGAATTCAAGGCTATCCCAACAGGTTTGATGGAACGGGAATTGGAATGCGCTATGTGGGATACGAAAATGATTTTATTGACATTACACTCGGCTCATTCTATGAGCAATTTGGATCGGGAATGATTTTTAGAGCATACGAAGATCGTGCACTTGGTTACGACAACCTAATGGATGGGGGACGCGTTGTCCTACGACCAATTCCGGGCGTGAAAATTAAAGGTGTTTATGGTCGTCAGCGCCTGTCGTTTCAAAATGGACTGATTGTTCATTCTGATGGAATCACGCGTGGTTTTGATGGTGAAGTAAATTTGAATTCAGCGATTAAGGCGCTCAAACTCAGTAAACTGAAAATTACGCTTGGCGGATCTTTCATGAGTAAGTGGCAAGATGACAGTCGCGAGGATTTGATTCTTCCTGAAAACGTTGGTGCCTATGGTGGGCGACTAAAGCTAAAGTATAAGAAATTTGCGTTGGATGGTGAATACATTATTAAAGAACAAGACCCATCGTCAGACAACAATTATGTTTACAACTATGGACATGCTGCATTGCTTAATTTCAATTACTCCACAAGAGGACTTGGCGTTGCGTTATCGGCTAAGTCAGTCGACAACATGAGTTTCCGTTCTGACCGCACGAAGACACTTCAAGATTTATTTATCAATTACTTGCCTTCAATGAATAAGGTGCACACATACAACTTGGTTTCTTCCTTGTATCCTTATGCAACGCAGCCTGTTGGAGAAATTGCTTTTCAAGGAGAAGTACTTTACACCTTGAAACGAGGGTCTAAGCTTGGCGGCAAATACGGGACTTCAATCAACCTGAATTATTCCTCAGCCTATGGTCCGAATAGAGATCTTTCTGGAGTGAATGCGCAAGACTCAACGGGAATTGCCTACAGCACAGGACTTTTCGACATGAGCGACAGCCTCTACTGGCAAGACATTAATGTAAATGTGTATCGAAAGTTCAATAAAAGCTTTTACATGCGTGTCAGCTATTTCAATATCTCATTGAATAACGATGTCGGAAAAGTAACTGGCGATGCAAAAGGAATTATCAATACGAATATTGGTGTTATTGATATGGGCTATAAAATCAATAAAAAGCACTCAATTCGAGCAGAATTGCAAGCCCTTCTTGTGACTCCTGATAAATATGGTAAGGTGAATGACAAGGGAGATTGGGCCACTGTGCTTATCGAATACAACATTTCACCAAGTTTGTTTTTTAGCGTTATGGACCAATGGAACCTGCCAAATGATAAGTTGAATGATATTTACGGTTCGGATACAGACGCAGGAGACGATGACCTTACAAAAACAGGGCTTCATTTCCCATATGTTTCAGCGGGATATATTCATGAAGCGACGCGTGTAACAGTCGGATATGGTAGACAACGAGCAGGTTTATTTTGTGTTGGAGGAGTATGTCGATTTGTGCCGGCATCCAACGGTCTAACAGTTTCAATAACGCATAGTTTCTAAATTAAGAAAGATGATGAAAAAGATAGTATATTTAGTCATTTTGGCGGCAGGAGGTTTTACTTCTTGTGACCATATAGAAAATCCGTATCCTCCAGCACTTTCGCAAGGAACTTGGGATTTATATCCCGATGGAGATTCTGCACATTATTATCAAAATGTATATCAAGCATTTGCACCAAACTCGAATACAGACCGTAGTGTTTTGATTGAGGACTTTACGGGACATACATGCATATATTGTCCACCTGCTGCAGTTCAAGCCGAGAACATAAAGGCTGCCAATCCAGGAAGGGTTGTAATTGAGGCCATTCATACCGGCGCTGGAGGGCTCGAGTCATTTCAAGAGCTAAATCCTGCACAAGGGTTTACGCATGATTTTACGTGCCCTGAAGGTTTAGCGATTGGACAACATTTTGGGATTAATTGGCCTGGATCGCCATTTGTTGGAAATCCGTTTGGATCGGTAAGTAGAGCAGACAATGGCTCGGGATACCCTGTCGAAAATCCAAATACTTGGCCCTCATCCACGACGAGTTTACTATCTACAAATGACTTAAAGGTAAATCTGCAAGCTCAAGTTAATTATTATGAAGCAACAAGAGGATTGTTTGTTCATATTGAGGCGGATGTTTTGGATGGGAATTTAACCAATGAACTTCGTTTGGTTGCCCATTTGATCGAAGATTCCCTTGTCGCATTTCAAAAGATACCAGATGGCTCAACAGATTCAAACTATGTACATCGTGATGTTCTTGTTGGAAGCCTAGACAATAACGCCTGGGGGCAGCCCCTAGATGTTGCCCACTTGGATCCGAATGGGAATTATTACTTCAATTACATCTATGAATTGCCAGAGGGATACGATCCACAGAATATGTCGGTTGTTTTCTATGTGCGTGATGCAGTAACTGAAGAGATTTATCAAGTCATTGAAGATCACGTTGATTAAGTACCTATTCCATTATTGAATGCCTTCAGAGCGATTTTAATTTGAGAAAAACAGTAGCTTTTTCTCAAAAAATGTGCAGTTAATCAATAAATATTTCTTATTTTCAAGAGATAATAAACTACAATCTCATGCTAGAACTCACAAAAAAAATACTGCGCGGTGTTAGTTTCGATGCGCATCTTTTTCAAAAAGAGCTATATAAATCATTAAAATGGATTACTGATTCAGAAGAGATTCAACGATTTCGAGAGTGGTGTATCACAGAGTTTGGGAAAACGTACCCAAAAATTATTGCGAAAGCATTTGCTCAAGTGTCTTAAATCTTGAAAAGGGGTTCTCCCGCTTTATTTTTTCAGTTTGTAGCTGTAACCGAGTGACAACACATAGGTTGATTCTGGACCATCAATTTCAGGTTGAATCATGTAAAAAAGACCAATTGTTTGTTGCTTATCAATGGGGTAGTTTGCTCCAACTCTCAGGCGGTATTTATTAAAACGGTGATCGGTTTGAACTTCATTCCCGACGTATCTGATTTGGTCATTGAAATGATAAAAAATTGAGGCAGCAATATGTGGCTCAATCTTCGTATTGGGGAGGTTATAGTCAACTTTAAATCTTAGACGCAAATTGTCATTGTTGAGCTCTCCTCCGATGCGGGTGGCGTGAGTATATCGAATTCTCGTGTTGAGATTGAATCTTTTGAGTGCACGAATACCTTTGGTAAGGTCTCTGAATGCCAGGTCCAGTGTCATCCGATGGGTGAAATGCTCGCCAAAAAAGGTTGATTGTGGGCGGTTTGCCAATCGATAATCAATACCTATACGCACATGATCTGAAGGGTCATATTGCATGTAAGGAGAGAGAAAGGTTTGACTGACTTCAGTCACATTTGACTTGAATCGACTTTCGAGCTTCAGTCCGAACTTGAATTCTTTTGATACTTTGTATCGAAAATTACTTCCAGCCCAAAGTTCAAAATCCTTTTGGCTGTGCGCACCAATTGGAAGCAGAATGCCAATGGTTACAATAAGGATATTGTACAGTCGAATCATTTAATAATATTAAGACCTGGTGCTGAAACAATTGATTTTTTTTCTGAAATCGTTACTGACGATTCAACTTGAGTTGTACTGCCATCCGAAAGTGACGTAGAAAACACAAAAATGGTATAATCCCCTCGGTTCAATCCCCTGAACCGGTAGTTGCCGTTGGCGTCTGTCCGAACAGATTCACTGTAATATTCTTCATCACCATAAATCAGATATACTCTTTCATCTGCTATTGGACCCTCACTTATAAGCGTGCTGCCTGTTACTGCAGATTGACCTTGATTTTGGATGTCCACCAATAGATTCGAAGAGAGCTCGTCGGCATCGGCTACAAATCCAAAAGCAGTGTTTGTTAGTGTCAGGATATCATTGTTTATTGTTGTTACAAAATCATTTCCTGCTGTGGCATTTATGGCGGTTAATGCATTTGCGGCTACCATAGAATTTGTTTCTGTAAAGTCAAACGTAACTTGAATTCCAGTTCGACCCGCTAAATTTGGGTCGGGTTGAACTCCATTGTTCCATTTGAACCACAGGTAGTAAAGTGTTCCTCCAGCAGGCGTATTTAATAGGATGTAGTCCCCATCTGCGATGTCCTCTCCATTCGGAATAATGATTTGTGTGATTTCTGCCTCATCGCTGTTGCTGCCGTTTGTCGCATATTCTTTGGCAGTGATGTGTCCTGTAATGGCAGAAGTTCCTCCAGACCCAGCTTCTTTTTTACATCCTGTAAAGCTTATAACAGCGCCCAAAGCGAGAATTAAAATTTGTTTATTCATCGTATTAATTATTGTATCATGATTTTTCCAGTAGCTACTTTTTCTTGAAATTGTACCTTGTAATGGTAGATTCCAGCGGCAAAATTTTCAAGGCGAACCGTATGTCCTTTACCAAACACAGGATTGCTTTTAAACAGGACTTTTCCTGCCATATCCATCACTTCAATCTGCCCATTTGAAACTTCATTTTGAAATGTAAATGTAAAGTCTTGTTTTCCCGGATTCGGAAAGACTTCAACTGTGTTTTGGGCTTCTACTTCCACTCCAAGGTCTGTGCAGGAACCAAACATATTTGAATCCATCCATGCGATACGGTTGATCAGCCATTGTTTCAAGTAGTCAATTTCTTCTTGGAATGAATTCCCCACAAAACTATTCGGCCAAACGTATTGTCCATGAATTGGCCACCGCTGAAAATTACGTTGCTGAGATTCATCTAAGTAGTCGGCATATCCATCAATTCTCGCCATTAATGAGTCTGTATTCCAAGCTCCTTGGCGCATTTCTTGCCATCGGCAATTCAAATAGTGTACATAATTTTGGTCTTGTACGAGCTTGCCCCACCAAAATGGAACGGATCCTCCACATATTTGATAGAAGTTAATTTGCCATCCAGCAACGGCTGATCCATCACAATAATTTGCATTGCCAAATCCGAGGTTGAAGTCCCAAAGTGGTCCAGCATAGAGTTTCCCTCCTTCGCTTGTACGCACTTTATGCAAAAAACTACTTATGCGGTAACCGTCCACGTTCTTACTGATTTCGTTTACAAGAAAAAAGTCAATGAACGACATCATATCAATATAAGGTGCATAGCCCAGTGTAGGATGACTGAAATTGGGGCCATTCAATGCCGATTCAAAATCTGTCACATACGTCTCAATATAATTCAATTGTGTAGGGTTCAAGCTGTCCAATGAGGGGTCATGACATTGAAAAGTACGCTGGTTGGAAGCCCCGGGGTAAGGGAGATAGGGAGATGACCAAGCGACAACACCGCCCGCCGTGAGTTTGTCGCATTTAATGACGTAATCCCCTGTTAGTTCATTTCCTTCGATATCATTGGTTTCGAGATCATTCGTTCCTACTTTTCCGTCTTTACGCTTAATTTTCTCCATAAAAACATAAACGCCATGGTAGTCTCCATTCAGAACGACTTCAACCAATTTTGTTCGTGGTGTATATTGTCCCAAGTCCCACCCCATGTCATAAGCAAGAACATTACGAATCAGTGATTTGTCGGAATACGGCGCTTGAAGTATCCAATCATTATCCCATGCCATATTAAAAACAGTGATGTCATTGCTCGCGCCAAAGTTATCTCTTGCTTCGAGCCCCCATTGTTTTTTTGGAAACATTTGAGAAGAGGATCCTCTTTTTTCTATTCCAATATTTCCATCAAATTCGTTGAAGGGATCGGTCATGTAATTGCGCACTCCTGGCCCATTGTAAATGATTCCCATTGTTGCATCAATCTTCGGTTCATCTGGGATACTTGCACCTCCTGCCGTGTTAATAACGACGATCGGAAGGTTGGAACTCGAAAAAATAAGGGGAGGATTGAACCAACTTGGAGTTGCCCCGTAATTGTTTGATGTATTATTGATTCCTAAGGAAAGAAAGACACGGGACGACATGTCGCTCGATGATTGAGATTCGTTGTGGGTTTGTACACAAAGTACATTTGCTCCTTGAACCAAATCTGAACTGCTTATGGTTATTGATTCTGGCGCACCTCCCTGATACATTTGTGCCTCATGGAGTCCATCAGCAGCTTGATTATAAGCAGGGTGTCCTTGAGATGTGATGTTGTCACGACCGACTTCAGAACCATTTAAATAAGCAACAAAGGCATCATCATAGTCAATATTAAGTACTGCTGCTTCAATTGCATTTATGTCAACAATATTAAATTCGATGCGCTGATAACACGAGATTGTTGAGGGAAATGTGGTATTGTCATCGTTATCGCCATAACCGAAACCGCCCTGGCCGTTTGTCCACGAGGCATCGTTATAGTTCAAAACAGTCCAGTTGGGGGCAACAGCAGTTGTTGGAGTAATATATTTCCATGTGTCTGTTTCGTAAACAACAGTTTCCCAGTGGTCAATCTGCGCTTGTGAAAACGACAGAAAAAGGAGAGCAGTAAACGTAAGTATAGCATTCATAGTAGTCAGTTCTTCAAAATAATAATTCTTTCAGGTGCGCATCTTGATTAGGTAATATCCCTTTCGTTTAAGAGGAATGCAAGATAGCGAATATTTTGATTTTTATTCATCTAGATAGGCTTCATAAAGTTCTTCGATGAAGCCAAATGCAAATTTATAGAGGTTTGCATCTGTTGAAAGTAGAATAATGACGTCATTTTCTTCTGCTTTTTCTTTGATATTGATGGTGCTCACCTCCAACGGGGTGATGTAACTATCAGGATAAATCAATTTGTTATAGTACCAAAATTCACCATCCCCAAAAAGGTCCCTTGAAAAACCATAATTGAACATCCCCCAGAAATAACTGTCAGCGATGAAAGTCACGATTTGTTGTTTTTGTGACGTATCCCAATCCCAATGAAATTGTGGATATCCCATAGGAAAGGTTGGTAATTCAAAGAGTAAGTTCATTCCTTCGCCAATATCATAGTCTCCAGATCGATTCTTTTCCTCTTTTGTTATTTGATCGAGGACCAAATCGGGCATTGGGGCATTGCGGATTTCACCGATTTTCTGGAGCAAGGAGTCAGCCGCCAAAAATTCACCATATTTGCTCCAATGAATCCCTGCTTTTCCGAATAGTGGATAGGGAGTGGTTGCTTTCATTTCAAGAAACCAAGCATTAAAATCAATATAATTTATTCCCTTTCGGTCAAAAGCCTTTCGGTAACTTTTATAATTTGTTCGGTTTTGTTTATTGAATTGATTTTTCCATTTTTCCGGAATGTATTCGTTACAATAAGATCCTTTTCCAGGAGCAAAAAGGACATAGAGATCGGTTCCTTTTTCTTTGAGGCGTTCTTGGATGAATTTCAGTTTTTCTGATTTTTCCTCAATTGCATTTTCTCCAATAAAATCAATACCCCCAGCTGCTTTGATGTAATTTTCCTCATAGAGATAACTTTCTTTTCCGACAACTACTTCGTTTGCTTTCGCTCGATTGAACAGCCAATAATGGCGTTCGTTGTTGAGACGGATAAATTCTGAACGAAAACCAAACTTGGTATTCAGATTTGCGGCATTCGTTTTTTGGAAGTCTCCGCTGTGCCATCCATCCCAACTAAATGGGGTAAATTGAGGTTCTGTAATTGCACCATTTAATGGGCGTTCTTCACGGAATTTGAAGTATTGTTGTAGTGCAGGAACACACAACATTAGAACGATGCCGATGAAAAGCGCATATTTCGTGATCTGTATGATTTTTTCTTTCATCAGAATCGGAAATAGATGAACGGATTAAATCCTTCCCCGGTAATAGAGCTGAGAGAGAATGTAAATAAAACACCTGCTATCAATAGATAGGTGACTTGTCGTAAGAGATGCACGTTGGCTTCATTGTAGATGACGTTTTGCAAATAGCGCCCGAACTTTGTTAGGCAGACAAATGATATTATTACAGACAAGACGAGCACGGCCACTGTTTCTCTAGACAGCTCAACAAGCTCCCAACCGTTAAAATAGAACATATGTCCCAAATAGGTCCACGCTCCATTGAGGTCTTCAATACTGAAAAAAACCCAGCCGATAACTACGACTAAAAAGGTAAATGCAACACTTGGAACAGTACCGATTTTCTCTAGAAGAGTTTTGAGAAATAAGCGGTCTAAAATTAAGAATGAACCGTGAAATGCACCCCAAATCACAAAGTTCCACGACGCACCATGCCAGAGGCCGGAGATCAGAAAAACAAGCCAAAGATTAAAAAACAATTTGAATTTGGAATTCACTTTATTTCCTCCGAGTGGGATGTACAAGTAATCTTTCATCCATTGTCCAAGTGTGATGTGCCAGCGCCGCCAAAACTCTGTGATGCTGCGGGAATTGTATGGGTTGTTGAAGTTTTCTGGAAATGTGAATCCCATCATTTTTCCCAATCCGATTGCCATATCAGAATAGCCAGAAAAATCGAAATAAATTTGAAATGTATAGGCCAAAATCCCAACCCATGATGTTAGAAATGTAAGTTGATCAGCTGGCAGAGCCATGATTTCAGTTGCTTGTAGTCCGAGAACATTTGCAACAAGTACCTTTTTTGCCAGACCAATACAAAAGCGAAAGAAACCGAAGAGTTTGTCATCAATTGTTTCTTTGCGCTCGGTGATTTGATCTGCGATGAGGTTGAATCGGACGATGGGACCTGCAATCATCTGTGGAAAAGACATGATGTAGAGAAGGTAATGGTGGATATGTTTCAGGGGTTTGTTCGTTCCCCGGTAAACATCAATCGAATACGTTAGTGTTTGAAAGGTGTAGAAGGAAATCCCAATGGGCAACGCCACTTGCGTCCATCCAATTTGTTCGAATCCAATTGCATAAAGAAGTTCATTGAAATTATCGACAAAAAAGTTGGCGTATTTAAAGTAGGCCAGTAGTCCCAGATTCATGCCAATTGAAAACACCAGGAACAAGCGTTTTCGCTTTTGATTTTTGGCTTTGTGTAAGCGCTGAACAATGAAATAATCAATGATTGTTGAGCCCAGTAAAATGTACACGAAAAAAGGAGCACCCCAGGCATAAAATGCGATACTGGCGAGTAAAATCCACCAGTTTTTAAGTTCTCTAAACTTTCCAAATAAAACATACACCACTAAAAAAGCGGGCAGAAAGTATAAAAGAAAGAGTGTACTACTAAATACCATTTGCGCTCAATTGGGATTGCCTTTTCAAGGTCGTCAAAGTAGTCAAAAATAAGGGATTACTCAAATTCAATAAGAACAGCTCCTTTTTCTACAACATCATCAGTTGAGATGTTAATTTCTTTGACAATTCCAATTCCTTCAGCCTTCAAAACATTTTCCATTTTCATGGCTTCGAGCGACAAAATTTCAGCTCCGACTTCCAAGGAATCGCCGACCGCAACGGCGACGTTCACAATACGACCGGGCATGGGAGCTTGGAGTTCTTTGAGTTTTTTGATTTTGGGTTTGTCCAGCCCCATTGCTGCGATCAAGTCATCGAGCTCTCCTTTTTTCCTAACCTCAAATACACGGTGATTGATTTTTAATTTCAATCGATTGCTTTCCGTTGCTTCTTCTAAAACTTCTCCAAAAAAGATATTTTCGCCCAGTTCAATATGAAAGAATTTTTCGTTGTCCCATTTTACCACTGCACCATTATCTCCTGAAGTTTCTTTTCCGTCAATGCTCCAAATACGATTCATCATTTGTCATGAATTTGATACAAAAATAAAAGAATCCACGTCCAATAGTCTAGAATTTTCTCTTCAATTCAATTTTATTCCTCAGATTTGTACTCTATTAAAATTCGAGATATGAAAAAAGTTCTGATGTACACACTGTTGCTTTTAGCTGCATCATGTGGAATTAATAAAGAAAACAAATCTACTGCTGAACAACCAAGCACGGAGGCTGAAGTTTCTGGGGAAATTACAGATTCAGGAAGTTCAGATCCATACGAGGTCGTTCTAGAACGTCCGAAGTACATGCCCTCTGAGACGGTACTTACAGATTTGGTTCATACAAAACTCGAAGTTGATTTTATCTGGGAAAAATCACAAATGAACGGCGTGGCAACGATTACTGCAACACCTCATTTTTATCCATCCGATGAACTTATTCTTGATGCGAAAGGGATGGAGATCAATTCAGTTCAAATGAACGGAAGCACCTTGGAGTTCTCTTACATCAATGATGTGCTCAACATTCAATTGGACAAGGTGTACGCCAAGGGACAGGCGTACACGGTTGTTATTGATTATTTGGCAAAACCTGACGAGAGAAAAACAGGAGGAAGTAATGCAATTACATCTGATAAAGGATTGTTTTTTATTAACCCGAAAGGAGCTCAGGATGGAAAGATGCCTCAAATTTGGACGCAAGGAGAAACGGAATCGAGTTCTGTATGGTTTCCAACCATTGATGCGCCAAATGCGAAAACAACACAAGAAATATTCATAACGGTTGAGGACAAATATGTGACACTTTCTAACGGGGAACTGGTTTCTAGTCAAGCTGTAGAAGGAGGAAAACGCGTGGATCACTGGAAGCAAGAATTGCCGCATGCTCCTTATTTATTTATGATGGGTATTGGAGAATTCAAGGTCGTTAAAGATTCATATACCCGTCCTGACGGAACAGAAATGGAGGTCAATTATTATGTTGAACCAGAATGGGAAGCTTCTGCGAAAGGAATATTTGGTGAAACGCCTGAAATGATCAAGTTTTTCTCTGAATTGCTTGGTGTCGAATATCCATGGGACAAATACCACCAAATCGTTGTAAGAGATTATGTCTCTGGAGCGATGGAAAATACGGGAGCTGTAATTTTTGGTGATTATGTCTATCGTACGGACAGAGAATTGTTGGATGGCAACGATCAGTCAACAATTGCACATGAGTTGTTTCACCATTGGTTTGGTGATTTGGTGACTTGTGAGTCGTGGTCAAATTTGACTTTGAATGAGTCGTTTGCGAATTATTCTCAATACCTGTGGGACGAGTATCGTTATGGAATGGATGAAGCAGATTACCAAGCTGAGATTGAAGGGAACGGATATTTTAGATCTTCCAGTATGCAAGGGTACCACGATTTGGTATGGTTTGATTATGATGACAAAGAGCAAATGTTTGATGCGCATTCTTACAACAAAGGAGGTCGAATTTTACATATGTTGCGGAATTATTTGGGTGATGATGCATTTTTCGCTTCGTTGAACAAGTACCTGACGGACAACAAATTCAAGACTGCGGAGTTTCACAACTTAAGACTGGCCTTTGAGGAGGTCACTGGAGAAGATTTAAACTGGTTTTTCAACCAGTGGTATTTGGGCTCTGGACATCCTGAATTGAAGTTTACACAACAGATAGATACTGTCAATCGCAAGTTGATTGTTACCGTTGAGCAAACACAAGATTTGGAGCTTTCACCCATTTATAAAATTCCATTTGAGATTGCTGTATTTGATGCTGCAGGAAAACATGTGCACCCAATAGAACTCGATGCATTAAAAGCATCTTTTGAATTTGGATACACTGGGACATTGAATGCCTACATTTATGACGACCAACAAATGATTTTGTGTCAAAAAGAGGAGAGCAAATCGGTTGAACATTCCATCAATCAATATTATTTGGGTGAGCGCTATATGGCGCGGAAGGATGCGTTGATGAATGGCGTTCCAGAAAGAGCGACGGAGCTGAGTGATGCATCGCAGCAATTGGTCTTGGATGCTTTGGAGGATTCTTTTTGGCACATACGAACGCTTGCCTTGGGTAAAGTAGGACAATTAAATGGGGGCTATGCATCACGGGCAAGCGAGATTGTAGGAGACATCTTAAAAAATGATCCAAAATCAGACGTTCGAATTGCCGCTCTGTCTGCGATAAAAGCACTGGTAGATGACACTGCAGTATTGACTTCTTTGTACAAGAACCGGATTAGTGAAGACCGTTCTTATTCCGTTCTTTCGGTTGCATTGAAAGAATTCGCAGGTATAGATGTTGAGGGAGCCATGAAATTGGCAGAGACATTGGAAACGGAGCGTTCCTCAAAGATTGTATACGGGGTCACTCAATTGTATGCCGTAAAAGGAGGGCCTGAGAAATTTGATTTCATAAAAAAAGCCTTGAACGGAAAAGTCGTACGTGGATTTGATCGTTTGGGTGTATTGAATTCATTGACAATCTTTGTCACTCGCCAGGAACCGCAGGTGGCTGAGCAAGCATTGGAGCTTTATGCAAATCAATCTGAAAATGGAGGGATGTATATGATGATGTTTTTACCACAGAACTTGAGCTATCTCAACAGGCACTTTTCCAAAAAGCTGAGTGAATTAAAAGAAGAGTTGGCAGCACACGAAGAAAACAACGATGCATTGTATGCTGATCAAACCCGCAAAAAAATTGCGGCATATAAAAAGGTGCAGAACAGCTACATGAACTTAGCCAAACAATTGGAAAAAGAGGCTGAAGAAGACACCACGCATGAGGAAGAAGGTGCTGGGCGTTGATTTTTTAGCTTGCCCATATACTCTAGGAATCCAATTTTAACGGCATTTTAGGAAGATTTTCAGTTTTCTTCAAACGGCGACTTTCATTGATGCCGTCGCGTTTTATTGTCTGAAATTGCTGTATTTTGGCGCAATTTTTCGCAGGTATAAAGTCCAAACTTGGAAAAATATTGTCGTATTACATAGCATCATTCGTTTTGTATCAATTGCCTCGATTCACTAACTTTGTTTCAGCGTCTCGCACTGCTGTGCATTCAAATTTGTAAAAAATCGATTTGATAATGACCTAAAAATGCCTACGGAGGCTATTGCTCATAAGAATTTATTAAATGTTAGAAACGTGCGTGTGTCATCTTTAAACCATGATGCTCGCTTGTAAACAAACGCTGAATTTCAATTTGGCTATTAAGAATGAAAATGAACAAAAACAATTACCTCCTCCTTATGAAAAAAGTATTCTTTATTATCTCTCTATGTTGCTTTACTTCACTAACTGCGCTTTCTCAAGATGCATTGGTTGAAGACGGAGCATTTCCTGAAGCTGAATTTGATGTAGCGATTAACCCTTTGGACAGCAACAATATTGTCCTTGCCGTCCAAAGTGGATTTACTAATCCTAATTCCGGGGATATTCGGATTTATTACACAACTGATTTTGGTCTCTCGTGGCAAGTCAGCAATTACAATGGAGCGGCTTCTGCCACTGGGGATGCTGGAGATGCAGTGTTGTCGTTTGATGCATCAGGGAATGTGTATTTGACAAACCTTCGTGTTGTAGGGGGTGATATTGCAACTGTTTTGGCAAAGTCGTCTGACGGCGGAGCAACTTGGGGACCGTCAACTACTATTGTTAGTAGCAATTCAGACAAACCTTGGTTGGCCATTGATCGATACAGTTCCTCACCTTATGAGGGGAACATTTACATTCCGTTGGTAAAAAATGGTGTCGTTTTGTATACAATTAATGGCACTCAGATTTCCGGTCCTGCAACTCTTCCAGATGGAAATCACCTTCCAAGTATTGCAGTGAAGAAAGACGGAACGGTTTTTATTTCGACAGTAAAAATGACAGACCCCAATCGTGTATTCGTTCAAGAATATTCGAATGGAGGAACAACAATGGTCCATTCAACGCAAGTAGTCAGCTTCCCAAGCTATTTATTTAATGCACCTCAAGTGTCAACACGCTTTCAGCCAACAGTTTATTTGGCTGTAGACAATTCGGGAGGACCTTATGACGGTAGACTTTATATGAGTTATACGGCTTCAGAAGAAAATTTCCAAGATTATTTTGACGTATTTCTTACGTATTCTGATGACAATGGTGTCACGTGGAGTAATCCGAAAAGAGTGCATAGCAACCAAGAGGACAAGAAACATCAGTTTTATTCAAGTTTGTATGTCAATGACAATGGGGTGTTGATTTTGGATTGGTACGACCGTAAAAACTACAGTACATCAAGTAAAATGACGGACTTTTTAATGGGTGTATCTTACAATGGCGGAAGCACTTTTGCAGAAGTTCAGCTCAACTCAGTATCCAGCGATTTTAACGATGTGATCCCGTCGAGTGGTGGTTTTGGAATTGGTGAATACCACCAGTTGGTTGCGACGAAATCTACAGCCGTTTCTTTTTGGTCCGATGGAAGAACAAATGATGGTGATCTTAACATCTACATGTCAAAGGTTGACTTGAATTCACTGCTTGATGCAGGAGTCGTTGAACACGGAGTCGTTTCTGACAAAATATCGGTTACACTATACCCTCAGCCAGTTGAAGGTGTTGTAAATGCATCGATTGAACTTGCTGAAAAGACAACCCTTAAATATGAGATTTATGACAATGCAGGAAAACGCATGAATGTTCCAAAGTGGGAAGATTATAGTCTAGGAGAACACGAAATAGCGATTGATTTAGACGCTCCAGCGGGGATGTATTTCGTTAAATTCTCAACAGATAAAGGATACTTTAAAAGTATGAAACTGATTAAAAAGTGATATGATAAACAATTGTTTTCCTCTTTTGATTCTGTTTTTGGGAGCGTGTCAAACAATGAAGTCGGACTCAGCCTCCCTCCCTTTGAATAATCCTTCTGAACGTTCCAAAATTGATGTGCTCGTAGCGGATCAATTTGGAACGGACTATGGGACAAAAGAAAATAAAAAGAAAGATTATACCATTGTTTTTCAGCAGGACAAAAAGTTGGAGGATTTGATTTCTAATGTTCACTTCTTCATCTACGATAAAAAAACAGAATCCATCGTATTCGAAGACAAACTTGAAGCAGGAACAGTGGATTGGCATTCGGATTATGAAATTGTTGCCATTTCTAGAGTTAAAAATGCAAACGACGGTACTCGGACCATACGCGAGTACTACTACGATGTGCAAAAACGAGAAAAAAGGGCCGTGGAGGATTGATTTCTATAGAGATTAAAGAAAAAGCAAAAAATTAGGTGCACCACTAGGCACTCTGGTACATCTTGATTTAAAGCAAAAACTGAATTGAAAACGAATGAAATCCTGACGAAGGGAGATGAAATCTAAATTTTTCATTTCACGCATCCATTGGATAAATTTTTTTGTTTAAAATCTTGTCATTTCCAAAATTGAAAGTATATTTGATTAAATATTCGTCATAAAGATGATTAATAATTGATCAATGAAACATTTAAAAATTGGTGACCAGGCACCAGAATTCACTTCCAAAGACCAAAACGGTTCGGATGTTCACTTGTCCGATTACAAAGGGAAACGTGTTGTCGTTTACTTTTATCCAAAAGACAATACTCCCGGATGTACCGCACAAGCATGTAACCTTCGCGACAATTACGATGCAATCGTAGAAAAGGGGATTGTGATTCTAGGTGTTAGCATGGACGATGAGAAAAAGCATCAGAATTTCATTTCTAAATTCGACTTGCCCTTTCCCCTTATCGCTGATACTGAAAAAGAACTTCTTCACCTTTTTGGTGTATGGGGAGAGAAAAAGTTTATGGGTAAAATCTACGATGGCATTCACAGAACAACCTTTGTGATGGATGAAGATCATACGATTATTGGAATCATCGAAAAGCCAAAAACAAAAGATCATGCACGAGAAATACTTGAAATTTATGGAGATTAATTTTAGAACGTAAATTGATTACGATCTAATGTGCAATCTTTGTAGCATACAAAACAACAAAGTGTGTGCGTTTTGATGAATAGCGGCGGTGCCGTTCAACCCATTAAATAAAACATCAATACGAACCACGAATAATTAAATACGATATGGCAGGAAAAGAAATTAACGCAGAAAAATTAAAAGCTCTAAAGCTTACAATGGACAAACTTGATAAGACGTACGGAAAAGGTACGGTTATGAAGTTGGGAGACGCAGCAGTTGAAGAAATTGAGGTGATTCCGACAGGGTCGTTGACCTTAGATTTAGCACTTGGTGTGGGAGGTTTGCCAAAAGGAAGAGTGGTCGAGATATACGGACCGGAATCCTCAGGGAAAACAACCTTGGCAATTCATGCCATTGCTGAAGTGCAAAAACAGGGAGGCATTGCTGCAATTGTAGATGCAGAACATGCTTTTGATCAGTTTTATGCCCAAAAGTTGGGAGTCGATATAGAGAATCTATTGATTTCACAGCCAGACAACGGAGAACAGGCTTTGGAAATTGCAGACAACCTCATTCGTTCTGGAGCAATTGACTTGTTGGTTGTGGATTCAGTGGCAGCCTTAACCCCAAAAGCTGAAATTGAAGGTGAAATGGGAGATTCACAAATGGGACTTCAGGCCCGCTTGATGTCAAAAGCATTGCGTAAGCTTACAGGGTCAATCAATAAAGCAAATTGTTGCTGTATTTTCATCAATCAATTGCGTGAGAAGATTGGGGTTATGTTTGGAAATCCTGAAACAACTACGGGCGGTAACGCTTTGAAATTTTATTCATCGGTTCGAATTGATATTCGTCGCTCAAGTCAAATTAAAGATGGAGACGAGGTAATTGGAAACCGCACAAAGGTCAAAATCGTCAAGAACAAAGTGGCACCTCCATTCAGACGCGCAGAGTTTGATATTATGTATGGAGGTGGAATTTCGAAGGTAGGTGAAATTCTCGACCTTGGTGTGGATTTGAACATCATCAATAAAAGTGGTTCTTGGTTCTCATATGGAGAAACACGATTGGGACAAGGGCGCGATGGAGTGAAAGCGATTATCAAAGACAATCCTGAGTTAATGGAAGAGCTTGAGGTGAAAATTAAAGATGCTCTTTCTCCATCAGCTGAGGTTGAACTGATGGAGTAAGGCAACTGCAGTGAAGTGTGATTTCAATGGCAGCTGACAAAGAATAAGCATGGAACGAGCATATCGTAATAAACGGTGTTTCGACGAGAGTTGGAGCACCGTTTTACGGTTTTAAGAGCTAACGTGTCTGCTGTCTTAATTCAAAATCATGAAATTCAAGTATATTCACATGTGTATGGTTAGCTTGCAATAAACAAAGGCTTGTTTTACAAATCGAAAAAACAAAACGAATTTTGATGAATGTTACCGTCATTATTAATGGCTCAAGAAAGCTTTCCAGCGCGGCAAAGCTGGCTTTAAAGTTGCTCAATGCAGTGCCTGAACTCGATGTGTTGCAAATTTATACTGAAGGCCCTAAACATGCAACCTTTCTTGCAATTCAACATGCAGAAAAAACTGATTGTATTGTCGCCATAGGTGGTGACGGAACATGCAATGAGGTTGTTCAGGGAATCGTGGTATCTGGAGCTGACGTACGTTTTGGTCTTATTCCGAATGGCACTGGGAATGATTTTCTACGGATGCTTGATACTTTTGACCCGACAACCTTTGTGCAAAACGTAAGAGACAATCGGTCGTCCTTTATTGATATTGGGAAAGTAACGTTAGACGGAAATGTGCGTTACTTCGCAAATATTGCTGATGTAGGGTTTGGGGCAAAAGTTGTTGAATTGATGAATGCACAACGAAAAGTGCCGTTATCAGGGAAACTGTCTTATTCGTTGGCCATCATCCGTGCATTTTTCGCTTACAAAAAACAAAGAGTTCGATTGATAGGAGACGACTTTGAATACGAAGGTAAAGTGCTTCTGGTTGCTTTTTGCAATGGGTCGACCTTCGGTCATGGTCTTACCATTCATCCTGATGCGCGGCTCAACAATGGAAAAATTTGTATTGCTGTAATTGGTGATGTATCGCTCTTTACTTATTTCAGGAAATTGAAAGATTTAAAGCGGGGGCGGAAAATTCAACACCAAGAGGCGTTTTATTTTGAATCAAAATCAATTAAAGTAAATACAATGGGCGCTCAGATGGAAATGGAAGGAGACGGCGAACTTTTTGGTCAGGGAATTCAAGAGTTAGAGATTCTGCCTGAGCGGATTTGTCTAATAAGTTCAATTTGAAAGGGCATACAAATCAATGGATTTCAATTTTGCGCCTACTGCGTTGAGATCATCAATCAAGAATTGTGCAGATACAGTAGCTCCCGATATTCCATCAATGTTTTTATTCAGCTCAAATCCGTTGTTCTTTCCAATGAATTGTCGTAACCATTTTGGGCGACAGATTTCATAACCATATTGACCGCCATAATTCGCGATGTCTACTTTTTTGATGTTTAATTCTGTGTCGTAGACAACGATATAATCAAACGTCTCATACGACTGAACATTTGGATTGGTCGGTGCGGCACAACCTCCAACACGGCAACCAAAAGCAGTGGTATAACATGCATATCCAATTGTTTTACCACCTGATGTTATTTTACTCATTGTTATTATATCTGCCTTTAAGGAATTAGGAATAGATAAGGCCGTAAGTTCAACGACCCTATCTTTCCATACGCGGGAAACGAGTTTGTTCATTTTTTTCTCGGGCGTGGCGAAACCAACCAACACCACGATGCCGAGAAGAATAGATGCTATTTTAAGTGTCTGTTTCATTAGAACCAAAATCCAAATCCTACGTTAAGTATGTTTGTTGGCTTTGCATTGGCTGCTGTTTTCACCCATTGAAAGTCTGTTTTCACAATTGTTCCAGGTGTAATGTGTAGCCCTATACCAGTCGTTAAAATTTCTCTGTTGTAGTTGTCGTTCATCGCAATACGATCTCCTACCGCGTGGTGCGTATCGTAATTTTCGTACCTAACGAATGGAATCAATCGAGGATATTGTTCGCCACGATTCAAAGGGATGCGGTAAGCCGCTTCAGTATAATATCCCATGATCTGACTTCCAAGCGTTGCTCCGGTAAACTCATTGTAAGCATCAGAATTTGAAATTGATGTAATATTACCAACCGCCGTGAAGTCGAAGTTTTTAATGCTGTAATGCGCGTTGAATGATGCCATAGCAATACCAACTCGTGAGCTATCTGCCGTTTGAATTGCCATGTTGTCTGTACGATCCAACCCGTCGAACATACTGGTCTCTGTATTTCCATAGTATCCTGAAACTCCCAGTCGAAGACCATTTAACCCATAGAAAGTCAATTTACCTGTGAAGGCAGGTGTTCTAAATGTCGCCTTCGCTGCTTTTTGACGCCCCCCTCGTAATCCGCTACTTCCAGAGAGTCTTGCCGAACCGTCGAAACTATTGAATCCATTGACCATGTAGGCTTGGTACTTTAGGTTTGCTCTTTTGAAAATACCATGAAGTCCAAACCCCATTTCTCTCCATGTTGTTGGAATGATATATTTATCGAACCCCGGACGTTCGACTCCGTTGAATAATGTAGGTTCATGAAATTCATTTACATAACCCATTGGAATAAGAAGAATACCCCCTTTCAGGTTGAGTGCACTGTTGATACTGTAGTTCAAAAAGGCTTGTTCTACATATACTTCCTTTACATGTTCAAATTCAATTTCTGTGAAAAACTGAAGGTTCTTATTGAATTTGTATCCCATGAACATAATGATCCGGTGCAAATCCATATTTCCATTTTGATAGGTACCCTCCACAATGTCCTGATTGTAGTGCGCTTCACCGTAACTTCCTATTGCAAATGCATTCGGATCAGAAAAGAGAATTCGTTTGGTGGAACTGTTAATGGTACTATCCAAGTAGGTTTGTCCATAAGAGACGCTTATTAATGCAAATAAAAGTCCTGCTGTAAGTAGTATATTTTTCATAGTATTGTGTACTTTTTTTTATTTCTGTTTCTGAGTACAAAGGAACAGAACAGATCAAGTTTTCACAATACCCTATTTACGGTATTTTTATTTAGTCTAAATAGCAATTACTCCTGAATTACCCATTAAAACGGGTATTTTGAGCAGTTTTTATTTTTTATCAAAAATAAATCGGATGTATTTTACTGTTTGGATGAGAGGTATAATTGCACCCTAGGTTGGTCATGCTTTGGGATTAAATCAGTGCTTTAATTTCATGACTTTTTCCTGCGTCCCATCTGAATAGATATAGATCAAGGGCGTGTTCGGTATAAATTTCGTTTCTCTGCCCATCATGTCAATAATTTTCAGAATCTTTTTTGTTGGGTTTTCTTTTAATTCAATTGTACTTGAAGTTTCAGAACATGTTTTGTTTTCTAGGAATTCCCAAATAAGTTGTGGGGAGTAAAAATCCATATTGATTGTGCCCAGCCCACCGAGGAGAGTTACAATACCGGGCCACTGATGTCCACCACCAATAATTTTTATGAGTTCGAGTGAAGCCTCACAATTGGTGTAGGTGTAGCGCTCCGGATAGGAAAGGTCCAAAATATTGGTGTTTGGCATGGAGTTCATTGTTGGTTCAAGGTCGCAGCTGTAGAAGGCTCTCCACTGCTCCATCAGTGCATCAACAGAGACACCAACTGTGGGTCCGCCATCATAGCTTACAACAGGATCTGCTGTGCCATGAATTTGTAAAATGTCTGGGGTGTATTGGGGGACACAATTCTGATAAACGGTATCGCTCATCGTTCCAGCAACGGAAGCAATTGCCGCAAAACATTGATTTGATTCGCAGGCCAACTTGTAGCTCATAAACCCACCATTTGAAAATCCACACAAATACTGCCTGTTCGGATCTGTATTGAAATCATTTTGCATAAAGATAGCGAGTTCCTCAATGAAACCGATATCGTCAGCTTGAGATACAGTAATATTCATGTCCGCGTTCCAAGAATTATTTAGTCCATCGGGATAGCAAACGATAAAATTGTTCGTCTCCGCTATTGTATTGAAGTCGGTAATACTCATTATTCCTGCACCACTTTGAGTCAAACCATGTAAAACGAAAAGAAGTGGGACGGATTCACCCTGTGTCCAGGAGGTTGGTGTGTAGTAGATAAAATTTCGACTAATTCCATTGTGTTCGAAACTAGTACTACTTTGACCAGCAACAAACAAATGAATGAATATACTAAACGTAAAAAGTAATTTTTTCATGCAGTAAAATTCAGCGAACTGATTCACTAATTTATTAATAAAGTGGAATATTTATTACATTGTGGTCAATAAACAAGTGCAAATGAAACGCTTTCTACTCTCCATTCTAATTGCTCATGCTTCATGTATTTACTCTCAAGAGTGGAAGCAAATGGCCCGTGACCCTCAAGTAAATATTTTTGACGTTGTTAAAGAAGCAGAGCTTTATTTCGACACCATAGACATTAAAGCGAAAGGGTCTGGATGGAAGGGATACCAGCGCTGGTTGTATGAAAATGAAAAAAGATATGCTCCTTCAGGAGATCGTAGCAAGTCCGATCCTTTTTTTGCTGAAAAGGCCTACCTTTCGTTTTTAGATAATGTACCAGAATCAAATATTTTCAATGCAGGTTGGGAGCAGCTCGGTCCGCATTACATAGGACAGGTAACAGAGCACTATGCTGTTGGTTTGGGGCGTGTAGAATGTTTTTATAGTGATCCAAACGATCCAGATAGAATTTATTTAGGTTCTCGAAGTGGTGGTTTTTGGCAAACTACTGACGGTGGGCTTACATGGAATGAAAATTCTACAGATTTTCTAACAGCTTCAGGAGTAAACACCATGACAGTGCGCCCAACAAATAATGATTCGGTATTGATTAATGTTAGGAATGCTTCCAATGGTGCTTCCCATGGAATCTATCGTTCTTCGGATGCAGGTTTGACCTGGACCATTACTCCATTTAACCCAACGAATCTTGGATGGGGGGGACTAGGAACGAATCAACAGATTTATGAAGTCATTTACCATCCAACCATTCCCGATTTGGTGTACGTTGCATCGGGACAAGGATTTTACCGTTCAACAGATGACATGTTAACATGGACACAAATCCTCTCTGCAAATACGCGAGAAATACACTTTCACCCGACTGACCCGAACGTGATGTATGTGCGCCCATCCGGTGCCAACTTCCTTTATGTTTCAACAAATACGGGTCAATCTTTCTTTTCATCTGGAGCTACACCATCAGGAAATATTAGTCGTTTTTCAACCTCGAGTGACTGTCCTGATTGTATTTATGCCGTAAATAATGACTACCTCTGGAAATCAGAAAATCAAGGGGTGACATTTACTGAGGTTTCAAATCACGGAATAGGAATGTATGGCGGGTTCGCAGTAAGCGATGTTGATACGAGCCATATTCTGATTGGAGCCATAGATGTATACATGAGCGCAGATGGGGGACAAAACTTTGAGCGAAAAACGATATGGCATGAAGGGAATGTCACATACACAACAAACGATACGTATGTTCATGCGGATATTCGTCGTGCAAGGTATATAAATGGGATTCTCTGGATTTGTACTGATGGACTGTTGGCAAGAAGTAGTGATAATGGTATTTCTTGGGAAATTTTTGAGGGAGTATCAATACGTGAAAACTATACTTTAGGTTTGAGTCAGTCAAACCATGAACGAACGATATCGGGAGCTCAAGACAACGGTACAAGCATGCACACTGAAAATGGTTGGCTTGAAGTATGGGGTGGTGACGGAATGGAAGGAATTTTTCATCCATTGAATGATGATTGGCTATTCGTAAGCGCTCAATATGGATATCGTTACGTAAGTAAAAATGGAGGAATGACAATCTCTGGAGCTACACCCCCAGATCAAAATGGGGGCTGGGTCGCACCATTGTTTTATGATCCAAACGACCACATGCGGGTGTATTCTTTTGGAGATACGGTTCATAGAAGTGATAATTTCGGGTCGAGCTGGACAAAGGTTGGGACGCCGAGTTTCAGTGGAGACATTAAGAGAGCTGCCATTTCTGAGGGCAATTCACAGAAAATAGTTGTAACGCGTTATGAAAAGATTGAAATTTCATTAAATGGAGGAACGTCTTTTTTTGATATTCAAGGCACATTGCCAAATTCATACATTTCAGACGTTTGCTTTGACCCCAATGATGATTTCACGATTGTTGTCGTGTATTCATCGCATCAAAACAACGGTGAAAAGGTATTCATCTCTAATAATAATGGTCTTACTTGGACAAACATTACTTACAACTTAGGGAACATGCCTGTGAGATCAGTAGTTATTGACCATACGAATGCAAGCACAATATATGTGGGAACAGAACACGGTGTATTTAAGAAAGCAATGTCTAGCACCACTTGGACGCCTTACAATCCTGATTTGCCAAATGTTTCAGTCAACGAAATGGAAATTATGTACGGCTCCAATACGCTCCGTGCCAATACTTGGGGGCGTGGTTTGTGGGAGTTTACGTTGGATGGGCGTGCTAATTATCCCGCAATTTTGACGACTGAGATTACAAATCCACCATCAGAAGTCTTTCCAAAAGAGGGTGTAGATGAATTTGTTACTTCGGTGATTTCGTATGACGGTACAGTGTCCAGTGCCTACGTGGAATGGTCTCTTAATAGTCCTGTTTTCGGGAATGTGATTCCTATGACCAACACATTGGATTCCACTTGGGTATCAGATCAACCATTGCCGGACGCCGTGCAGGGGACGGTTGTTTATTTTAAGGTATACGCCGTAGGGGACTCCGGCGATACAACCGAGACATACAAGTTCATGTACACAATAAAACCAGGGATGTATTGTGCGTCGAGCGGCAGTATGGGTTGGCAAACTGCAGTTACTTTGGTCGATTTCAATACGATTAATAATCCAACTGGAAAAACAAATCCATATACAAGCTATTTCAATACACATTCAACAACTGTTATGGCGGGAAGTTCATATCCGTTGACCACAAATGTAAATACTGATGGGAATTATACAGTTCATGCGAAAGCATGGATTGATTGGAACCACGATTTTGATTTTAATGATCCCGGTGAGGAATACGATATGGGGTTTGCTCAAAATACCCCGAATGGACCAACAAATTTATCACCATTGATGGTAACCGTTCCTGCAAATGCATACATCGGAACAACAACGATGCGGGTGTCGGCAAAGTACAATCAATCTCCAGACACATGTGAAGTTGGTTTTGATGGAGAAGTTGAAGATTATAGCATTCAAATTATTCCTGGATGTCAACCGCTCTCTTCGTCAACAGATGTGATTGCCTGTGAGAGCTATGCTTGGAATGGAAATGTGTATTTGACGTCAGGAGTGTTTGCAGTATTGCTGCAAAATGCAGAAGGATGTGATTCTACAGCATATTTAAATTTAACTATTGAAACGCTTGATGCGAATGTTACTCAAGGAGGTCTCGTTCTGACGGCAGACGACACGGTAGGAACATTCCAATGGATTGATTGCGAAAACGGATTCTCGCCCATAGTGGGAGCAACCAATCCCTCATATATTGCTACGGCGAATGGAACGTATGCTGTAATTGTTACTTCAGGGAGCTGCACAGACACAAGTGCTTGCTTCGTTGTCGATGAAGTGAACTTGAATGAGAATACTTTGGCCAATGTTGCCATTGTGCGACCGAATCCGTCTGACGGGAATTTCCGCATTGACTTTGACGGATTGCAAGAGCAAATTGATGTAGCGGTTTACGATGCAGTTGGGAAATGTATACTAACTGAATCAAGAGAGGGTCTTGAAACATTGAATTATCAGTTAAATGTCGCCTCAGGGACTTACTATTTGCATTTACAATTGGCAAACACATCTGGAGTCTTCAAGCTTGTAGTGAAATAAAGCAGTATACGCTTCATCAAAGAAACATTGTAACACCCTAATTTTCATGTATTTCTTCAATGCGAGGGACTTCAAAGTTTTGGCAGTGATTTGCACCCGACTCCAAACAACAGCTACTTTTTAACTGGACAAAGAAAAACCCCTCCAAACCAGATGATTATGAGGGGTTTTTGTACCTGAGGCGGGAATCGAACCCGCACTCCCGAAGGAACTGGATTTTGAATCCAGCGCGTCTACCAATTCCGCCACTCAGGCATTTGATTCTCTGGTAGAGCGATCGCAAAGTTATAGTTTTTATTTAAATGGAAAGAACCTTTTTAAAATTTCGTCATTTTTTATGAGAAGACACGAATTATTCC
>Ga0213861_10000378_pt1 | contig 38811 bp, 35 predicted proteins | sample PICome_4_FD_160110 | JGI IMG/M metagenome (GOLD analysis project Ga0213861, IMG submission 160110) | Coastal seawater microbial communities near Pivers Island, North Carolina, United States - PICO131 | ecosystem: Environmental > Aquatic > Marine > Coastal | place: USA: North Carolina... | reverse complement strand
CCAATATTCAGGTCTGTCACTTCTTCCGTTAAAATCTGTTGCTCTATCGACCAACACTGTCTTTAAGTTATTCTTAAAGTGTTCAATTATATTCATAATATATCCTTATTAAAGGGGGTGAAACTTTCCACCCCACAATACTATTTATAGTTATTTCTCATTAACAAACTCATTCAATTCAGATGCAACGGCAATAATATCCTGTGCATTGATTGATGTAGTAAGTAAAGGTTTCTTATCATCAGGGTGATTATCGTTGTGGGTGTAAACCGCATCGTTTTTCCTTTGTAAGTTTTCTATTAGTATAGACTGAGCCATACTTAGTAAGTCGGCTCGTATTTCATAACCTGATTTTCCATTTGACATAATATCCTCCTGTGTGTGTGTTTATGTCTGTATCACTATTGATACCTTATATTTAGGTTGACAATAACACTCACTTTTTGGTATACTAGTAAGGTAGGAAATCGAGACGGAAGTAAGTTGGTTGTGAGAGGTTGTTCCGTATAGAAAAGGTGTTCCACACTGTTAAAGTCAATTAAGACGTGGCATATAATCGTGAGGTGTGGATAGAAACCGAACAGAGAAGCACTTGAAATTTTTGACGAATTGGAATAGTGTGGTAAACGAATTTCTTTATGGTGCCGAGCTATGCACCTAGATAAAATTGGGGTAAGGCCTCACTAGAAGGACACGCTGTAAAGAATAGGGTATTCCCTAGACATTGAACGATTAAAGTCATTAAACAAAAAAAAAGGTCTCGTAAGAGACCTTTTTAGTATTCCAATTAAGGAATGAGACTTTCGTCTTACAGAATGTTTGACACTGCAAATTTTCTGTAGTATTGGTTTGTTCCTGCTGAAGCAAGTCCGTCTGAAGGTGTTGAACCAACAAAAGGATTTGATACCATACCATATCTAGTTTTGAAACCGATTTTTGGTTGGAACGTATTCTCACCAACCGCACGAACCATTTGTAATGGGACGTAAGGACAGTAGAATAAACCAGCGTCATAAGGATTTGAACCTCTATAACCAACTGTTAAGTAGTCTGAACCAGCATATGGGTCAACGTATACTTTAACTCTTCCGTTTAATACACCAGCAAAAGTATTACCTGTGTCGTCTACGTTTAAGTTAGTTGATAAAGCAGGAGCGTAATCTAATACACCTGCCATTGAAAGAGCAGAAGCTACGTCTGAAGAACATAGAATAAAGTTTCCTTTACCTCTACGTGTTTCTTTAGCAATAACATTTGATTCTCTTTCGATTTGGAACAATAGTCCTTTGAACTTTTCTACAGACCATCTTCCGTTAGCATCAACGTCTAAGTTAAATGTTCCAGCTGAAGCAGTTGCTGATGCACCTGTTTTAGCTTGGTTGTTAACACTTCTTACAACTTCTCTGTTGATTTCTGCTAATATTTCTGAAGATAGGATATTTGCAAGTTCTGATTCTGCATCAAGGCCGTGGATTGCTTTAAGGTCTTGTGCAAGTTCTAATGAATATTCCGCTTTTAGTGCTCTTGACTTTGCTGTCACTGTAGCTTTCTCGATTGAGAATGCCATTTCAGCAAAATGGTTTCCAGCTGCATCACCTAGTGATTCTGCTGAAGCTGTAGACATACCTGTAGAAGTCTGTGACGCATAAGAACCATTGAATGGGTCTCCTGAGTGGTCGCTTCCTACTGAAGTTGATGTTGTTTGAGCAGATGCTGAGTAATCAGTTCTAGCTTCGTTATGTAAAGCTTCTGATGTATTCAGTCTATCAGCGTCAACGTCATCGTTATATCTTGCTTTCATAGCAAAGATAAGTCCAGTTGGGCCGGTCATTGGTTGAACACCGCAAATGTCGTATGCAACGAGATTTGGCATAGCACGTCTTACTAATGAAATCAAGATTGGATCCCAGTTAGAAATTCCTGTGCCTGTGGAATTTAAAGGTGCTGCTTCTGCAAGAGTAGCTCTGTCTTCGTTTAGAGCTTTTTCTTGGTTTTCAAGGATAACAGCTGTGACTGCACGTTTGTAGTTATCTTCGATTTTTGGTAAATCGGAGTGTTCTAGAATCGGCGACCACTTTTCTTGTAAGTTTTCTGATAAAAACATTGTTTTTAATCTCCTTTAAATTAACCTAATGGTTTAAGTTTTGATAATGCCTCTGAATATCTAGCAATTGAAGGTTCTAGAACAGGTTCTTTCTCTTCTGAGATTTCTCCAGTTCCTTCTTCAACTATAGTGTCTTCAGAGATGGACTCACCTTCAACTGGGAAGTAAGCTTCTTTGATTTCTTGAACTTTATCACTAAAGTCTTCGATATCTTTAAAGTCTACACCATTTGATAATGATTCCATTTTCTCTTTTTGTGATTCAGATAAGTCTTTACAGGCTTCTCTTATCACGTCACTTCTCTTAAGTTGGTCGTTTTCCTCAACAATTTCCATGTTTTTAGACACTTCGTTGTCAAGTTTTTCTTCCATCTCATCGAGACGATTTGCGAGTTCATCGATAACGTTATACTTATCTTCAGGAACGTCAACATAATGTTCTACGAACAATGTTTTCAATCCTTCGATAAAGTTTTCAGTCATCTCAGACCTCAAACCTCTTTCTATAGCAAGTTCATTTTCTTTCGTCCATTCATCTGCACAATAAGTAAGATACTTGTCAACTGCTTCCGCAAGGTCACCTTTAACTTTCTCTACTGAGGTTTTTAATTCTTCTGAGTATTGAGACTCAAGTTCTTCTTTGATTTCAGCAACTTTTGAAGTCACTGCAGCTTTGAAGATTGTTTTAGCTTTTTCTTGATTTTCTTCTGAAAGGTCAAGTGCTTCTGAGATTGCAGATAGGTCGTCTTCTACTTCTATCTCTACTAATGAAGATTCTAGTTCTGCAGAAGTTTCTTCGTCAACAGATTCTTCTTTGACTGATTCTTCTTTCTCTTCTTCTTCTTCGTCTTCATACTTCTCAACGAACTTAGCAACTTGTGCTTCGTCCATAGTTTTTAGTGTTTCAACGATTTTTCTAGCGACTTCTGCTTTAGTCAAGGTCTCGTCAACTTCGTCTTCTGATATTTCACCAAAAGTTTTTTGAAGTTCTTCTTTAGTCATTTCCTTCATATTGTTGACGATAGCTTTAATGTTCTCCATTTTAGATGTTGTAGCAACATCTTTCTTAGAATCTTCTTCACCTTCTTTGATTTTTTCCATCTTTTCAGGTTTTGATGCACCTTTCTTCTGAGCATCACCTTCGTTAGAAGGTGCTGTTTCAGCTGATTTTACTGATGCAACAGCTTTGTCAACAGGATTTTCTTCAGGTTTGACGACATCACCCTTTCCGCTTTCGATTTTCTCAGCGTCGGATGACCCTTGTTTTACTGGCTTCTTGTCACCATCTTCTGCTTTAGCGTTAGGTTGTTGACCTTCCTCCAATGCATCTACAGTCTCTTCGACTGTATCTAGGTTTGTTTCTAACTCTGCCATGTTTTTCTCCTGTTTGAGTTTACTTTTTTATTTATATGTTAAAGACTCTCAACGAACCTTTTCCATGATTTTATAGTGATTTCTTCCAATTTATGTGATTTTCCCGTCTTAATTTCGGTATGCATCTCATCAATTTCTTGAGCAGTAAGTCTACCATGTTGATAAATCCACTCTACACCTTCCATGATTCCGTTAACGAAAGCTTCGGGTGCAGACGGGTCTGCAACAATGTCACCTGCTGTAGCAAGTTGAAAGTCATCTTTTACATATTGAGCACCACCTTTTTGTTCTAGTGAACCAAGTCCACGAGATGATACTCCCAATTTAGCACCATCATCAATCAAATTTCTTACGATTTGACCATTGGGGGTGCTTAAAATCTTTGCACGTCCCACATAGTTATTACCATCTTCTTCTAGTTTGGTAATCATATGTGAAACTTTGTCTAAATTAATTGTAGGGCCTTCAGGGTGACCTAACTCACCGAATGCTCTATCTTGTTCTACGAATTCTTTGTTGTATCTTTTTACTTCTTTCTGCATAACCTCTTTAGGGTATACACGGCCGTTTCTGTTTTTGATTTCGGCTTGCATAAAGACACCTTCAATGAAGTATTCTTTTTGTCCTTTGTCGTTCTCCTCAATTATGATTGGAGAAACACTGTAATTATTAAACTCTGATATTAATTTCATTGAAAATTTCCTCTATGTCTATATTTTCTTCTTCTGACATTGTTTTAATAACTTCCTTCATGGATTTCATTTCTTTCTCAGCAGATTTTAAATCTTTATATATTGCACCACCGAAACTTTGTCCGTCTACATAGACGTGGACTTTACCTCGATATTCAGTGTAAGTGATTACTATATCCTTACCACCTATTTTTACAACATCTCTCTTGAGTTCTTTATGTCCACGAGGCAATTTAAACTTTGCTTCGTTTAACTCAACAGTGATTTCTGCAAAGGATTTCATCAGTTATTCTACTTCACCAGTTGGTTCGTTAACTTTATCCATCCAATCCACTTGCATTTCAACTCTTTTCATATCGATAGCTTCTGCAGATTTCTGTTTAATACCAGTAAATACTTGGTCTTTTGCAGTATCCAACTTACCACTCTCAATTGAGTTTACTATTTCTTTTGCAATTTCACTACTCATTTTTAAAATCCTCCGAAGTCATTACTATCACTTCCTTCATTGTCCTCACCACTATCTCCTTCTTTTGAGATTTGTGAGTCTATTAATTTAATGTCTTCTTCCGTCTGTCTTAGAATGTATTTTCTAACATATTCCTTAGAAAAATACTCTCCAACATAGTCGGAAATATTTGAGAGAGTATCTAATCTCTCTCTTATTATCTCTGCATCCTTCAACTCTGTAAAATGGTTGTCGGTTGCAAAGTCATACTGAAGAAAGTCTTTGATATTATCAAATTCATCTCCAGTTGTGATTTCCTTAAGAACCAATTGAGTCTTAAGAATATCAGTAAAAACTCTTGCAAACTTCTTCTGAAGTCTGTTTGTGAACTTATTAAATTTAAGTTCGTCTCTAGAAATTTCAGACGCACGACCCATATTGAATCCATTGTCTGCTTCCATTCTAGAGGCAGGGACATTTAGTGATTGATATAGTTTCTTCTTAAAGTATTCTATATCTGCAATATCATCTAAGTTCTGTCCACCAGGCAGTGTAGTAATTTCTGTTCCTCTACCACCTTCTCTACGAGGCAACCAAAAATCTTCTAACATACTCATATGTTTTCTATCGTCTTTGATTTCCCCTGTATCTGCATTGTAAACCAATTTGTTCTTATATCGGTTCATAACGTCTGCAAGATACTGTTCTGCTTTTGCTTTTGGAAGGTTTCCTACGTCAATGTAGAAAATTCTTCTTTCGGGAGCACGTGATATTCTGTAAATAACAAGTGCATCTTCCAACATTGATAACTGATTTGCAGTCTTCAATGCTTTGTGCAGATACCCAATGACTACGTTTTTAGTGTAGTCAAGTAATCCCGAAGTTGTATAACATACAGCTTCAGGTGCAATTCTTACAACATGTCCTTCTGTTGCTGTGGATTTATCAAATCCTTTGTCGTTAAAGAGATAGAACTCTTCTATTTTAGAAATTCTATCAATTTTGTCGGCACCCTTTTTCTTCTCAATGTTTCTGACCTTCTTAATTTTAATCGGGTCAACATTTCTTAAGTCAACTAGACCTAATTTAGGTCTTTTTGAGTCAACGACTTTATGGAAGTAAATTCTTCCATCGACATACCATTTTCTGAACAATTCATGAGAGTTCTGATTGAACTTCATTAGAGATAAGATGTGATTAAACTCTTCTTGTATCTTTTTCTTGATACTATCAGAGAGTTTAACGTCTCTGAGGTCGAGTGATACTATCTTATCTGATGTGTCAGATGTGATACACTCATTAACTATGTCTTCGATTGCAGAGTCACACTCTGGCACCAAAGACGTTTCTCGGTATCTTCGAATAAGTTCTGCCTCATTCTTGACACCGCCTTCCATATCGACAAACGACCCGTAGGCTGCTCCCGATACAAAACCACTCTGTTGTTCAATGACGGGTGTCCCGTCATCATCAACTGGTGGGACAAAAGACTTTTGATTCTTGTCTTCTATCGTTCTTAAATCGTCTTTCTTACGATTTATTTCAAACCCTAAAATTTCCATACTAATATTTATACCACCAAAATGTGTGGTAATTCTTCACTTTAAAGACTACTGAACTCTTTCCCAGTGAGAGAAAGTAAAGTCAACAGTAAATTCCTCTAATGCATCAACAGTATCGTAAGATAATTCGATTGCACCAATATTTTTTGGGAACATGTTGAAAAACTCGTATCTCGCAAGGACTGAGTCATCTTTGTTTAGTTGTTCTACGAATGCTCTAGATATAAGATAATCTGTAGATGTTGAACCTACTCCACTATCCATAGCTTGAATTTCTTCCTGCCATGCTTCTAGACCACTTCTTACTGAAAACTCAACATCGTTGATAACTGTAATCTGCCAATCTTCGAAAGTTCTTTCTCCAGCAAGTTTAAGGTTGTGTCCTCTGAAAGGGACTACTACTTCTCCTAACGTTCCCGCAGGGATATTAGCAGCTTTACATAAGAACTCAATCTTATTACCAGCTCTTGGTATAAAAACTTTAAATCGGTTAGCACGTGGGCCTCCACCGATAAGTTGTGCTTTAAATTGGTCTATAGTTGCCATTTATTTCTCCTTAAACTGCACTGTATATTTCTTCAAACTCAACACCACTTCTAGCAGCAACAAAGTTTAAAGTAATAAAATTAATACTTCTAGCAGGTTTCACGAAGATAGAACAAACAAATTCGTTTCTATCTATAACTGTATCAGTGTTGTTAGTTTCATCACATAATACTGAGAAATCTACTAGACCTCTTCTATTCTTAACATCTCTTAGGAAAGGTTCTACAGCAGCACGGAATTGAGCTCTTGTGAATGCATCATTGAATTCAAAGAGTTGTGATTTAGCTGCAACTGCGATTGCTTTTTCTAAGACTATGAATAACCTTCTGACATTGATTCTATCGAATGCTGAAGGACTTGTAAGACCTGTTTTGTCTCCAAATAATACTGTTCCTTGGCCGGGGAAGGTGACTATTGGATTAATCCTTGCACGATATAAGTCATCTCTTGATGATTGTGAAGGGTTAAACGCAAGTTTAGTGATACCTAAGTATTGACCTCTTGAGAAACCAGCAGGTGAGAACCATGGGTCTCTTAATAAGTCTGACCTTGCCATTATACCTGCTGTGTGTCCATTAGAGGGCACGTAGCAGTATTTGTCGTTGTATCTATCGTATTGGTATACCCAACCACTGTCTAATACAACATATGAACTTGATGTGACTGATGCGTAATCTGCAATAACGTTAGTTGATTGTGTTGATTCACTTGATACACCTACGACACTTGCACGTCTTGGTGAACAAATAACCATACAATCCTTTCTACCTTCTGCTGTTGCAATAAGTTGATTAACGATTGTGTTGTGGTCTGCAAGAAGGTCTTGTTCGACACCACTTCCGTTATCAGTTCTTGTTGAACCAGCAATTAAGAATGATACGTCTATTGTTTCTGCATCACCGAAGTGAGTTTGGTATGCACCATATTTCTCACCAGCAGTAGGAACTCTTCCGTCTACTCCACCACCAAGTGACGAAGTGATAACTGCAGAAGGTCTACCGAATGTAGTCGATGCAGATTGTAAATGAGTTCTTGTTTCGTTTGCACTTGCAAGTAAGTCTGTTGAATGACCTGACCAGTAAATGTAGTCTGATTCTCTTGCAATAACGTTTTTGTAGTAATTTGATTGACCTTGACCATCTTTAGAGTCTGACGCAAGTGATACGAATCCGTATGATTCTAAGATTGTGTCTTTAACTCCACTGAATAATCCGTCTTGGTCTGATACAACAACGTGAATTTCGTCATCTGAACCACCAGCAGCTGTTGCTGTTCCTGATTTAGCAGGTGCTTTATCAAATGAATTATAGAATTCCCAGTATCTATCTACGTTTCCACCACTTGCGACTGCAGTTAATAGACCTGTTCCACTTGGTTGACCAAGTGCTTCGATAGTGATTGAAGTTCCATCAGGAATCGTCAATACTCTGTATTCGTTGTTATGTCCAGCAAATCTTACGATGTCTCTTACGAACATACCTGATGAATCAGCAACTGATATAGTTGTTTGACCCACTGACTCTGTTCCTGTGACTGTTGTCACTGCATCGTTAAAATATGCATTTGCAGACCCACATACTGAAACCTTTAATGAATTACCTAAAGAACCTGCGTATTTTGCAACAAAATTACCTACAGTCCCATTCTGAGAACCATCTTGGTAAGTATTGACATAATCGTCATTGTTTTTAAGTAATGCAGTTCCACTTGATGAGTTTGCATTGTTTAATTGAGATGTGTTGATTCTAACCACTCTAAGTGATGAACCATATTTGAGAAATGATTCCGCTGAATAGAAGTCCTCTGCTCCAGCGTCGGTGTTAGCTGGTTGATAAAAATTATCGACTAAACCCTTAGAATCTGAAACTGTTATTACTTCACCAACAGGGCCCCATTGGAAATGTCCAGCAAATGCACCTGTAGTCGATGAAACGGCTGGGACAACATTAGTCAGGTCTATCTCGGAGACCTGAACGCCTGGTGATACTTGAAATGCCATACTTTTACTCCTGTTAATGTAAAAAGTTGTTTACTGTTTTATTTATAACTTTTAAAAACCCAACAACTATAGTTTAATTGGTATATCCATACTTTTGGTAAACCATCGGTCTCCTTCACTATCTACGAAGGTATCTGACTGAGACTCTCCGTCAAATATACCAGCTGGTAGTAAATCGTCTTCGATTAACCTTTGTTGTTCTGAATACAATAAATCTTTAACTTGTGTATCGGTTAAATGTTCAAAGTATGCAGTGGTCACAAACCAACTGAATAATACCAAATTCATGACCATATCGTCATTATATCCTCTATCTGCTTCCCAACTATTACCCTTGTGAACAAATGTCATAAGTTCTGTAATAGTATGTCTGTCATTCAGAATAAGTCTATTTTCTTCTAATAATTCTTTAAGTGTAGAACAACCGATTCTCTTAATCTTTCTAGACATGGTCACACCTATGTCTTCGGCTTTGAGTTGACCTTGAACAAATACATTCGGATATTCTATCTCGTAATGTAGTTGTGTTGCAACCATTCCACCCTCTGCATTATTTTCTATAATAACGACTGGTTCATTATAATGTTTAACATACTTATTTATAATATCGGGGAAGAGAAGGGGACTTATCATGTTATCTCTATATGTGCATACTTGTTTAAATGGACTTGTAGTCACGTCTATAATCGTGAATGTAGAGTAATCTAACCCTCTACCTTTGGATACGTCTACTGTGCATACGTATCTATGACCCTCTAATGGTTTCTCATAAAGGAATAAGTTGTCTCTATTCCAGTCGGGTTCTAATGCTCTCATACCTAATAGTGTATTAGAGTTAATAAGTGTATTACCAGTTCCTAAGAATGAGTTCCCATACTCTTGTTCAAATTGTGCTTCTGAGGTGTTTGCAATAGTTTCTTTCTTCCACTCTTCGTCTCTGCCTGGCACGTCATACCAGTTGATAAGAAAGGATTTATATTCTGATTGACTATGAACTGCAGATTCATATATCTTATGAAACATATTACCTACACCATTTGCAGTGGAAGTAATAATAACCTTAGAGTCTTTACCCGAGGTCACAACGGGATACGTTGCAGTATAGAATGTCTCTGCATCGTCTACGAATGCAAACTCGTCTAAGTATAGTAGGTTGATTGAAAGTCCACGAATTGAACTTGAAGAAGTTGCAGCTGCAACGACTTTACTATCATTTGCAAATTCTATTGACCCTTTGTTTAGAATCTTAACACCTGGCTGTAAAAAGAAGGGAACAGACTCTAACATGGTGACGATACGTGCAATCATTTCCCTTGCAATTGCACCTTTGTTCGCAAGAACTGCTACAGTGACTTCGGGTTTAAATAACAGAAACCACAACAAGTATGCACAAGATGTTATTGATTTACCACTCTGTCTACTTGCAAGAACCACATTAAAACGATTCTCATTGTAATGATTGATTAGGTTTTCTTGATATCCACGTAATTGAAAAGGAACCATACCTTCGTCTAGTGATATGATTTGTGTATAATTTTCTATAAAATGAGCAGGATTTTCAGAACACTTCAAGTATTCTGCCATTTGTTTTTTGGTATACTGGGTTTCAATTCCAGCTCTTTTGATTAGATTATTACCAAGATAACCTTCGTTTGTGGGTTTAACCATCTTTCTTTTCTTTCTTCAAAAACTTTTGCAGTTCTGAAGTAGAACCAACATATAGGTGATTTTCAACTTTACCTATTCTTTGTTCGTCCTCTTTCTCTAAATCCTTAATTTTTTTCTGAACGTCTAGTAGTTTCTCTGCAGTATCGGCTACAGTCTTTATCAACTGTCCTGCGACCTCATATGCACGTGGGTGTTCGGTTTCTTTGGATAACTCAAGTATTCCGTCTATTGCATCTTGACCACGTTCTACGAGGTTATAGAGGTTCTCACGGGCATACTTATAGTCCGTGTCCATGTTCTCTGCTCTTGTCGGTAATTTAACTATTTGTGTTTCTTTTTTGATATCGGTGTTGATATCTAAGAGAGAGTTTAACTTATCGTCTATTGGTTCTTTTGTCATAATTAACTGTCATTGGTTTCACTAAAACTTTCTTTAGCACCATCATCATAAAATGTCACTGTTTCTGCAACCACAAATGTATCTGTTGGGTCAACAGAACCTACAAATTTAAGTGTAGTGTTTGTTTCTATAGTCACTGCACTCGACACTACCATTGATAGTTTATCGACTGCAACTGAAACTACTGTTGGATTGGTTGCATTCCCTGTTCCAAATATTTCGTCATTTGCACTTATCTTTGTATTTATTGCACTCGGAAAGGTGATTGTTGTGGAGTTAGACACTGCATTCGGTATTTCTGCAAAGGCAGGTTCGTAATGTTTGACCTCTTTGACCAATCCTGATTCATTAATCTCTGAAGTTGTAAAGTTTGCATTTCCAGTATTGATATATTCTCTTTCAATAACACTTTTAATAACACTTCCAGTGTAAACTGGGCCGAAGAAGTATAGTTTCATAGTAAACTCTAAAGTATACTCAATAACTCTTCTTTCTTCGAAGGAACCTTCATAAGTATCTTCCATTGCAACACTATTGAGTGTTATTGGAACGTCTCTAGTATCTGACATAGAGTCAATCATTTTCATTGTGACTGTATATTCGGGTTGGAAATATGGTAATATCTGTTCTACAATTTGTAATGCATCATTCATGTTCTTTGCAAGAACACTTAGTGTAAAAGTTAAGTTGTATGGTGCTGGATTGTATTGATATGAACGATTCACTCCGTCTGTATCTAAATCAGACTTAGAATGTCTTATCAATTTATTTTGTTGTCTTGTAGGGTCATACTCAAAACCACTCAGTTCGAATGCAAGTCTTGGTAAAGAAATTGCACTTCTATTATTATCAGAAAGATTTGGTTCTTCCTGTAGTCTTGCAAGGAATTTTTGTTTAGGGCCGTATGAAATTGGAACCTTTGTTATACTCAATACAGTTCCGTCTTCCTTTGTTTTCTTTAATGTGATATTATTAAACAGTGTTCCAAAGATTGATACTGCTCTTTTAATTGTCTCATTATAAAAATGTGTCCCAAACATTATGTGACCTCACCGAAAGGGTTGGTTTCTGAGAAGTCTAGATAGTTGTCTGCAGTATCTTCAAAGTCTTTGTTTTGTGCAGAACCATCGTTAGACATAGTCAATACGTCATTGATAGCTGCAATTGTATCAGATACACCCGAATCAACACCAACAAGTGTATCACCGACTGTAAGTGTTGCAGTGTTGTGAATAATTGTTGTTGCATTACCTAGTGACGTTTGAACCTCACCAACAACAACTCCGTTCTTAGTTATGTTTTCACCAATAGAATATGCATTGGTTGAAGACATTGTTAATCCTATTGAATATGCTTGGTCTAGTTCTATTAGGTCTGCATATGAACCAGTATCGAAATCTTCTCCACTGTATTCGAACAACTCACATTGTAATTTAAATACAAATAGTTTTCCGACTTGATAGAATGGGTTCTCATGTTCTACGAATTTGATTTCAAACATTGAACCACTGAGAGGGAAATAAAGTAAATCTCCTTCGTTAGGTCTCATTGAAGTTGCAAGGTTTGAATCTAAGGATATAAATCTTTCCCAACTTCTAAGTGATATGATAAATGTTGCTTGGTCTCTTACTTGGACACCAAACTTCGACATAAGGTCTCCTTCTCCCTCGAAACCTTCTGTATTTTCTAAATACATTTCTACAGAATATGCATCACCGAATGTTGACTGCACGTCTTCTCCAAGTATAGAATCCTCTTCTACAATCTCTCTTGGTAGATAATATGTTTCGTGACCATATATTCGTAATGACTCAACAACTAAATCCTCATAGAGGTGTTGTTCAGTCGATACTGCATGGTTAAAAAATACGTTTGTAGGCATTTATTACCCCATTAAGTCCATGACTGGCATTTCAAAGTTCAGTCTAGACTCTTCTTCTAATTTTGTAATTTCTTCTTGTGCCTCTTGTTTCATTGCAGAACCATCGAGTGTCACCCCGCCTGGAAGTGCAATACCTTGGAACTTGGATAGGTTTTCACCCCATTGATACTTAACTAATGCAGTTGCATATTTTTTCAACCACATATCATTGTAGATATCAGTCATGTCTGTAGGGTCTAATTTTCTATAACACTCTATAATGATATACTCCCCAGCACTTAATTTACTTGCACTGTAGTCCATGTAGAGTCTGTTAGAGTGCATATTATATCTTATAGGTATCTGACCCACTAAGATATCGTTTAAAAGTGATAGATGTGATTGAACTTGTGAGTAATATAGAACACTGGTTGAAGTTAAATCATACAAATCATTAAGTCTTAATTGGTATTGAATATCAAACATACTTGAAGTCTGACCCGAATTGAAAGGGAATATCTGCAATACACTTAACACATGTTCGGGTAGTGTAATGTAGTTTTGACCTTCACCAAACGTCTGATTTGAGATTGCATGTGTTCCACTTGTCGCTGCAGTATGAGTTTCATTCGTTTTAAATGAATCAATCTCTTCTTGGGTAATTTGGTGTTTGAGGTATGTTTTTATAGAACCATCGTAATGATATTCACGGAAATATTGAAGTGCCTCGTCCATTCTGTCATCAAATTGGTCATCGTCCACATTGATTTCTAAAACTGGAGCTCCAAGTTTTCTCTTTATATACTCTTTAAAGGTTGCTTTTGAATTTGGTTCTGCCATAGTAGTTTCCTGTTATACTACTATTTATAACGAATTTAATCTTGGAAATAGGTTTTACTTTGAAGTCTGTCTATCTTTGTATCTATATTACTGATTGAATCCATAATTCTTTGAAAGTCAGCTTCAATCTGTTCTCTAGTAGCATAATCCCTTGCAATCTCTTCTCTTGTTTTATTGATTAGAATATCAATTCTCTTTTGTTCTGACAATACGTTTCTTACCAAAAAACCTATTGGTAAGATTACGACTGTCATTATGACATTCCACAAGATATAAGGTGATATGACTATTTCCATATCATTATTTATAATATTCTACTCGTCTGTAGTGGTTTGGTTTTGTATTAGTTTTCCATTTTCATCAGTATGAAAAGTAAGTTCATCAGGGTGAAACCCTTGACTTGTAGACATTCTTGATTCAGCTGAAAGGAAATTTACATTCATATTGAATGATATACTATATCTATCTTTTTGAGTAAGATTGGGTTCAACCATATGCATTAATGCACTTGGAAATAGAAATAAATGACCAGTTCTTGGTGCAAGTTTCCAGTTCTGTTGTTCTCTAGGAGAATATGGAAAGTCTGAAACTACTTTACAGTCTGTATCAATAGCCATAAAATTACCTTCATCACCATCTGCCTTTATATAAAATACACCACTATACCAACAACCATTGTGTAAATGTGGAGCATTCCATGCTGTATTATCATTAATGTTTGCCCATGCATTACCTATTGATAATTGAAGTTCTGCTGGATTGTGTCCTGTATAACTCAATAATTCAGTATCAAAAGTATTCTTAATTGCTCTTACTGCTTTAGAGAAGGTTGGATTTCTTTCTACACCATCATTAGACTGCCAACCAGTATACTGATTAGAGACTTTTCTACCCTTCGGGTCTTTCTTTCTCATACTATCCATAGTATTTGTTAACATATCCATATAATCTTGTGTGAATACACCTTCGTCTAAAAGGTTTCTTTCAATACATGTATATGGAAATAGTAATCTAATCGCCATCTTTATCTCCTATAGGTAATTCTAGTTGTATTTCGGGTGAGTCTTCACTGACATGATAAGGACACTCGGGTGGTGGACTTTCTTCTTTAAAGTTTTTACCCTTACCTGTATGTAGTTTTCCATGTCTATATCCACCTAATTCAAATTCTTCACTTCTTGCAAGATTAGAAGTTCTCCAATCTCTTGAAAACTCGTCCATAGTTTTTTCACGACCTTCATTTGCAGTTAGATAACTTCTATTCTTTGTCCAGTCTTCACTTCCGTTTACTAGGTAAGTTGCATTCCATTCCTCTCTTTTAAATGGTATTACTTGAACTAAAGGAGTTCCTTTCTTTATAACAAACGAATGACTGACACGTGGATAAAATATAATTTGTGCATTGTCATAGTTTGCATTAAATTTATCCGTGTCAATAATTCCCTGCCATGTTGCAAAGTATTTATTTTGAAATAAAAATGGGTCTAGATACATAGTGGAATATCCAGGCGGTGTAGTTATGTTCCATGCATTTCTAAACTTAAATGCACTCCTTACGGGTGCTTCATCATCAGGAAGATATTGAAATGCATATCCCACCTGCCATGAGGGGTGATGAGGAGAAGGAGTTTCCCAACCATCTCCAAATTCTTGTGAACCAACATATTGACTGTCATCATTATCATCTATGTGACCATTTTTTACAATCATATCTCGATTTGCACACAAATACCAACCACTTTTTAACCAATCGTCCATGGCTGGACATGCACGTATAGTAGTTCCCATGATTCCACGAGTATATTCATTGAACTTCATATTTTTCCACCAATCGGGTGTGACAGATTTTGCCAATACAGGTTTGGTGTCTCTTAACGTCTGTTCATTAAATGTGTTGAATTCTATTGTGGGCATTGTTTAAACCATTCCTTATCTTCTACAAGTCTAATTTCATCACCTCTGATTACTATTGACTTCCTATCTATATATCGTGCTTCATGTGTGGGTGCATCTGCACCATGTGGTATTCTTCCGTCAAATACAACAAGTCTATTTGGAACAAATTCTATTTCTGCAATTTGGTGGTTCTTAATATGGTCGTCCCTTCCATGTAAACCCTGTTGCATTTCGTCATATATTCTCAAAGGGCCTCCCCAATGTTTTGACCAAAATGTATTAGTGTAATACAGAAATGATAGATTCCATTCATCTTCATCTGAACAATCTGAGTGTGTTGTTCCATGTAATCCTTGTGTCTGAGAGTTCAATCCCATATATTGAAACCTTTCCCATGCAAATCCAAAATCTGTTTGTAGTTTTTTATCTAAAAATCTTGCTACTAATTTGGGTGCAGAATTATGGTAAGTTGCAATATCACCTGCGAAATTGGGGTATGCATATTTTGGACTTCTTTCAAGTGCAGAGAGTAGTGTTCCACCCCAAAATTGATGATGTGATAAACCTGTAGGACTTGTCCCTCTTACTTCATTCCTTTTTGCCCAAATATTACAATTACCAATTGATTTATCAACCCAATAGTGTAATTGAATCGGCAACCAATTATCAATTATGTGAATGTCTTTAAGGGGGAATCCGATATCTTTTAACTTAAAGGACTCATCATGATAAATGAGTTCCATACATTAACCTGTTCTAGAGTCGGGAAGAACTAGTGGTTCGGGAATTGTAGATAAGTAGTCATCATAATGTTTTAGAGTATCTTCTCTTGTGGACATTATCTCTTGAGCAATCTGACTAAAACATGAGTATGCGGTATCACAATATTCTAAAACTCTTCTTGCATCTGCACGTCTAGGGTGATTTGAACCCTCTCTTCCAGCGTATGTTGCATAATATAAATCAATCATACCATACAACTCTGAAGTTGCTTGAGTATATCCAGCAATTGTTTGTTCTAGTCTGTTAACATATTGTGTATTTAAGTTATATCCTAAAGGTGGTTCTGAATTTTCTATGTATAATTCAATACTACGTTTATCTTCATCAGTTAGTATGGATTTTTCTTGACCTTCGAAATCTCTAATTTCGTCATTCCATTTTAATATTTTAACTTCAATATCATCATAGACAAGAACCTCATAATCAAATCCTAGTTCGGGTTGGTCTACATTTTCATATTCCCATTCCAAACCATTTGGTTTTCTAATTATTAGTTTTCCGCTTTCTGTGTAAATTAATGCATTCATTTATTTGTTCCTCTCTCCATTATATAATAGAATTGTTATTTTTGCAAGATGTTTTTTGCTTTTATCCAATCATCTAGATTATTTATGTTGGAATAATCCATGTCTTTTACCCATGGGCCTCCCCTTGTATAGTGAATACCATGGTAATCCCATTTTTCATCGGGGTTATCATACCCTTCGGTAAATACATACTTTTCGGGTATCGGACTAATCTTATCAGTCCATTCGAATTGATGTAGTTGTTTTCCTGTCCATGTATTGACAGCTTCGGGTGTTAACTTTTTACAGTCTTCATGACTATTATTAAAAATCATAAGACTCGACCATAGTTTTTTAGGATAATCTATATTGACCTCACCATTAAACTTAGTTGTATCATGTTCTATTTGTTTATACTGAATACATGCAACTGCATCATCTAAATTCAGATAATAGAATAAAGGTAGAATGGGTTTTCTCCATATGAAATCATTATCAATAAAGATACTATATCCTTCATAGTTTTCTAAATGAGGTATTAGGAATCTACTGTAGGTAAATTCAGTAGATTGATTTGCATACTCTCTATTATAGTCGGGAAGTTTAGAAATGTCAAGGAATTTGATTTCGGGTTCCCAATGAGTTTCTTTTAACCATTGACCCATACTAAGATTTCTAAGTGAAGTTAATATTGAATTTTTGTTGACCTCATGTAGGTCTCCATGATTTGAATCATATCCTATGTAAATGTTAAGGGGTTTACCTTTTGATTGAAGTGTTGCTTTTTTACTATGTGCATAAACCTCTTTTCTAAAACCCAATTCCATTAAGTCGTGGTTGTATTCTAAATTTCCATTACAAAAAGTTATCGATAGTTGAGGGTGATTTACATGTTCTTTCTTCTTTTCTAGTTTCTCTCTCCAAAACTCTAACACTTCGTCACAAGTTAAGGCTTTTGTATCAAAGATATCATGCATATCTGTTGCAAATATTTCAAAGTTGGGGTCTTCTAATTCTTCAAAAACCTTAGACCTAATAGAGCCTGGGTGTATTCTAAAACCAAATCTATTATCAACTTTATATGTTGTTCCTTGTATTGGGTGTCTCAACCCCTCTTCTTGGATACTCTGAATTAACCAATGTGCCTTTGCACTATGATAATACATAGAATTTATTTGAATTTCACACCACATATCTGATTTCTGTTCTTCTGTAAGTTCTACGTAATCTTTTATATCTGCATACTCACCATCTGCAGTCTGACAATCCATTTGACCTACTTGTCTACCTTCTCTTTCTATGGCTGTATATACGTTAGGTAAAAACTTGTGATAGTGAATAGATTCTAGTCCAGCACCCTGAAAACCTAAAAAAGTTTTGTTCTTTCTGAGTTCTAAGATTTCACCCCATTTAATAATTTTTGTAGGTGGGATAATGTTTTCAAAAATATATTTGAATGATTTGTATGCTTCTGATTCTTTATCTATGTTATAGATATCTTGAATAACACCAATATTATAATCTTCTCTTTGGTGAAGTTCCGACATTGATAATTCTTTTAAATTCCAATCTTCGGGTTTAATTTCGTTGATAACGTCTGAATAGTATTTCAAGTATTTCATAGAATGTATTTAGGACATAAAAAAAGGGGTCTGCAGAACCCCTTTTTTGTTGTAATATGTTTCTCGGATTAATAAATGCCGGGGAAGAATGATTTGTTATCAGGGCCGAAGACTGGAACGTATCCACCACCGCTAGGGCCACTTTGGAAGAAATAAACTCCAGGCTGTCTATGGTCATATGTGAACGGATTCCTTGCTGGGACTGGTTGTCTAGCATTAGCAATATAAGGCACACGATATGTAAACGGATTCCTTGCTGGAAGTGGTTGTCTAGCATTAGCAATATATGGAACCCTATATGTGAATGGGTTTCTTGCTGGAAGTGGTTGTCTAGCATTAGCAGGATACCTTGCACTGTATGTGAAAGGTGACTGTTTATTACTTGGTGACTGAGCATTCGCAGGATACCTTGCACTGTATGTGAAAGGTGACTGTTTATTCCTTTGGTTAGGTTGTTGAGCATTTACAGGACTTCTGTATGTAAATGGTGACCTATATTGGTATGTAGAAGGTTGTCTTGCATTACTAGGGTTCTGATAAGTGAACGGACTTCTATATTGGTATGTTGAAGGTTGTCTAGCATTACTAGGGTTCTGATAAGTGAACGGACTTCTATGTTGATAAGTAGAAGGTTGTCTAGCATTTGCAATATAAGGTGTCTGAGCATTCGCAATATAAGGTGTTTGTGCATTCCTAATATTAGGTTCTTGACCATTTGCAATATAAGGTGTCTGAGCATTCGCAATATAAGGTGTCTGAGCATTTGCAATATAAGGATAAGGAATTTGAGTTAATTCCTGTCCTGATGCATTATTCCACCCCGAAGGTGTCTTAACATAGATTTGGTCAACTGCACTCCATGAAGAAGAACCAGTTTTGACCCATGCACCTTGAGTTGAATTCCAACCTGAAGGTGTTTTTACTTTTTGATTTCCTGTTGCCATATCTGTTTCCTATTAACTAATTGGGGTTGCAGGCCATTGTTGCGAAACAACTCCGTCCCATCTAGCTTCGGGGGTTCGTCCCTGTCTTGCATATGTAGAAGGTTGTTGATTAGTATACGTTGACGGCTGTTGATTAACATATGTAAACGGACTTCTATGTTGATAAGTAGATGGTTGTCTATTCTGATACGTAGAAGGCTGTTGATTAGTATACGTAAATGGTGTCTGTCTATTCCTAATATTAGGTTCTTGACCATTCACTGGGTTTCTGTATGTAAATGGTGTCTGAGCATTCCTAATGTTAGGTTCCTGACCATTAACTGGATTTCTGTATGTAAATGGTGTTTGTGCATTCCTAATGTTAGGTTCTTGTGCAGAAACAGGATTTCTATACGTAAATGGAGACCTATGTGAATAAATTATAGGTTGTCTAGCATTAGCAATATATGGAACCCTATATGTAAATGGGTTTCTATAGATTAATGGTTGTCTTGCATTAGCAATGTAAGGAACCCTATATGTAAAAGGATTCTGATACGTAAAAGGTTGCTGTGCATTTGCTGGATATCTTGCATTATACGTAAAAGGATTCTGATACGTAAATGGTTGTTGAGCACTTGCTGGATACCTTGCAGAATACGTAAATGGACTCTGAAACGTAAAGGGTTGCTGAGCACTTGACCTATAGGGATATTGTCTATAACCTGTTGCCATTTATTCTATCTCCACTGAATATTAATATTATATTTATGCAATTCTAAACCCCTGTATTAGGAGTATAGAACCCATAAATCACCAACCGCACCATCACTACCTGTAGGAGCTGAAGTTGATTGGTAAACGTTTCTTGCAGTTCCACCACCATTTGTTGCATTAGTGATTGTTATCGCACCTGATGCAATAGTTCCTAATGATACGTTGTCTGATGCTTTATAGTATCCACTGTCGTTTGTTAGGACTGAGATATTGTGACCACTGATAGAAGAAACTGTTCCAGCACTACCTGAAGTATTTCCAGTGACATTACCAGTTAAGTTTCCTTCAAAAGTTCCAGCAACAAAAGTTTCTGAACCTACTGACCATTTGTCACTTGATTCGTTCCAAAGAAGAGTTTTTGCAGTAGAACCACCTCTAGTGATACTAATACCTGAATCTTCTGTTGGTGAACCTGAAGTGAAATTACTGTTTAATGCAATAATGTTATCTGCAAGTGAAATTGTTTCTGAATTTACAGTTGTTGTAGTTCCTGAAACTGTTAAGTCACCTGTAATTGCAACGTTGTCGTTTAATGTGACATTACCTGTTCCATTACCACTTAACACTAAGTTAGTGTCTGTTGATTTTGAGGCAATTTGGTCAACTACTATGTTATTACTGAATGATACTGCGTTTCCAGCACTGTTAGTAATGTTTTGTCCGTCTTCAATTTGAAAAGGGCCTTTAACAGCAATTACACCACTTCCAGTTGGGTCTAATTCTAAATCACCCGAACCACTTGGTTGTATTGACATATTTTGGTTGTCATCTGCACTGAAAACAATAGTTCCTGAATCTTCTTCAATAACTTTTTGTCCGTTAACATATAATGACCCTGGCCCGATATACACGTCCTTCCACATCTTGGAAGATGAACCTAAGTCATAAGTGTTATCTGCACTTGGAATTATATTCCCGTCAAAGGTTCCACCACCTAAGTAAGATTTAACTCTTGCTTCTGTAAAATAAAGGTTTGTTGACCCCTCTGCAGTTTCGTCTGTTGTTTGTGCATCAACATATGCTTTTGTTGATTCTGAAGAAGGAACACTAGTTGCACTTGCACCAGTCATAGTGTCTGAATCTAGTATTGCATTCTGAACTCTTAAGTCTGCTCTTGCATCTGTATAATACAGATTTGAACTTCCTTCTGATAATGCATCTGTATCTGCAGCTGTAATTCTTGCGTCTGCTCTTGCATCTGTAAAGTATAAGTTAGTTGAACCTTCTGATACATCATCAGTATCACCACTTAGTTCACTTAAAGCATCTTTACTTGCTACTTGTGAGTCAACGTATGCTTTAACACTTTGTTGCGAAGGTAATTTAGTAGCACTATTTGATGACATATTGTCTTCGTCAACTAATGCATTTGTAATTCTAGCATCTGCTCTTGCATCTGTATAATAAAGGTTTGAACTTCCTTCTGATAATGCATCTGTATCGAATGAAGAAAGACTTACTGTAAAGTCTACAGTTCCGTCACTGTCTTCGTATGCAACTGTAATACCTGCTTCGGTATTACCTGACATCATTCCACCAACAATGTCTTGTATTTCTTCTGTTGTTTTTCCTGTTGAAGAGATTGTGATTGTATCAGCAGCGTCATCATAAGTCACAGTCGTTGAACCTGACCCTTGAATTATTCCACCGATTTTATCTGCGATTGCTTCTTGAACCGCTGCACCTACTCCACCTGCGGCAATATTACCACTGGAGTCGATTACCTCTACACCACCAATGGATAAACCATTTTTGATATTAAAATTCTTTGCTGTCATTAGAATGTTCCTCCATCTAATTGTGGTAATGATAACTCACCATTTGATGAGTTGTAGTTTAAATTTGTTTCCCCACTTGCAAGACTTATAGCACCCCTTGCAAGAGAGTTTGAAAAGTATTGATTCACTGAACCTTCTGCAAGATTATCAGTGTCTAGTAATGATAATGCACTAGCTGCTAATTTACCAGCACTAGATATGATTTCAGTAGTTCCTACTGTTAAACCATACTCAATTACGAATGTATTTTGTGTTGCCATTGAGTTGAATCCCCTTCATTTGATATTTACCTGAATATTTATAAAGTCTTACTCCCTAAAAGAGAAGTATATGGTTAATAAATGAAATTAAATGAAATTAATTTATACAGAATGGTCAATTCTTTTAAACTTGTAAACTGTAGAGTTAGTCGAGAGACTTGCAACTCTTAATCTCAAGTTTCCACTATTGATATCTACTGTAAATGTTCCAAGTTCACTTGAACCACCTTGCAATACTGTTCCAAATTGTGTTATACTAGCGTTAGTTCCGTCATGAATCACATGACATTCAGTAATTTGATACACTCCACTAGTAGAATCTGATATTGTTATTGAGTATTTTGCACCTCTATATGTTGCAATTGCAATACTATCTAAATTTGTTATACTTGTTGACGTTGTTGTAAGTGTTCCTGTTGATAACGCACCTGAATCTGCAAAAGATAATGTTCCACTTCCGTTTGTAGTTAGAACTTGTCCGTTTGTTCCGTCTGAAGTAGGATAGGTTATAGAAGACCCTGTAAGACTGTTGGTTGCAGTCAAAGTAGTTGCAGTTAAGTCTCCCACCTGTAAGTCTGCAAGTGCATAACCTGATGCACTAACATTAACTGTAGTTGTAGGTTCTGCTTCTAATCCGTCAAACAATTTCCATGTAGAATCACTTGCATCTCTAAAAAATCCAGTGTATTCTGATACTCCGTCACCCAATCCGTCATCATAGTTTCCGTATATACCAATATCAATTATATCAGAAGATACATTTGAATTGGCTAATTCCAACATTGAATCTTCCACTGAAGTTGTAGAAGAATTTACAGTTGTTTGTGTTCCACTGACTGTTAGGTTTCCCGATACAGTGACGTTTCCGTCTACTTGTAAGTCTGCATCAGTTTTTATACCTAAATCTGCACTGAATTTTGAATTAGTTGCCATAAATTACCATTTATATTTGTCTAAATCTATTTATGGTTTTTTCCAAGTCAAAAAAAAGGGGAACCGAAGTTCCCCTAAAAAGAATTTTTTATAAAGTTGATGTTAAGCGTCTACCACTGTTCTATCAAATTTGACGATTGTGCTATTAGCACTCGCAGGTGTAATAAGTAATCTAACGTCATTTCCACTAATATCTGCATCAAAAGTTGCAAGATTAGTATCTTTCAATGTTCCATATGAAGTCATTGTCACTGTAGAACCATCGTGAACTAACATAATTTCGGTTGAATGGAAGTTTGTTCCTTCGTCCATTGCAATAACATACCTTGCAGCTCTATACGATGCATGGGCAAATGTATCGAGTGCAACTTCTGTTGTTGCTGTATATGTTGTTCCACCAGTCTGTTTATTCTTAGACTGTATGGCTTTAGTTGTGACTATTTCATCATTCGCAACATCAAAAGTGATAGCACGGATTAACTCAGCAATTTTAAAAGCATTTGTTTTAGCCATTTCTTATCTCCTTACAATGTTGTTTTCTTTACAGAAACAGTTGTGTTAGTATTAACAGGTGTTATGAGAAGTCTCTGTGAACTTCCTGAAACATCTGCACTTAATGTAAACAACGATGCATTGGTGAATACATCACCGAATTGGACAAAGTATGCGTCCGAACCATCGTTTGTTAAAGTCACCTCTGCATAATGTGAACCAGCACTAGCATGTGTTGCTACGAGTTCATATTTAATACCTTTAACTCCTGTTGAAACACTAGACAACACTTGGTCTGCTGTAGTAGCAGAGAATGTTGTAGAATTTCCTTGAGCAGGAAGTTTGATATATGAACTACTTACTGATGTGTCTGTATTAACTGGTGTGATTAATAATCTCATGTCTGAACCACTGATATCAGTGGACAAACTAAACAAACTTGCATTCGTAAATGTGTCTGCAAATTGAGATATGAATGAATCAGAACCATCGTTAACAAGGACTACTTCTGCAAAGTGATTACCTGCTGAAGCATGAGTTGCAACTAAATTTACTTTAATTGCTTTCGTGCTTGTTGGCACCACTATCAATGACTGGTTAGCTGTAGTTGCTGAGAAACTACTACTTCCTGTGGAAGCAGAAGAAGCTGCAGAACTAGGTGTTCTAACTACCAGTGTATCACCACTTACTGCATTTGCAGATAGAGTAATAACTGATGTGCTTGTCGTTGTATAGTCGGCACCACCATCTACTAATAAAACACCATTTAAGTATACCTGTTCGTCACCAATTGAGTAGGACAATGTTTGTCCGTCATCATCGTTTCCTGAGAAAGCTGTGGTGTTTGAAGAAACAGTAAAAGTAAATAAGTTATCTCCTGCTGACGCTGAGTCTGCAAAAGAAAGTGAACCACTTCCGTCTGTTTGTAATACTTGTCCTGATGTCCCATCACTAGTTGGGAAAGTAATAGCATCATTAATTGTCAAAGAGGCTGGGACTGACCCGACCTCAACAATAGCAGCTGAACCATCATTCTTCTCTGTGTAAACCCTACCATGGTAGGTGTTTAACGCGAGTTCTCCTACTACTATATCACTAGTAGTCGGGACTGCGTTCTGAGTAGAACTCTTTTTAAATGTAATTACAGTTGCCATTTGACTCTCCTAAAGTTATTGATTAAACGAATTATTAATTAAAATGTCCCGCCGTCAATAGCTGTAATTGCAACGTCACCTGAAGTGAGTGTGAAATTACTTGAGTCGAATGAAGCTATACCTTTAGCTGATGTTGTTGCATCATTGATTGCTACATCACCTGAAGTCACTGTGAAATAACTTGCACCAAAAGAAGCAATACCTTTGTTGGCATCTGTTGCGTCTTCTGCAGAAAGTGTAATACTTCCGTCTGCATTTGTTATATCAAGTCCTTCACCAGCAGTAATTGTTGCAAGTTCCATGTCTCCATTAGAACCATTACCAATTAAGACTTGACCTGCTGTTGGAGCAGCTCCGTCTACTGAAGTGATTGAACCACTTAATGCTAATCCACTAGCTGCAATACCACCGAATTTAACGTCACCAGCTGTTCCTGAGAAAGTTGATGAAGAATCAGTTGCGTCTGCAAAGAATGTGAATTTACCATCTGTATCGTCCATACCGAAGAAACCAATTTTAGCTCCACCTGAATTATACTTAAATTTAATACCTCTATCTAAGTTATCATCTGAAGCGTCGTCACCGATTTCAAATACTGGGTCAGCTACTGAAGTAGTAGTTGAATTTACAGTTGTAGTAGTTCCATTAACTGTTAAGTTTCCTGTCACAACAACGTTTCCACTTGCAGTCATTGTTGATGCAGTGATATCGTCTGATTGTAATTGACCTGAAACAATTAAGTTATTTGTGACTGTTAAGTCGTTTCCAACTGTCACGTCATTAGGTAAACCTACTGTTAAAGTTTGTCCTGAAGCAGAAGTTTCGATTTCGTTAGCTGTTCCAGCAATCGTTAATGATTGTGAATCTAGGTCTACTGACCCTGTTCCTGAACCACCTGCGAAGTCTAAGTCTTCTAAAGTTGCAGTTGCTTGGATTTTGTCCAAGATAGCTGCAGATGTCATTAATGATACGTCATCATCAGAGAATGATTCCCCTGAAGTTTGGACTACCGCACCATCTAACATTGCGAATTCTACAGTTCCAGCACCTATTACAGTGACACCTGCTGAATTCATTGTTATATCACCACTCATTGATACGTTGTCAAATGAATCACTTCCGTCATGAACAAGTATTTGTCCAGTGCTTGGAGATGAGATATCTGTATCAGACGCACCTTCTAGTGAAGATGTTGTTGAGACAAAAGAAAGGTTTCCTGAACCATCTGTTGCCATAACTTGGTTTGCACTACCATCTGCTGAAGGTAATGTAAAGGATAAATCAGAGGCTAGTGTATCGGGTGATTTAAGAGCAACAGAGTTTGTTCCGTTGTCTGAATCTTCCATTAACTTTAATGAACCACCTGAAGTAGAACCATTACCAACTTTTAAGTTAGCAGGGGTTGCACTTGAACCAGCCAACATGTCCGTGTAATACTTACCACCGATGGCTTGTATTAATGGAGTTGAGTTGTCTGAGTCTACGGATTCAATAAAAAGTTTTGCACTATTTCCTGAGTTAGCCCTATCTTGCACATACGCTAATTCACCTTCCGATAAGTCTGAGACTGTTGGAGCTGATAAGCCAGTGCTTCTTTTGATTTGAATAACTGTTGCCATTTTTATTTCCTAGTTTTTTAAAAAAATTAAAATTGTTAATATTAATTCTCGTTCACTATCCCGAGAGATACATTATATATAAAACTATCCTCTCACTATGAGGGTCGATACCTCACTGGTTGGTATCCTTGATTGGTGTGTCGGTCTTTGTGTGTTCGTGTATTTTATTTATAACATTGAAACGTCTAACTTAGAACGTTCCACCATCTAAAATCGTTGTAGTAGTCCATTTATCTGTTGTTGCATCATAAGATAAAAGTCCGTCATCTGTTTCACTTGCATCTACATCTGATAATTCGTTGATTGATTTTGCAGATAGATTTACATTTGAAGATGAATTACCGATTGCAACTTGTTTTGCACGGATATTACCTTGTCCTTGGACTTTACCCCCAATGGTTGCAACTCTACTTAATGTTCCTTTAATTGTCATATCATTACCTCGTGACGCCTGGTGTGACAATAGCTTGACCTTCTACTACACGAGTAGTCTGTCCACCACTTGATGTCACATTTAAATCATAAACATACCTACCCGATTCCAAAGCAGTTGTTTGAGTATCAGTAAGTGATAAGGTGACTTGACCTGAGATTTCTGCAATAGACGTTGTAAAACTTGAACTTACAGTTGAAGAACCATAAGTTTTTCTTATTTGTGCAGCTGCAGAATAACCACTCATATTCAATGCACCACCACTAGTGTCCGTGACATCTACAGTGATACTAAAATCTGTTCCTTGGTCGATAAATATATTTGCAATAATAGCCATATAACTATTTATACAAAATTATTGTTGAGTGTTTGTAGGGTTTTTAGAGAATCTTGCAGCGGGAACTGTTTGGTGTATTTTCTCTGCAGTATTTTGGTTATTAACATACATTTCCTCTAGTTTTTCGGGTGTTGCTTGAGCACCATCTTTATTCACATATACTGCTTTCACCTTTGCAATAGGGCCGATACTTCTAGTTGTTGAGTATGGTGTCTGATAAATGAAAGGAGACCTATGTTGATAGGAAACCTGATAAGGTGCTTGATATATTGAAGGTTGTTGAACAATATTTTGTGTTGCAACTTGTTTATTTACAGGATTTTGATATGTAAATGGTGACCTATATTGAATTGTAAGTTGTTGTTGTGCATCTGCAATATAAGGACTTGACGCTTGTCCGTCTCCCCTTGCTTGAATCGTTGTTTGTTGATTTGCAATTACAGGGTCGTTTACCTGTTGTTGATTCTGAAACGTAAATGGTGACTGGAATGCACCTATAGGTGTCGTAAAGGCTGCTACTGGTTGTTGAGAGGCAGCTATAGGACTTTGATATGCAGCTATAGGATTTCGATATGCATCTGTTGGTTGTCTATATGCACCTATAGGACTCTGATACGTAAATGCATTTATAGGACTCTGATACGTAAATGCAGCTTGTGGTTGTCTTGCTGGGTTTGGTTGTTGCGCATTCGCCTGAGCATTGACTGGATTTTGTAAGACCAAAGTAATTGCTGGAGACTGATATCCAGCAACTTGAGTCACGCCAGGCAATTGATATGGGTAGTCTTCACCATTATATGGATTAAAATAAAAATTGGTGGTCTGCACGATTGCTGGATAAGGTGCAATAGGTGTTCGCGTAGACGCATATGCACCTTGAACATTAGTTGTCACTGGAGTTCTCGTATTATCATGTATAAACAGCTGCATACTTCCCGCTACCTCGCCAGGCATGCCTGTAGGGGGTCTAGGGAATTCTTTTGGTTCAATGTTTGCTTGGTATACCTGATAATAATAAATTGCTGGTGTTCGAGAAGGAGTTAAATCCATTGATTGAGCTGAAATTCCAATCGGGCCGACATTTTGATATGTAAATGGACTTCGATAAGGAGTTCGAGATATATATGGTGACTGGTCTACAGCTACTTGAACTGGTTGTCTACTCGCAGCTACTTGAACTGGTTGTCTAGATGCAGCTATAGGTGTTTGAACAGCAGCTATTGGTTGTTGAACTGCAGCTACTGGTTGTCTAGAGGCAGCTACAGGACTTCTATATGCAGCCGCTGGTTGTTGAAATGCATCTCGAGGTTGTCTCCCTTGGTCAATAAACGGACTACTTCTTTGATTTTGATGGTTATATTCCGCAGGTTGTTGGTATGTAAATGGACTTTGAAATGGATTCTGTTGTTGGTTCTGATAAGTGAACGGACTAGGTTGTCGTGCATCTTGCACCAATAACTGACCATTAACTGGATTTCTGTATGTAGTAGGTGTTTGACTCGGACTTCTATATGTTGTCTGAGCATTTACTGATACCTGTCTAACTGCTTGCTTTACTTCATTACTTTGAGCATTTGCAGGCACTTGACCTTGGTATGGTTGCTGTAAGGTTGTTCCTATATTAATGTATATTTCGTCTGACATTTCATCTCATTATATAACAAACCACAAGTGTCCCACTGAGGTTCCACTTGCAGTTGAAGGTGCTGAATTAACTATTTCGTAATCTAATTCTATACTATCACTATTTATCTCAATTCCATTGGAGGTATTTGCACCGAACTCACCAGTTGTTGAGTTGTAATTAAGTCCAGCACCACCTTGAAGGGCACCTCTTGCATCTGTATCTGAATATGTTGCACCAGCAGTAAAGGTAAGTGTCCCCAATCCATCATCATATGCAACTGATATATTACTATGTGTTGCACTTGTAATCATTGATGCAGCTGCATCTTGAATTCTTTCTGTAGTTGAAAACAGATTTGTTGTTCCTTCAGTAATATCGTCTGAATCACCACTTAATGATGACATATCTTGGTTAGTTGCTGGTTCCCAATATCCATTTGCATTATCCCATACTAAAATTTGACCATTTGTTGGGGTTGTGGTATAATTAATGTCTGATAGACCACTTGCACTATGTGTAGATATACTTGAAACTGTTCCTGAACTACCTGAAGTCCCCGAAACGTTTCCAGTGACATTACCAGTGACATCTCCAGTTAGATTCCCAACAAAATTCTTACCACTTGCAAGTGTAATATCTTCTTGTGAATATACACCAGTTCCATTAGAATCAAATTCTATTTTTGCACTTGTTGATAAAGAAGTAGTTCTTCCAGTTGAAGAACCATTTAGGATAACACCATTTGCATTTTTATTGTAAATTGTGTTTATTGCTGTTTCAGTGAACTGACCAGCTTCACCACCACCAGCACCAATCGAACTACCAATATATGAACCAGTGTATGCAAAAATTGATACAACATCACCAACACTTGCACCTGTGTTAAGTGTAATCTCTGTATGTTTGTTTCCGTCTGCACCACCGATTGAATAATCTGTTCCTAGTATTAAGAGGTTTGTGTTTTTAAATACTTGAATTCTTCCACTTCTAAAAACAAGTGAGTTATTGTCTGAATCATTACCCGAGAATACTGTTTGATTTGCTGTTGCAACGTATTGAAATTCCTGAAAAAAGAATGACTTATCTTCAAGGCTATTAACTGCATCAACCAAATTTGTAGTTGATTCAGTTCTTAAACCCGATAACTCACCAACATCAACTGCAAGTTCATTATACTTCGTCCTAAAGTTTTCAATAGTGCTAAATTGGTCTACTGTTTTTGCCATTCTATCTCTCTATAAGTTTGGTTAATAAGGATTTAATTTCGTCCATATCACCCTTTAATGTATTTATCTCTTCACGAGTTGTTTTCATAAGTTCTCTACGTTTCATTGTTAATTTGTAGTTTTCTATATCCGTATTAACAATTCCATGTGAACTATCGTCTCTTACTAAATGTGAGTGACCTTCAACTTTTATATACTCAATATCTTTCATTATGCAAGTGCCATACACCTAAGTGCAGTCACCAATGGGACTACGGAAGTGTTTGTTCCTTGACCCACAATCTTCACTGCAAAGGCACTGAATTCGGGTAAGTCGTTTGCAGTAAATTCGTATTCTTTAAAGTTTCTACCATCGTTCTCAACAGAAATATCGGGAACACCACTAGTATTGAAATATTCAAATCCAATATCGTCTAATGGTATGTCTTCGTCATTTTTAATTATCTTATACATGACTTTTAAATCTGTAGTAGGTGGTCTAAAGAAGTCTGCAATTACTTTAAGACTTGTAGCAGGTGTTTTAAGGTTCACTTTACGTGTCACGTATACCATTGCATTAGAATCCCCTTCGGGTTCGTTAGAATCGATATATGTGGTTCCTGTAGGGACATCTGAACTACTGTCAATGTCATTTAATCTGTTTGCAATACCAATACAACCAACTGTTCCCACATCAATTACTGGTGAAATATTTTGGTTAAATGATGCAAGTTGTAATTGACACTGAAATGATTTTGAAGAAGACATTTCACTTGTCTCATTTATCGAACTTGCAACCACACTTGGTGAACTAAAGAATGCATTATCATTCAATGTTATAAAGTCACTTGTTGTGCTTCTTATATATGAAGTTCCGTTTACATATCCTTCGGGTGAACTCATTGGAGTTGTTAAAACACTTGAAAGAATCTGAGTGTTTTTAACTGAAGTAGAAGGAATCATTGTGTGGATTGCATCAAAGTAATAGTTTCTTGTTGACATTGCAACACTTCCACCACCAACTGTATCTACTAATGCAGTATATCCCGATTTTAAATCGTATGCAGATATATCGGGTATTACTGTATATGAATCAATCCCTCTATTTGCAATTTGTGTGAATGTCGCATTCAGTGACCCAACTGGAATACCACCTATTGTGTCTCCAACTGTTCCAACTTCTACTGATATATTTGTTCCTTGTCCATCAAAACTTGATATGACGAGGGTTTCTGTTGAAAGATATCCACCGCCTGGATTGCTAATTAATACACTAGACACTGCACCACTTGAAACTACTATGTCAAGTGTTGCATCAACCCCTGAAAGTGAACCTGAACTAATCGATTTATTGAGATATGTTCCGTCTGTTGGAGTCTGATTGACTGTATTACTACCTAAAGTTAAAACACTTCCAGTCTTATCACCAGTTAAACCTGACATTACAACATTATCTTTATTACTTACTGAATCATACATTCCATGTAAGTAGTTATATACTTTAACATAATTTTGTCCACTATAGGTTTCTATTGGATTTGTTTGTAATTTTGATGAAGGTAATGCATCGTTTTCAAATTTTAAGTTTGATATTTTTGAAGTATCAAATTTACAAGTTTTGATTTTGATTTTCATATCATCAGTTTGTTCTGCAGTCCATGTAGAAGCATTTTGTGATAAGAATAATGAACCAGCGTATGGTTGACCTGCGATTGTTTGTCCTGATGCAAGGTCTTTCTCACCCATTCTTGAAATGAACATATTGTATTCATTTGAATTTGAATATACAACCAATGCATACTCTACGTTTTCTTCTACGTATACTGGTGAATCAAAAGTAAATGTTGTTGCAACTGACCCGTCTGAAGAAGTGTTAACTGCAGAAGGGTTATGTGTGACTGTAGAGAATGGTAATACTGTTTGGCCAGGATATCCATTAACCATAGTTCTAACTTCTACTGAAACAGGCATAGAAGTGTCTTTAGTTTCAAAGAATGTATCTACTGAAGATAAGAACATACCTCCGTCTGCTTCACATAAGAATGATTGTGCAAGTGGGTCTCCCCAACCTCTGTCTAATCTTGAACCTCTTCCAAATCTCTCACCATCAAATCTGTCTCTTGCATCATTAATAATGATTGGGATTTCCATTGGTGGGTCTGGCCACGACACTACTGGTGGGTCAAACACTACTGGTGACTCAACTGGAATAGGTGGTAATGGGTCGGGAACTGCTGGAGTTGGGTCGGGTGCTGGTTCAGGCACTTGGTCGACTGGTATCTCATTTACTCTTACTGGTTCAGTAGGAGCTTCGGGACGTGGTGGTGCATTTGTATCTATAGGTGCAGAGTTTAAATTCTCCCCCCTTCTTGACATTGACCTTGAACCTTGTAATCTTTCCATAACCACTCTACCATTTCTTGTAGAGACAACTTCAGTTTGTGAAGCTTGTAATAATCCTTGTGCTTGATAAACTGCACTACCATTTGAGGCAGGATTACTTAAGTTATATGCAGAAGATGTTATTCTTAATTCTCTTTGTCCTGTTGGGAATTTGTGAATTGAATTGTTTGGTAATTCAAAGAATGCACGTAATCTTCCGTTTCCGTCTGTTTTACAACCTGAAGAAACTGTTGTTCCTCCGTCTTGTGAGTAGCTTCCACTTTGAGGTCTAACAAATTTGTTTACGTCTAGATTATCAAAATAGAAATAATGGTTTGACCCAGGCTTTAAGTTAGTTGCATCAACTTCGATTGTTCTTGCACGCATGAAAGGAACAATTGATACTGATACGACTCTATCGTTTCTTGTTTCTACGAAATCTTCTACTACACTTGTTGTCACACCTGTTCTTGTTTGAATTTCAGGTGTCTCTGTAATTTCTCTAGTGATTTCTAAACCAGCAACCCATTCACCACCTTGTGCTGGGTCTCCTGACCATGAACCATTTGAAGTTGCTTGAACTTCTGAAGACACTGTAGAAGGTTCTCCTGCCCATGTGGTCTGCCATGAGTTCCACACTGTTCCAAGTGCATTTGTGTTATCTGATAATACTGCATCAAAATTACCCTCTCTGTTAATTCTAACTTCGGGTAGTTGTTCTGTATCTTGCCATATGTCTGTTTCGGGTGTCAACTTGACATTACCTACGAATGCAAATACATGGTATGGGTTAACATTGATTGAACGAGATGCTTTACTTTGGTCTACGTATGCAATTTCACTATATGGAAGTGTTATTAAGTCTCCAGTTTTTTGATAGTTTCCTGAAGCAGCTGCATTTAAAGATATGTCGAAGAACTGTTGATAAGATTGTGGTCTTAACATTCCCATTTTTGTATCGATAGAACACTTATAGTCGGGGTGATTTACGTCACCAATCTTATGACCTCTGAAGTTATCTACTAAGAAACCTGACTTATATCTATCGAATCCATCTGCATCTAATATCTGTTTTGACTGAGTATCTTTCTCAAGTAATGATAGTGAAGTAATTCTTTCTAAGTTAGTGACCCTGTTGTTAATCTTACCGATATCTTTCATAGTATATCGTCTATGGTCTTGTGACCTTACTCTGATTTGGTTTAACTTATTAGTATAAGGTGGTATTGACAATTCAAACATTTCGATTGCTTCGTCAATAGCTTTAGGTTTAGTTGGTGATATTGAAGGATTTCCAGTTGATACTTGGAACATTCCTGATTTATGTAAGAATATTTTATCTATTCTACCAACATAAAAAGATATATCACCTACAACACTTGAACCTGATACTGGTGTGTCTGTTGCACTTGCAAAAGTGGTTGCAATACCTGTTCTACTACTTTCGAAAGAACGTCCAGTTGCATAGGCAAAAGGTGCGTATTTTGCACCTACACCTGATGCATCTGATAAGTCTACAACACTACTTGCATCAGTTGGGTCTTGACTCACATTTGTTGCAAAGGTAGTAGACCCTATTATCTGACCAACTTGTGGTCTGAAATCAACTGAATCTGATAATTCAAAAGTTCCATCAGGTTCTAATCCACCCAAGTCTATTTTATTTGGTGAATAGACTGGTATATCTTTGTAAGGTATTGAAGAATATGATTCAACATCAAAGTAGTCTCCACCACCTGAAGATTGAAAGTAATCAAATATTATTATGATTTTATTGTTTGGTGTAGGTTCACCTGGCTTTAGAACTAATTTTGATAAATCATAGAAACCATCTCTCTGACCATTGTCAAAGAAATATCTTGAAGTAATGTTTGGTGAACCTGTTGTAATACTTGCAATTGTTCCTACTGCACCTGAAGTCTGACCAATAATATTTTCACTATCTGTAAATACATTGTTGTTTGTGTAATAAAAATATGATACGTTTGAGTCTCCAGCAAAGGTGACAATATTTGCACGTGCATCTGAAGTTTGTCCTACAACTTCTTCATTAACAACGAAGGTTCCAGTTGTAGTTGTTGTAATAAATGAAGGTGGTAATGCATCACCACTAACTCCTTCATAAATTCCACGAATTTTATATGCATCAGGAACACCCAATGTAATTTCTTTGTGGTCGTATGCAGTTCCATACATGTAGGAAGATGTTTTTGAACCTGTGACCTTTAACATTCTTCCAGCTCTTAATGTCTTATCTCTGTTAACGGGGTCTGTTATTGTAATTGTATAAGATACTCTTACAACTGCAGTGTCGTTATTTGCATTAATACCACTGAATGTTATTTGTTGACCTGAACCTGAAGAAGTCACTGAATTTGAGATTGAATCGGGGTCAATTAAATCTCCTGCTGAAAGAGTTCCACCAGCAGCTTCAATCACTGCAATTGTAAAGTTATCTTTATTTACTGGTGCAAAGGTTCCGTTTGAACCTGAATCTATTGAGAATGAACCACCACTTAACTGAGATGTAAACTGTCTTCGTATTTGAATTGATTCACCAGTATGTGTCTTAACCCAGTTCCTTGGCCATGCAAATATGTTTGCAGTTTGGTTTTGGTCATAAAGTGTTGCACGTAATCTAGAAACTCCACCTTGATATGCTACTGATGAAGCACCTGTAAGTGTTGCAGATATGTCACTAGCAACTGAAGCAATAACTAAATCTTGACCTGAAGCAGGGTTATGAACAACGTCTCCTTCTTTAAGTTCTGTAGTGAACTTAGTTCCAAAACCAGTCATACCAGTTGTAGTATCATATATAGCAGTTCCAGTTAAATTAAATGCGGAATCTAAAACTGTATGTGCAGTAAACACTTCTCTGTTTGAGTTATTTGAATCTTGAGAAACACCTCTAACTCTATCTATATTATATGTTCTAACTGCAGTAATTCCATTGACTATTGTTGTTGCAGTGATACCTTCACTTGCAATACCACTAGAAACTTGAAATGTTCCTACTACGTCATGTAATAATACACAACTATTTGGTAAATCAATATCTGCAATAATACCTGTTGCACCTGTTGTGAGGTCTGTTAACTTATCACTTACTGCAAGTTGTCCACTAGATAGTGAAGAAAATGTGACCTTAGTAAACATTTTAATATCAAATAGATATAAATTGTAAACACCCGTTGTGTGTTCGTCAATGTTTCTAATTCTAGAATATCCTATAAGATTTCCAGTTCCTTTTACTCCTGCGACTGCTGGTGCAGTATCCCACAATTCTGTTAATTGATATGGGTCTAATGTATCTATACCACCCTCATTACCAAACTCGGGTAATGAATGAATATTTGTGACTCTTAATTTGTTCCCCAATCTTATTGGAGTGTTTGCATTATCTAATGATATTGCTGTTCTTGCTTTTTTCAATGGAACTGATGTTGTTCCTATTTTATCAATTTCGTATCCTTTAACATATGCTTTACCTGGCGATACTTGCATAACAAAATTACTCTCGACTCCACCATTTGTCTTTGTATAGACACCACCATTAGTTGAGTCGTCTAAATGTTCTTTTAAAGTTGGAACGAATTGTCTTACAACGAAATCACCATTTGCATCGAAAGTTCTTCGTGCCATTGTATGTTCTATTTCATTGTATATTGGTTTATCTACTTTGAGTTCGATTAAACCTTTATTAACTCTAACTAACTCTACGAAATCTGTATCAGTAGTTGTAGTAAGAGTATACTTACTTAAGACTAAATTGAATTTAAGTCTATCAGCACCAGCTGCATTTTCGTTTGTTGTTCCTTGTGAGTTATCTAATAAACTTGAGTCTTCAGAAGAAGATATTAAATTTTCTGTGACTGTTATACCAACTCTGTATGAAGGAGCACCTGAATATTTTTCTAAGATAAGTTCTTGTGCTGGAACCTTTACGAAGAATCCTCTAATAAAGAGAACACCTTCAGAGATATTTGCAATTGAACCTCTTCCAGTTGGATTTGAACTAACTGTTAATGCATCTACTGTAAATTCATTATTGTTTGATGAATTAACTGAAATTGCACCATTTTCGTCTACAGTGACTTCTTGTAGTTCTTCTCCTGCTGAGAAAGTAAATGAATTACTTGAGTTGGTTCCTTGTGATTGATATCTGACAAACAATGTAAGTTTGTCGTCTGTTGTTTCTGCAGTTGATGTGACTACTTTACCAACAACACCTGTTGTTTTACCTTGTATTATTTTTCCGTGGAAAGATTGTCTATATGTTTCAACTGAAGTATCACCATTAACATTTGGGTTGGAAGACTTTACTTTAACATAGTAAAGTTCCATATCAATATCAGTTTGAGCACCAGTGACAATTGAACCTTCTTCAAATATATGATTACCAAATCTTTCGATTTGATTTTGAAGGATTGATTGTGATTGAGTTAACTCTCTTGCTTGTAGTGGTCTACTTGCACGGAATAAAACTTTTTGAAAGTTATTACTCTCACTGTAGTCGTCATAATAGGGTGATATATTTAAATCAGTTTTCTCTGCCATTTTAACTCTCTTGTAGGGGACTTTGTGTCCCCATTAAATTACATTTCGATTATCAGTTTGATATCTTCGATTTGGTCTGCAGCTCTTGTCACTGCACCTCTGTTTTCAACATACATGATTTGACCTGAATATCTTTCTACTTCGGGAAATGTTGCGTTTACTGAATTTACATTTCCTACTGAAGAACCACTAACATAAACTGAATCAGAACTAGTGAAGTCTACATAACCACCAGCACTATTTGCAACTGGGACATGTGAAACAACTAAACCATTGATTGATACAACTCTAGAAACTGCAACACCAGTTCCATCTGAAGTTGCAGATAGTATTAGGTTGTCTACTGAAAGACCCGTCACACTTGAAAGTGTCATTTGTGAATATGCAGATAATGAAGTTGCAGTTGCAACTGTTGTTGTTCCTACAGTGAATGGGTCTTGTATTAAACCAATTCTTCTGAAGTCGTTATCAATTGGGAAATCACCACTACCTTCTGCAAACTCTAATCTTGCATTAACACAAACAAAGTTTCCACCAAGTTCTTGAACTGGGTCTGCACCATGTCCATAGAAAGGTGATATAATTGGTTTTACGATTCCACCTGAACCTGAACCAATACTTGAAATACCATCAACATTAATTGAAGCACGTTTATAACCTGAACCAACTGCTGTAATATCTACGTGAACTACTGCACCTGATGATACGATTACTGAACATGTTGCACCCGAACCATCTCCAACTATTGCAACATTAGGGTATGTTCCGTCTGTATAACCTGAACCACCAGCTGTGACTGATACGTGGTGAATACCTCCGTCTACTGCAGAGTTCTCTACGTCCCATTGTCCTGTTCCGTCATCTGTTGCAGTTGAACCAATTGCACCACCCGAACCTGTTCCGTCTACTGAGGCAACTGCACCAATTGTTTTAACTGGTATAAAATCGTTAGTCACGAATTTGATTGTTTCTGAGGCAGAAATAGTATACATATACTTCCATACATAACCACGACCTGAGGCAGCGTTCGAATCAGCAGTTGTTATCAAAGTAGTTGCACTTGTTCCTGTTGGTTTTACATCTGATACAACGACTGCACCTGATGAATCTCTTCCAGTTCTGATACACTTATACACATGGTATTCATCTGTAATTACAAAGAATCTTGAATCGTATAAGTTATTACTTGTAGAAGCTGGTGAAGTATTCGTTGCACTATAATCGTGTGAATACTCATCATATGAAGTTCCTGAAGTCCAATCATGTCTTGTTAGACCATGTGATACGTCTGATGTAGAAACCTTTTTCATTGCAATCATGTCTGCATATGAATCTATTTCCTCACCAACTGCATTCGCAGGTGCTGGTGGGTTGTTCTCATCAGTCCAATCGAATGAACGTCCTATGAATATATAACTTGATGAGGCACTCTCACCAAAGTCTTCCTTAAATTGTTTCGCATTATGGATTCGAAACTTTTCCGTTATTATTGCTGCCATTTTTTTAATCTCCTCAGACTATATTAATACTATTTATAACACTATGCAGACTTAATGTAAGAACTAAATGCAATATTAGTCCTTAAATTTGGAACGTCTGAATAATAGTTAACTGTATGTTTAGGGAAATAGGTGTCAAGGTCTGAAATACTAATACCTTCGGGTTTAGATTCTTCACTCATTATATTACCTGTTCCATCTTCTAATGTAAAATCATCACTATCTGTTTCGTCTTTTAGATAGTAAGATATATTATAAACTTGTTGTCCTGTTATGGTATTTAGACTTCTTAAAGAACTACCTAATGGTGCAGATGATACCAATGTATGAGCTCTTTCTGTAAAGAATCTCTCTATATAAGTGTCATCAAAAGTCTCGTCTTCCATAATCACCTTACTATTATCTTCTAGTAAGAATGAATCACCTACGATATTACCTGATTGCATCTCTGCATCTGTTGGTTCAAGTGCAAAAGTGTAAACGATTTCTTCATTCTCAATTTTACCACCATCTTCTAATATCAGTAGTTCTT
>Ga0213861_10000376_pt1 | contig 38906 bp, 39 predicted proteins | sample PICome_4_FD_160110 | JGI IMG/M metagenome (GOLD analysis project Ga0213861, IMG submission 160110) | Coastal seawater microbial communities near Pivers Island, North Carolina, United States - PICO131 | ecosystem: Environmental > Aquatic > Marine > Coastal | place: USA: North Carolina... | reverse complement strand
TCACCTAATCTTCTTATTGATATGCCAAGAATAGATTTATAAAAACTGTCTCCATTATTAATAGAATTATGGCCATCGCCATTTAATAGGCCTTCTATTTCTTTAAGAGCTAGAAGTCTGGAATTTATATTATCAATGAGCATTTATTATTTTCTTTTTTGTTAGTATGTTAGTATAAGTACACTTTAATATAAATATTAAGGTTATTGCATGAAAAAACATAAAAAAGTAGATGCTAAGAAAGTTAAAAAAGTTAAAGAGCCTAAAAAACCAAAAGAAATAGGAGGGCAAAAGGGTCCTGAGCCAACTAGATATGGAGATTGGGAAAAAAATGGAAGAGTCTCTGATTTTTAAACTATCTATTCATTCTATTATTAACTAGTTCCTTCACAACACTTGGGTCCGCAAGAGTAGATATGTCTCCAAGTTGATCATGTTCATTAGCTGCAATTTTTCTAAGTATTCTCCGCATAATTTTTCCAGAACGTGTTTTAGGCAGAGATGGGGCCCATTGAATAAGGTCTGGAGTAGCAATTGGGCCTATCTCTTTTCTTACCCAATTTATTAATTCTTTTCTAAGTTCTTCTGAAGGAGAAGTGTTAGCAGTTAAAGTGACATAGGCGTATATCCCTTGCCCCTTTATATCATGAGGATATCCAACTACCGCAGATTCTGCTACATTTACATTTGATACTAAGGCGCTTTCTACTTCTGCGGTTCCCATTCTATGTCCACTTACGTTAATGACATCATCTACTCTTCCTGTTATCCACCAATACCCATCAGCATCTCTTTTGGCTCCATCTCCAGTGAAGTATACATCATCAAAAGTAGAAAAATAAGTTTCAGCAAAGCGCGTATGATCGCCATAAACTGTTCTCATTTGGCCTGGCCAAGATGTTTCTAATACTAGATTGCCTTCAGCTACTCCTTCAAGTTTTTTCCCTTCATTATCGACTAATGCAGGAGAAATTCCAAAGAATGGTTTGGATGCTGAACCTGGTTTTAGATCGGTTGCTCCGGGAAGTGGACTAATTAATATTCCTCCAGTTTCTGTTTGCCACCAAGTATCGACAATTGGACATTTTTCAGAGCCTACAACTTTATAATACCAATCCCACGCTTCTGGATTGATAGGCTCACCTACGCTACCTAAAATTCTAAGACTATCTCTTTTGGTTGATTTAACTGGAGAGTCCCCTTCTTTCATTAGAGCTCTAATAGCAGTTGGAGCGGTGTAGAATATATTAACATTGTGTTTATCAATTACTTCCCAGAATCTTGAAGAGCTTGGGTAATTTGGAACCCCTTCAAACATAAGCGTTTTTGCTCCATTAGCTAAAGGGCCATAAACGATATAAGAGTGGCCAGTGACCCAACCCACGTCCGCAGTACACCAATAGACTTCGTTTTCCTTATAATCAAATATATATTTATGTGTTATTGAAGCATAAACAATATAACCACCGGATGTATGTAAAACCCCTTTGGGTTTTCCTGTTGATCCTGACGTATATAAAATAAACAACGGGTCTTCAGCATTCATAACGGTTGGTTCGCAATCTTTGCTAACTTTTAGCTTTTCTTCGTGCCACCAAATATCTCTATTAGGAAACATATTTATTTTGTTTCCTGTTCTTTTAATAACCAAAACACTTTTCACATTTGGGCATCTGTTTAGTGCAATATCTACATTATTTTTTAAAGGTATAATTTTGCCTGCTCTATATCCTTCATCAGAGGTAATAACATAGTCTGATTTACAGTCTATAATTCTATCTGCAATACTATCTGGAGAAAAACCACCAAAGACAACGGAATGTATTGCGCCTATTCTTGCACAGGCTAACATGGCATATGTAGCCTCAGGAATCATGGGCATATAAATTGTTACTCTGTCACCTTTTTTTACACCTTTACTTTTTAAAACATTGGCCATTAGGCAGACTTCTAAATGTAATTCTCTATATGAAATATGTTTGCTTTCTTGTGGGTCATCACCTTCCCATATTATTGCAGTTTTATCTCCTTTTTTTTCAAGGTGGCGATCAATACAATTATATGAAACATTTAGTTTGCCATCATAAAACCATTTTATTTCTAAATTAGTTTTAGAAAAATTTACTTTTTTTATGGAGTCTTTACTAAAAGGGGTAAGCCAATCGATGCATTTTGCTTGCTCTGCCCAGAAGCCCTCAGGGTTTTCTATAGATTCTTTATAAAGCTCCATATATTCATTCTCATTTAATAGAGCGTTTTCTTTCCATTGATTTTTAATTTTAATTAAATTATTGCTCATATTTATGCCCCCACAATTATGAATTATTAGTAGTTAAAGATAAGATTAATTTCCAGCTATTAAGTAATCATTTATTATTTTAAAAGGAAAAGCTTTTAAAAAGGAATTTTTACAAGGGCCTTTAAAGCACTCCCCTGTTTCCGGATTAAATTTAGCGCCATGATTGGCACAAAGCAAATCATTGTTTTTAGATTGTACTTTTCCTTCTATTAAATCCAAAGACAAATTGGCATGGGGACAATCATTACCCCATACATGAATTGACGCTTTTACTTTATAAACAATAATACCGGGTAGATATTTATTTTCACCTCTTATTACTAAAGCTTTTTTTTCCTGCAAATCTTTAATCTTACATAGTTTAGTATTTTTCATAATACCTGTCTCTTCATAAATATTATGCATGTTTTAAAAACTACTTTTTGTTTGAGCCATCTTACAGATTTCTTTCCAATGTTCTTCAGAAACTGGGACTACAGAAAGCCTTGATTGTTTTATAAGGGCGAATTCAGCTAATTTTTTATTAGACTTAACTTCAGCTAAAGTGACATATTTTTTTACTGTCTTAATTGCTTCTATTACCACCATTCCAAATATACTTTTTTTATCAGTGGGGTCAGGTCTATGTTCGCCAATTACTTTTACAATGCCAACTATTTGTTTTTCCTTAACAGAATGATAAAAAAAACCTAAATCTCCAATTTTCATTTTTTTCATATTATTATTGGCTTGATAGTTTCTTACTCCATCCCATCCTTCTCCCTCTATTCCTTTGTTCATTTGGTCTTCCCATGACCACGTGCCTGGTTCCGATTTAAATAACCAATATGCCATATATATATTCCTAATAATTAAACAATTTCTTATTTGACTATAGCCTTATAATTTAAGATGTTCCAATAAGTAATTATTTGAACTATATAATACACAAATCAAATGAAAGTTTAAATTTTGAATTTTAATATAAAAAAAGACCAGCTTACGGACCCTCTATATATAGCTAAAGAGTTGATTAGATTCCCTTCAGAAACACCAAGAGATGAAGGCGCACTTTTTTTCGTAGAGGAAATATTAGGTTTATTAGGTTTTAAGTGCTTCAGAATGCCATCAGGAGATATTAAAGGAGTTGGAAAAGAAGCGCTTGTAAATAACCTTTACGCTAAGACTGGCAAGGGAAGAAACTTATGCTTTGCAGGACATACAGATGTAGTGCCTGCTGGCAATAAAGAAAAATGGGTATCTGCGCCTTATGAAGCTAAGGTCCAAGAAGGAATGCTAATTGGCAGAGGAGCTGCTGATATGAAAGGCTCTATTGCAGCTTTTATAGCCGCTTTTGCTAGGCACCATAATGATTACAATAATACTTTTGGTGTTAGCTTCTTATTAACAGGAGATGAAGAAGGCCCAGCAAAACACGGGACAAAAACTATGCTTCCTAAACTTAAAGAAATGGGAGAAATAATTGACCATTGTATAGTTGGAGAACCTACAAACCCTAACACATTAGGAGAAATGATTAAAATTGGTAGAAGAGGGAGCTTGCATGGGACTTTAATTATAAGTGGAAAAGAAGGACATGTCGCCTATCCACACAAGGCATCAAATCCTCTGCCTGTAATGTCTAATTTTGTTTCAGTTTTAGCCAGTTTAATATTAGATGATGGAAATGAGCATTTTCAACCTTCTAATATGGAGTTCATTTCTATTGATACTGGTAATACGGTTTCAAATGTAATTCCTTCAAAAATTGAAGCAAAATTTAATATTCGTTTTAATGTGCTCCAATCAGAAGATAGTTTAGTGAAGAAAATAAAAAATACGATTGAGTGTATATCTTATGATAAAGCGAGTTTTTCATGGGATTTAGAAACGGAGTTAAGTGGGCATCCTTTTTTAACTAAGCCCGATTCTTTTATAGAAATAGTTGCTAGCTCTATAAAAAATATTACAGGATTAGAACCAGAATTATCTACTAGTGGAGGCACTTCTGATGCTAGGTTTATTAAAGATATTTGTAATGTAGTAGAATTTGGTTTGGTTGGAAAAACGATGCACCAAACTGATGAAGCAATTTCAGTTGAAGATTTAGAGTCTTTGACGCTAATTTATTATGATATTATAAAAAAATACCAGGAAGCGCACTCTGAATGCTAAAGCTATTATATTAAAGTGCGTATTGAAGATGAAAAAATAGGAATATTAATATACGTTCTTACTTTATTATCTTTTGCTACTATGGAAGCTCTCGCCAAGCATTTATCTGGCACTTTTTCTGTTTCCCAGATAGTTTGGGCAAGATATACTTTTCATTTTATTATCATTTTTATAACAGTAATATCTTTAGAAATTATGGGCTATAAAACTGGCATTAAGTTTCCAAAGCTAATTAAAGTTCAAATATTGCGATCTATAGCCTTATTACTAATGACTTATTGTTTTTTTACTTCACTGTCTAGGCTTTCACTTGCAGAAGCCACAATCATTTTATTTTTTGCCCCATTAATAACAACTATTCTTGCTCCTTTAATTTTAAAAGAAAAAATTCACGTTCATACTTTGTTAGCAGTAATTGCAGGTTTTATAGGAATGATTATAGTTATTGATCCGAACAATATTTGGGGGGGGCAAAAAATAGATATGTATTGGTTGTCAGGAATACTTTATGGGATAGCAGGAGCTTTATTTTATTCACTATATCAGATTGGAACTAGAGTTTTAGCGCCGGTAGAATCTGCAATTACTAGCTTGTTTTTTTCTGGAGCTGCAGGATTATTAGGAACTACAATTCTAGTATTAATAGATTATGACCCTGCCTCTGGAATGCAAGCTTGGACAATGCCAAACAATGTTGAATGGAGTTTTTTAATAACTGTAGGACTATTTGGTGCGATAGGACAATTTTTAATATTAGGAGCTTATTCTAAAGCTCAGGCAACTACCTTAGCTCCTATAAGCTATACGCATATTATATGGGCAACTTTATTTGGCTATTTCTTCTTTTTTTCTGTTCCAGATATGCAAACTTTTATAGGCGGGCTATTAATAGTTGTCTCTGGTATATATACCTTTAAAAAAACTAATTAAAATTTTAATAAACCACTTTTTCTAAAACTAATGCATTTGGAGGAGCAGTAGCCCCTGCATGACTCCTTGTATAAGTTTTAAGAGCTAATAAAATATCCTTTTCTGTTTTTTTATTTAAACCAATTTCAACTAAAGTGCCTGCTATAATCCTTACTTGATTCATTAAAAAAGACTTTGCCTCAACATATATATCTATTAGCTCATTATTTTTTATTATATTGATGCTATCTATGGTCTTAATTGGAGACTTAGATTGGCAGTCAATCGACCTAAAGGCAGAAAAATCATGTTTGCCTATAAGTAAAGTAGAGGCTTTTTGCATTAATAAAATATTTAAAGATAGAGGTACCCTCCATGTTTTATCTTTTAATAAGGGTGAAGGGGTTTGTTTATTTAAAATAGTATATTTATACTTTCTTCCTTTAGCCGAAAATCGAGAATGGAATTCATTATCTACTTTACTTGTTTTAATGATAGATATTTCATTATTACATGCCCTAGATAGATAAAAATTTAGACCCATTGTTAACTTTCCTAATTTATAATTTTTGTCTTCTAAATCACCCTCTTCTAAGTCAAAATGAGCTACTTGCCCTTTAGCGTGCACACCTTTATCTGTTCTTCCTGCTCCAAAAACAGAAATATTTTTTCCGCAGAACTTATATAAGCTCTCTTCAATTGTTCCCTGAATGCTAATTAAAGATCTTTGTTTTTGCCAGCCACAAAAATTTTTACCATCATATTCTATTATTACTTTGTATCTTGTCATAATACTAAATTTCTTTTGCTATTTCTCTTAATGCAAATTTTTGTATTTTTCCCGTCGAAGTTTTAGGAATAACTTTGAAAATAACATGTTTAGGACACTTAAAACTTGCTAGATGTTTTTTACAAAATTCAATTATTTCTTTTTCTGTAGCTCGTTCATCATCTTTTAGCTCTACAAAAGCACATGGAGTTTCTCCCCATTTTTCATTAGGTTTAGCCACTACGGCGGCGGCTAAAATTTTAGAATTTTGATATAAGGCTTCTTCAATTTCTATAGAAGAAATATTCTCTCCACCAGATATTATGATATCCTTTGAGCGATCTTTTAACTCTATATAGCCATCTTTGTGCATTACGCCTAAATCACCAGTATGAAACCACCCTCCAGAAAAGGATTCTTTGCTTGCTTTTTCATTATTGTGATAACCTTTCATAACCATATTTCCTCTCATCATTACTTCACCAAGAGTTTTCCCATCTCTAGGCACTGATTGCATAGATTTAGGGTCTCTTATAGATAAACCTTCCAAAGAAGGGTATTGAACACCTTGCCTTGATTTTTTTTCTGATTTAGGCTCTGGTAATAATTTATTCCACTCTTCTTTCCATTCACATACTACAGCGGGCCCATAAACTTCTGTAAGCCCATAAACATGAGTAACTTCAAACCCCTTTTTTTCTATTCCGGCTAAAATAGAAGGAGGAGGAGCAGCAGCAGCTGTCATAATATTTACTTTTTCTTTAAGCTTTATGGTTTCCTGAGGTTTAGCATTAATTAACATAGATAAAATTATTGGAGCACCACATAAATGTGTGACTTTATTTTTATCAATTGATTCATAAATACTTTGCGCATCTATTTTTCTAAGACAAATGTGAGTGCCAGCTAAAGCTGTGACAGTCCAAGGAAAACACCAACCATTGCAATGAAACATTGGAAGTGTCCATAAATATACAGGATGTTTTCCCATAGACCATACCATTTGGTTGCTCATAGATGTAAGCCATGCACCCCTATGATGGTAGACTACTCCTTTTGGATCTCCAGTTGTTCCAGAGGTATAATTTAAGCTACAGCTTTCCCATTCATCTTTAGGCCAAGTAATTAGAGAATCAGAGCTTCCAATTCTTGCTAAATCATTATTAGTGAGTTCATCTTTAAAGTGGTCATTTTGTATAAACTCATCATCATCGCATCTAACAATTATAGGCCTTTTATTTTGTGGAATTTTATCAAGAGCTTTAGATAACGCATCACTAAACTCTGGGTCGACAAAAACAGCTTTTGCATTCCCATGAACAAGAATAAACGCTATTGCTTCTGAATCTAAACGAGTATTTATTGTATTTAGAATACCTCCTGCCATCATTATAGAGAAATGACACTCTATCATTGAAGGAACATTAGGTAAAATAGCAGCAATTGTGTCCCCTTCTTTTATACCTTTTAATTTAAGCCCGTCAGATATTTTTATGCACCGCAATAGAAGCTCTTCGTATGTAGCCTTTTGAGAGCCATGGACCCATGCTATTTTTTCTGGCCAGATATTGGCGGTTCTTAATAAAAAAGATATAGGAGTTAATGCAGTATAATTAGCATTATTTTTTTCTAATTTTGGATTACTTATATATTCTTGCTGTGACATTTTTTATATTTTCCTAAATATATTTAGTCTATAAGTTTTGAATCTTTTCCACCTATAGTAGCACAAGACATTCCTGTTGTGTCGGTCTCTATTATTGTCCAAGTGTTAGTTTTTTTAGAAATATAAAGCTCTGTTATGGTTGATCCATTTTGTGCAAGACCTAGCCAAGCTAACTTTTCATCTTGATTTTTTTCTAAGTATTTTTTCATTATACTGCTTTCTTTACATATAACATTTTTAATAATTTGTGTAGGATTAGCATAAACCTCATATCCAAAATAAAAACCTATAAACAACATTAAAAATAAAATTTTATGAATACTAACTTGTTTAAATTTTTTTTTAAGTAGCATATTTTTCCCCTCATGGATTAATTAAAAATAAATGTTAATAATAATCATATAAAAATTTGCATTATATTTGATTCATAAGTATCAAATATATACAAAATTAACTTAATTATATATATATTTTTTTATATGGGGGAAGAATGCATATGACGAGAGATTTTGTCGCTTTAGACACTTTTCCTAAAATTTTGAGAGATAACGCAGCAATTTTCAAAGGTAGACCAAGTATTCGAGAGAAAGAGTACGGTATTTGGCAAATTACGACATGGAATAACTTTTTTGATAAAGCCTTATTATTGGCAGAAGGTTTTTATAATAGTGGTTTAAGAAGAGGAGATAAAATAGCAATAATTGGAGACAATAGGCCGAATTTATATTTAGCTATCGCCTCAGCTCAAATATTAGGTGCTATTCCAGTACCTTGCTATCAGGATTCTGTAGCCGATGAAATCCAATATATATTAGAGCATGCAGAAGCCAAACTAGCAGTAGTAGAAAATCAAGAACAAGTAGATAAGCTATTAGAAATAAAAGAAAAATTACCACTGCTTAAAAATATTTTTTATAGTGACCCTCGAGGTTTAGAAAAATATAATGAAAAAATAGTTTTTTCATTAGAAACTATTCTTAAAAATAGTAAGGAAATAGATGTTGATCTTGATCAAGAGATAAACAAAACATCTAAAGACGATATTTCAATAATGCTTTATACTTCGGGTACAACGGGAAGGCCAAAGGGAGTATTGCTGTCTTATAATAATATCATATCTGTAACAAGTGTTGCTTGTGAAATTGAAAAGACTAATCCAGATGATGAGGTTGTCGCTTATTTGCCAATGGCTTGGGTAGGAGACAATATATTTTGTGTAGCTCAATCATATATATCAGGTTTTTGTATAAATTGCCCAGAGAGCAGAGATACTTTAACTCTTGATATGCGAGAAATAGGTCCAACATATTATTTTGCCCCTCCTAGAGTTTGGGAGGGTATGCTCACTCAGTTAATGGTAAGAATGCAGGATGCTTCCAAAGTTAAGCTTTGGGTTTTTAACTTTTTTATGAAAACTGCTAAAAAATGGGGCAACCTTATTCTAGATAAAGAAAAAGTTCCTTTTGCAGCCAGAATGCTTTATGGCCTCGGCTATTTTTTAATATATGGTCCTTTAAAAAATAACTTAGGCCTGACGAGAGTGAGAATGGCCTATACCGCTGGTGAAGCGATGGGTCCTGATACGTTTCTTTTTTATAGATCTTTAGGTATTAATTTAAAAGTTCTATACGGGCAGACTGAGGCAACCGTTTTCGTTTCACTTCATCGAGACGGTGATGTGGACCCTAATACGGTTGGGCCAGCTTTTCCTGGTGTAGATATTAAAATTACTGATGGAGAAGTATTTTATAAAGGCCCTGGCGTGTTTAAAGGTTACTATAAAAATGAAGAGGCTACAAAAGAGACAATAGACAAAGAAGGCTGGGTAAAGACAGGAGACGCCGGAGTAATAGATAGTAATGGACATTTAAAGATTATTGATAGGGCAAAAGATGTTGGGAAATTAAATTCAGGAAATATGTTTGCTCCAAAATATATTGAAAATAAGTTAAAATTTTGTGGGATAATTAAAGAGGCAGTAGCGTTTGGAGATAACAAAGACTTTGTAACATGTTTTATTAATATAGATTTAGAGGCAGTAGCAAGCTGGGCTGAAAGAAATAATGTAGCTTATTCCGGCTATATTGATCTGGCTGGTCAGTCAACCGTTTATAATTTAATTGCCTCTGAAATAGATAAGGTAAACAGAGATTTATCTCAAGACACAGAATTAAATGATTCTCAAATAAAGCGTTTTCTAATTCTTCATAAAGAATTAGATGCAGATGATGGGGAATTAACCAGAACAAATAAGGTAAGAAGGGGTCTTATTTCTGAGAGATATGGTATGCTTGTAGATGCTTTTTATAATAAAGAAAACCATTGCTTTATAGAAACAGAAGTCACTTTTGAGGACGGAAGAAAAGGTTCTATTAGTGCCGATTTAAAAATCCAAGACATGAATGTTTATGATTTAAAGGATCAAGTAGCATGAATGATCAAAAATTTGTAGATAGATCTGAAGTTATGATGAATATAAAAGATATAAACTTATCTTTTGGCGGATTAAAAGCTTTATCAGGTGTTAGTCTAAAAATAAATAAAGGAGAGGTACTAGCAATTATAGGTCCTAATGGAGCTGGAAAATCTTCAATGCTTAATGTTATTTCAGGTATTTATGTTCCTCAAGAGGGAGAAGTAGAGTGGAAAGGTAAGCTAAGAAAAAAAATAGCTCCTCATGATATTGCTCGAATGGGCATAGCTAGGACATTTCAAAACATTGCGCTTTTTAAAGGAATGTCTGCTTTAGAAAATATTTTGACTGGCCGCAATATTTTAATGAAACGAAATATAATTATGGAAATGCTTTATATGGGTTTAGGAAGAAGTCAGGAAGAAAAACACAGGAAGAAAGCGGAAGAAATTATTGATTTTTTAGAGATTCAGTCTATACGCAAAATGCCAGTATCTCGTTTGCCTTATGGCTTACAAAAAAGAGTAGAGTTAGGGAGGGCCTTAGCGCTAGAGCCAGAACTTCTTCTTCTTGATGAGCCAATGGCGGGTATGAATGTAGAAGAAAAAGAAGATATGTGTCGATTTATTTTAGATGTCAATGAGCAGTTTGGAACAACAATTGTATTAATTGAGCATGATATGGGCGTAGTGATGGATATATCAGATAGAGTAGTTGTTCTAGATTATGGAATTAAAATAGCTGATGGCACCCCTGATGAAGTGAGGTCAGAACAAAAGGTGATAGATGCTTACCTAGGAGCAGGATAATGGATTGGTGGTTTTTCTTAGAAGTTTTTATAGGAGGTCTTTTGTCTGGTGTCATGTATTCACTTGTAGCATTAGGCTTTGTATTGATTTTTAAAGCTTCGGGAGTGTTTAACTTTGCACAAGGAGCCATGGTTTTATTTGCAGCGTTGACTTTCGTCAGATTGCTAGAGATGGGTATTCCTATGTTGGCTGCGGTAGGAGTTACCATGATTATAATGGTTATTCTGGCTATAGCTATAGAAAGAATTGTATTGCGGCCACTGGTTAATCAAGATCTAATAATTTTATTTATGGCAACAATTGGACTTAATTATTTTATAGAGGGAATGGCCCAGTTAGTTTGGGATTCTAAAGTCCATGTTCTTGATTTGGGTATAGATGAGTATGATGCCTTTGAAATAGGCGAGGCTTTTATTAATAAATTTGATGTTTATGCGGCATTAATTGCAGGTGGACTAGTGTTGGTTTTATCTTTATTTTTTAGATATACAGTGATTGGTAGAGCTTTGAGAGCAGTAGCGGATGATCATCAGGCAGCTTTATCAGTCGGAATACCTTTAAGAACAATATGGATTTATGTATGGTCAACAGCAGGATTAGTTGCATTAGTTGCTGGTGCTGTCTGGGGGTCAAAATTAGGAGTTCAATTTGCTATTTCATCTGTTGCACTTAAAGCGATACCTGTTTTGATAATAGGAGGGTTTACGTCTGTTCCAGGAGCAATTTTAGGTGGATTAATAGTAGGATGCGGTGAAAAATTAGCAGAAGTTTATCTAGGCGGTTTTGTTGGAGGAGCCATAGAAAATTGGTTCCCTTACATGCTTGCCTTATTAGTATTGATGATTAGGCCAGAAGGAATATTTGGTGAAAAAATTATTGAACGTGTTTAAATTTAGGAAAAAATAATGTTTTATAGAGAAGCAGGCCAATTTAAAACTTCATACAAAAAAGACCAATCTATCTTGCCAATATTTCAAGATAGGATTGCAATGGTAGCAATGCTCATTTTTTGTTTTATCGTGATACCTCTTTTTGCTAACGATTATTGGCTTGCATCAATATTAGTTCCTTTTTTAGCCCTTTCTTTAGCAGCTTTAGGTTTAAATGTTCTTACGGGATATGCAGGTCAAATCTCATTAGGAACTGCAGCTTTCATGGCAGTAGGAGCTTTTGCAGCCTTTAATTTACAGGTGAGAGTGCCTGAAATACCATTTTTAATTGCTTTTTTATGGGGAGGGTTTTGCGCTGCAGGGGTAGGAATATTATTTGGGCTTCCTTCATTAAGGATTAAGGGTTTTTATTTAGCTGTTGCAACTTTAGCTGCGCAATTTTTTATAGAATGGCTCTTTACCCATTTTGATTGGTTTACTAATTATTCAACATCCGGAGTAATTACCGCTCCTCCTATGACTTTATTGGGTATGGCAATAGATAACCCCTTAAGTAAATATTTTTTAGTATTATCTATTGTTGTTATTTGCGCATTTTTTGTCAGAAACTTAGCACGATCAGAAATAGGTAGGGCATGGATGGCTGTTAGAGATATGGATATTGCTGCAGAGGCTATAGGTATTAATTTAATGAAAACAAAGCTGTTGGCTTTCGGAGTATCTTCATTTCTTTGTGGATTAGCAGGAGCATTATGGGCTTACGTAGTTTTAGGTACAGTTGAGCCACAGGCTTTTGATATAGCCAGATCTTTTGAAATTTTATTTATGATTGTAATAGGTGGTTTAGGATCGGTTTCCGGCGCATTTTTAGGAGCAGGCTTTATGATATTACTGCCGATATTGCTAAACAACGTAGGGTCCTTGATAACAGGCGGTACTATTTCTACAGAAACTATAGCTCATATAGAGTATATGGTATTTGGAGCGTTTATTATATTTTTTCTAATAGTAGAACCTAATGGTTTAGCGCGTTTATGGCAAACAGGAAAAGAAAAGCTTAGGCTATGGCCGTTTCCGTATTAACATAATAAAGTAATTAATTTTTTAAGGGAGGATTTAAAATGTCTAAGTTTTTATCAAGCGTTGTATCTTTTATTGTTTTTTTTGTTGTTTCAATTGCAATAGCTGGGGAACACTTTGTCCCAATTACATCATATAGAACTGGCCCGTATGGAGTTAGTGGTGCACCAGCAGCAAATGGATATGTTGATTATTTAAAAATGATTAATGCTCGTGACGGTGGCGTAGGAGGAGTTAAACTAGCATGGGAAGAGTGTGAAACAGCTTACAAGCCAGACCGTTTTGTTGAGTGTTATGAGAGATTAAAAAATAAAGGTGAGGCAGGTGCTACTGTTTTTCAACCTTTAGGAACAGGATTGACATACTCTGTTATTGATAGGTTAGCTGCAGATAAGGTGCCATTAATAACTATGGGTTATGGTAGAACAGATGCGTCTGACGGCAGCGTTTTTCCTTGGGTTTTTCCATTAATGGCTAATTATTGGTCAATATCTACAGCGAAAATTAAATTTATAGGTGAGCAAGTAGGTGGAATGGACAAATTAAAAGGTTTAAAAATAGCAAATGTTTATCATGATTCTGCTTATGGAAAAGAAACACTTCCTGTTTTACTAAAACAGGCAGAAAAATATGGTTTTGAGCTAAAGGGTTTTCCCGTTGCTCATCCTGGTTTAGATCAAAAAGCAACTTGGCTTAATGTGAGGCGTTTTAAGCCAGATTATGTTGTTTTAAGAGGATGGGGAGTTATGAACCAAACTTCAATTAAAGAAGCAGCTAGAGCAAGAATCCCAGCAAATAAACTTGTTGGAGTTATATGGTCCTGTTCCGAGTTAGATACTGTGCCTGCAGGTAAAGCTGCGATTGGCTATAATTGTAGCTCATTAATAAATCCTGGCTCAAATTATAGAGTTTTTGATGATATTTTAAAATATGTATATGATGCAGGGGAAGGAACTGGAGAAAAAGAAGAGGTTGGTCATCAGCAAAATTATAAAATGGGCGTATTAATGGGCATTATGACTGTTGAGTCTATAAATAAGGCTACCGAAAAATATGGGAATAAACCTATGTCAGGCGAACAAGTAAGGTGGGGAATAGAAAATTTAGATCTTAATAAAGCTAGATTACAAGAAATGGGAATAGATGGTTTTATTCCTACTTTTAAAGTTAGCTGTTCCGATCATGAAGGAAGTGCTCCTGTTAAATTTCAGAAATGGAATGGTAAAGAGTTTGAGCCGGCTTCGGATTGGATTGCTACGGATCAAAGCATAATAAGGCCAATGATTGAGGCTTCTGCATCAGGTTATGCAAAAGAAAAAGGAATAACGCCTGGCTGTAATTAATAAGGAATAAGTATTTTGTCTAAAGATGATTTATTAAATAAATCCGAAGAATTAAGTGATAAATATATGCTTCAACTTAATAATGTTGAGGTTATATATAATCATGTAATCCTAGTTTTAAAGGGGGTTTCCTTTAACGTCCCTGAAGGGTCAATTGTGGCTCTTCTAGGTGCAAATGGAGCTGGAAAATCTACTACTTTAAAAGCTGTTTCTAATTTATTAAGAGCTGAAAGGGGAGAGGTTACAAAAGGTTCGATAGAATATATGGGAGAGCGTATTGATAGATTAACATGTAATGACTTGGTAAAAAAAGGTGTAATACAAGTTATGGAGGGGAGGCACTGTTTTGAACATTTGTCTGTAGAAGAAAACTTGTTAACTGGAGCATATACATCAAAAAACTCAAGATCTGAAATAGCTGACCAATTAGAAAAAACATATCATTATTTTCCTAGATTAAAAGCAAGGAGAAAAACTTCAGCAGGGTATACTTCTGGAGGAGAGCAACAGATGGTAGCTATAGGACGTGCATTAATGGCCAACCCAAAAATGATTTTATTAGATGAGCCTTCAATGGGTTTAGCACCCCAGCTTGTTGAAGAGATTTTTACTATTGTAAAAGACTTAAACAAAAAAGAGTCGGTTAGTTTTTTATTAGCAGAACAAAATACAACAGTAGCCTTGAAGACAGCAGACTTTGGCTATATTTTAGAAAATGGACGTGTCGTTATGGAGGGCAGTGCAGAGGAACTTTCTTCTAACGAGGATGTAAAAGAATTTTATTTAGGGCTTAGCGATAAGGGAAGAAAAAGCTTTAAAGACATTAAACACTATAGAAGAAGAAAACGCTGGCTATCTTAATGTTATCAATGATAACATAAAAAGCTTTTAAGCTAAAATTCTGGGAGGTTTTAGTTGTTAAATATAGTATATAAAATTTTTGTTTTAATATTTTATTTTATTTTTGCTTTATCGGCATATGCACAAACCCCTTCTATGCTAGCAAAAGATAAAAATAAAACGAAAAGTATTAATGAAAACATAATAAATAGTTCTTGGCTTCTACCGCAATATATAAACGGAAATAAAAAATCAGAAATAGAAAAATTTGTTCTCCCGAATGGGACGGCTTTAGGTAAAGTATTACAAACGCAAAATATGCCTCCTATTATAGAAATTTTAAAAAATAATAAAATAATCGGTTATGCTTTTGAAACTTACGATTGGATAGAAGGCTTAGGCTATTCTAGAAAGCCTTATCATATAATAGTAGGAATTGATTTAGAGGGAAAAATAACAGGGGTAAGGCTAATGTGGCACACTGAACCAATTGCTATATTAGGAAGAACTGACGAAGATCTCCACAGTTTTTTAAAGCAACTAAAAGGTATAAATATAAACAAAGGAATAAGTATTGTTTTAGGTTTATCAGACTCAGTTTTAGAAGGAGATAAAATTGCTATGAGAGGAACAGCTGGCGATATATCTCAGCTGCAACAAGTAGATGGCATCTCTCGCACTACTACTACCTCTCTTTTATTAAATGACGCGGTTATGAGGGCAGCACGAAAAGTAGCAAGGTATAAAAAAATAATATTAGATGATAGAGATCTAGGGACTATGCTGAATCTAGAACTATTTGAACAGAAAGACTGGAAGCAATTACTTGAAGATCAGTCTATTAGTACATTAAAAATTACAAATGGTGATATTGTTAAAAAATTTGAAGAGGTAGTTAATTTTAAAGCTCCTCGTTCTGCTAGATTATCTAAAGAGAACGGTATTTGGAAACAATCATATATGGCTATAGTAAACCCGGAAGGTATAGGGTCTAATATCTTGGGAAGAAGGTGGTATGATCAATATGTTGTTTCAGGAAGGAATGTTGATGATTTAGTTGTATGGGTAGGATTTTTAGGGCCTTCTCCATTTTATGAAGACAGCTTACATGGAACTGAACAACCAATACCTAATTTAAAGATTAAGCAAGATGGCAAAATTTTTCAATTAACTCCAAATATGTACAAACCTTTACCATTTAATCATGCAAAAAATGCTCCAGACCTTATAGAGCAAGGATTATTTTATTTCTCAAAAGCTCAAAATTTGCATCCTTCCAAAAATATAGATTTACAGTTGTTTATAAAAGCTGCAAAAGAATTGGAATATAAAGAAAATAACACAATTAATTTTATGATGACTTATAAAATTCCTGATCAGTATATAAACAAAAACGCAAATATAGAAAAAATTGACAATGAATATAATTGGAAGGATACATGGTATAATAAGTCATCTACTGTAATCCTATCCTTATTAACAGTTTTATTTGCAGCAGCTTTACTAATCTTTAAAGATTTTTATACAAAGAATAGAAAAATACATCAGTTCATTAGAATTTTATTTTTATCATGGGTACTAGTATGGCTAGGTTGGGTTGTAGGAGGACAAGTAAGTATTATTCATTTAGCAGCATTCATTCAAGCAATATTTGATGGAAAAGGATTCAGTTCTTTCCTGGCTGAACCTGCCATAGTAATAATTGGATTAGGAGCTCTGATAAGTATGCCAATATGGGGACGTGCTTTATTTTGTGGATGGCTATGTCCATTTGGAGCCCTTCAAGAACTATTAAATAAAATTGCCTTATCCATAGGCATTAAACAAAAAAGGTTAAATACAAAAAAAGATTTATCTCTTAAAAAAGTAAAATACATTCTACTTGCACTGTTGGGGTCATTATTTTTATATTCTTTTGATTTAGGTTTAACTGCTAGTGCAATAGAACCATTTAAAAGTGCAATAACATTTAGGTTTAATGCCCCTATTATTGCTTTAGTATGGGTATTAATCATATTAGGCTCTGGTTTATTTATAGAGAGAGCTTATTGCCGTTTTTTATGTCCGCTTGGTGCAGCAGCAGCAATTATAGGTAAAGTAAGAATATTTAATTTCTTACACAGAAGAAAGGAATGCGGGAGTCCCTGCAAGGCTTGTAATCCGGAATGCCCTACACAAGCAATTAAGTTAAATGGAGCAATTGATATGAATGAGTGTTTTCAATGCTTAGATTGTCAGGTTATGTATTTTGACAAACATAAATGCCCCCCCCTCGTAGCAAGGCTTAAAAATCTATGAAAATTGTATATTTGTTGAAACCCATTTATAGTATTAATCTATAAGAGCTTTAAAATGGATATGTAAATGATTGATATTGACGCATCGAAAATGTTAAAAGAGGCTAATCTTAGGCCCACAAAGCAAAGAGTCTCTCTTGTTGCTAATATATATAAATATGGAAATAGGCATGTAAGTGCAGAAAGTTTGCATAAAGAAATTTTAGATACAGGAGATAATGTTTCATTAGCAACGGTTTATAATACTTTACATCATTTAACTAATTTAGGTTTTTTAAGGCAAGTGAAGATAAATGCAAAACAGAATTATTTTGATACAAATATTACAGACCACCATCATTTTTTTGATAAAAGCAATAACTCTTTAATAGATATTTCTAAAGATCTAATAAAAATTCAAGGTATTCCAAATCCGCCAAAGAATAAAATAGTATCTGATATAGAATTAATTATATCTATTAAAAATAAATAAAACCTTAATATTTATCATCCTAAATATTATATATAGCTGAAAGCAGATAGTTAATTACTTAGATTTTTTTATAAGATAAAAGGGAAGTTAGTATAAAAAGTTATTTGCGATTAGAAACATAAGCGCCCCATATATTATTATTATTTTTAACAAAACCTAATATTTTATATTTTTTTGATTCTACTTTACACCATTTATTGTTACAATAATGAATTATTAAAATACTATTTTTATCAACATTTGCAATTATATTTGATTCTTCATTTTTATCTTTGTATACATTTTCATTTTTTAAAAAAATAATAGTTTTTTGTTTATTAGATATTAAATTACGCCACATCCATCCTATTGAGCCATCAGGAGTTTCTATCTGATACCAATGCTCAAATTTTTTGTGAATTTTTATTGGTAAACCTTTTTTTTTAAAATTCCATAATATTTCAAATCTATCGCCAGGTCCAACTCTCATATTAGCATTATTGCTCTTAATGGACTTAAACTGCTGAGAGGCTTTTATGTTTTCTTCAGTCAATGCAATATTAGTTGAAAAGATAAATACAAAAATATTTAATAATATTATATGTGTAGTCTTAAAAAACATATTTAATAATTCATTCAAATTTTATTTATCCTTTGTAATATATAATACATCATTATATTATTTTTTATTTTAATCTAATAAAAAAATATCGTATTTTTATTTCTATATAATATATAAAGGTATTTATGTCAGCAAAACCTCTAGTAATAGTAACAAGAAGGCTTCCAGAGATTATAGAGGCCCGTTTGATGGAGCTATTTAATACGAAATTAAGCTTAGATGATAAACCTTTTAGTAAAAATCAATTAATAGATGCTGTTAAAGAAGCAGATATATTATTACCTACAGTAACAGACATAATTGATAAAGATGTTATTGAGAATGCTTCTAGCAAGCTAAAATTAATAGCTAATTTTGGCAATGGCACTGATCATTTAGATTTAGTAGCTGCACAGAAAAAGAAAATTATAGTGACTAATACTCCAGGTGTTTTAACTGAAGATACGGCAGATATGGTAATGGGTTTGTTATTGGCAGTGCCTCGAAAAGTTATAGAAGGTGAAAATTTAATTAGGTCTGGTAAATGGGAAGGTTGGAGCCCCACTCATATGATGGGTAGAAGAATTTGGGGAAAAAGGCTAGGTATAATCGGTATGGGGTCTATTGGACAAGCAGTTGCTAGGAGAGCAATTGGCTTTGGTTTAAATATTCATTATCATAACCGTAATAGACTCCCTGATGTTATAGAAGAGTCTCATCAAGCGACATATTGGGAAGATTTAGATCAAATGTTACCTAAGATGGATATTATATCTATTAATTGTCCTAGCACACCTGAAACATACCACTTACTATCACGTGCAAGATTATCTACTTTACAACCTCATGCATATATTATTAATACTTCTAGGGGCAAAGTAGTAAATGAAGAAGCATTAGCTGAGTTGCTTTCTATAGGAAAAATAGCAGGAGCAGGGTTAGACGTATTTGAGAGAGAGCCTTCAGTTAGTGAAGTTCTACTGGGAGCACCAAATACGGTATTATTACCTCATATGGGCTCTGCTACGGTGGAAGCAAGAATAGAGATGGGTGAAAAAGTAATAATAAATATTCAGACACTACTTAATGGACATAGGCCACCAGATAGAATCGTCTTATAATAAATAAAATTATATAAATATAATCTGACTGTCATGATTTTCAGAAGATAGTATTGATGTTAAACCTTCAACATTAATAATAATATCACTTCTTAAATCTTTTTCTTTAATATTGTTATCTGATAATGCTCCTGAGCAGACAGTTAATTTAGTATTTAAGTCTATAATAGCTAATAATAATTCTTCTGAGTTTTTATAGTTAAAGTTAGAATTTTTGTTATTAATTATTAATGATTTAACGCTTTTACCAGTAAAAAATAATTCAGTAGGCCTCTCTAAGGCTGCAGCAGTTGCAATCATGCCCATAGCATAATTTAACTTTGTTTTCTCTTCGGTGTATAAAATTACTATTAATTTCTTTTTTTTATTTTTCATAAGTAATCTTTGTGTTTTTTTATAGAGACAATATTGGGCTGTGTCCCACAAAGTTGACAGTTAATATCTTTATTAATTTTTACTTTGCGCATCTCTGAAGATAGAGTGTCAAATATCATAAGAAAATTATTTAAGCTTTTGCCTATTCCTAGTATCTCTTTCAATACTTCTATAGCCTGTATAGAACCTATGCTTCCTGCTAAAGCACCAAAAACTCCAGCTTCTCCACATGACGCTATAAGTCCTTTAGGAGGAGGACTTGGCCATAAGCATCTATAACAACAGTTTGAATCTTTATATGCTGAATAAGTTGAAATTTGACCTTCGAATCTTAAAATTGCTGCAGAGACTAAAGTTTTTTTTGTAAGGAAACACACATCATTAACTAAGAATCTAGTCCCAAAATTATCACTGCCATCTGCCACAATATCATACTTTGATACGATATCTTCAGCATTTGAAAAAGAGAATCTTTTTTTATATGTAATGACCTTTATATTAGGATTGATAGATAATATCGTTTCTTTGGCACTATCTGTTTTATGTGCCCCTATCATATTGGATTTATGAATTATCTGTCTTTGTAAATTAGATAATTCAACCTTGTCATCATCTATAATGCCTATGGTTCCTACACCGGCAGCTGCCAAATATAATAGTAAAGGAGAACCAAGGCCTCCAGCACCAATTACTAAAACTTTTGCATTCATTAATTTTCTTTGACCAACACCTCCTACTTGTGGAAGTGTTATATGTCTGGCATACCGTTGAATTTCATCTTCCGTAAATTCCAAGTTAGTCATTATTTTCTCCAGTAGAACCAAACCCACCCGAACCTCTTTGAGTCTTACTAAGATCATCATTTTTAATAATATTAACTTTTATAATTTGTGTAACAACTATTTGAGCTATTCTGTCAAAAGGATTAATTTTAAAATCTATATCTCCATGGTTGATAAGTATAACTCCTATTTCACCTCTATAATCCGAATCAATCGTGCCTGGAGAATTTAATACAGAAATACCATGTTTAATTGCTAAACCTGATCTTGGCCTTACTTGTATTTCGAAATTTTCAGGTATCTCTACTTTAAAGCCTGTTGGTATTAATATTCTTTCTCCTGGTTTCACAATAATATGCTTATCTATTGCAGCCTGGATATCCATTCCTGCGGATCCTTGAGTGGCATATTTAGGAATGTCTTCGGGGCCATGTTTTAGAACAGTAATTTTTATTTCCATATTAATAATCCAATATTTCTTTAATTACTTTGCTGGCTAACTTTTTTGCAACCTTTGTTTTCGAGCATTTATCCCATGATTCAATATTATCTTTAGTAATAAGTGTAATATTATTATTATCACCTCCAAATACGCCAGGCTCTTCTAGTACGTTATTAGCAATAATCCAATCACATTTTTTACTTTTAAGTTTATCCTTAGCATTATTAATTAGATTATTTGTTTCAGCAGCGAAACCAATAACTAATTTAGGCCTATCCTTTTTTTTATTAGAAATATACGCCAATATATCAGGATTTAATGCAAAATTTATTCTAGGAATTTTTTCATTATTTTTTTTAATTTTATTCTTCGAAGGATTTTTTATAGCCCAATCGGATACCGCGGCAGCACATATTGCAACATCTATGTTTTTTATTGTTTTTACGGCTTCTAACATATCATTTGCTGTTTCTATATTTATAACTCTAATATACTCTGGAACCGTTTGTGAGCTTGGCCCTAATACTAAAGTCACATTAGCACCTAATTCAGAAAACGCTTTAGCGATAGCTATACCTTGTTTTCCAGAAGATCTATTTCCAATAAACCTCACAGGATCTATTGCTTCAAAAGTTGGACCAGCAGTAACTAGTACATCAATATTTAACTTTTTTTTTTTAAACATAGAACTAATATATTTTTTTATATTTTCTGGCTCTGACATTCTGCCATTACCCTCTTCCCCACACGCCAAATCTCCTGGTTCTGGACCAACAAATTTATAATTATTATTTTTTAAGAACTGAACATTATTTTTTGTGATAGAATTATTCCACATCTCGACATTCATAGAAGGAGCAAATAAAACAGGTTTGTTTGCTGCTAATATTATAGTAGTTGCCAAATCATTAGCAATGCCTGCAGCAACATGTGCTATAATATTTGCGGACGCAGGAGCAACAAGTATTAAATCATTTTTTCTTGAAAGTTGAATATGCCCCATTTCTGTTTCATCTTTAAGTGAAAAGAGATCTTGATACACTTTTTCTTCAGAAAGCGCAGCTATTGATAAAGGCGTAACAAATTGCGCCCCCCCTTTTGTTAAAACCACTTGGACCTTAATATTATTCTTTTTAAAAATCCGTATAAGCTCTAAGCTTTTATATGCTGCAATTCCTCCAGAAATTATGAGAAGTATTTTTAAATTATTATTCATTATCATAATATTTTTCTTAACATTTTTTTATAGAATTATATATTAACCTTATAATTCATTTATTTAAACTATTTTAAATTCTTGTTGCTATATATAAGCAAGCAGTGCCGCTTAAATATTTTTTAAGTTTAACAATTTTAAAATTTACAGATTGTAGTAAGTCACAAAAATCATTAGGTGCATAGAATGTTTCTATACTTTCTGCTAAATATTGATATGCCTTTTTATTATTAGCTATTTTATCACCTAAAAAAGGTAAAACGTTTTTTAGGTAATAATCATAAAATTTTTGGAAAGGAATTATTACTTCAGGTGAAAATTCTAAAATTAATAATTTGCCTCCAGGCTTAAGAACTTTATAACATTCATTTAGAGTTTTTTCTATCTCTGCCACATTTCTTATGCCAAAGGCACATGTAATGTTATTGAAAAAAGACTGATTAAAAGGCAAATATGCAGCATCGCCCGCTACCCAATTAAGTCCACTATGAATATGTTTTTTTATTGCTTTTTGTTTTCCAACCTTCATCATTCCGAGTGTAAGGTCCATAATAGTAATTTCATTTTGATTAAAACGTTTTTTTAAAGCAAAAGCAATATCGCCTGTTCCTCCAGCTAGATCTAGTATCAACTTCTTTTCTGTCAAAATTTGCTCTCTTTCTAGTCTATATACTAGATCTTTTTTCCATATTCTATGGGTCCCTAGACTCATTAAGTCATTCATGAGGTCATAATCATTTGATACATTTTCAAATAAGTTTGATATTTCTTTTCTTTTTTGGTTAATTGGTATTTTTTTAAGGCCATATATTACTTTTTCTTCGTCTAATTTTATTTTTTTATTCATAATATTATAGCTTTCTATAACTACTTATTTTAGTATTCAATTATGCCTGAACTTCCTGAAGTTGAAACTGTAACGACCGGTTTGAATTTTGCAATTAAAAATTTAATTGTAAAAAAAGTCTATGTTCAGCGTTATGATTTAAGAATTACAGTATCAAAAAATATTAAGTCTGTAATTAATAATGTGAAAGTAATTGGAGTTCAACGCCGAGCTAAGTATGGAATAATTCAATTTGATAATAATTATTCTATAATTTTTCATTTGGGCATGTCTGGCAGTATAGTTATAGAAAGAAACAAATTTAAACCATTTCAAAAGCATGATCATATAGCTTTAGAATTTAAAAAAAATAATAATATTAAAATACGTTTTATATTTAAAGACCCTAGAAGATTTGGATTTTTTAATATTTACAATAATGAAGATCTTAGTTTTAAAAATATATTTAAAAATTTAGGCCCAGAACCTTTAATAAAAGGTTTTTCCATTAAACTGTTTTATGAAAATATAAGCAAAAGACAATCTTCAATTAAATCATTACTATTAAACCAATCTATTATTTCTGGTCTTGGAAATATTTATGTATGTGAATCTTTGTTTTTGTCTAAAATATCTCCTTTTGCCTTAGGTTGCGATTTATCTTTAAAAAATATTGAAACTCTTTATTCTAAAATTGAAAAAGTCTTAAAAAAAGCAATTAGAGAAGGTGGAACAACACTTCAAGATTATAAAAATATTTCTGGAGAAATAGGCTATTTTCAAAACTATTTATCTGTTTATGATAAAGAAGATAATAAGTGTATTAATAATTGCTCTGCTTTTATCAAAAGAGAGACCCAAAATGGAAGGTCAACATATTATTGTCCAACTTGTCAAAAATAACATATAGTATACTTTTACTTTTATTAAGTAAAAATGCTTTCGCTATAGATTTTCTAGAGTGTATTAATGATATTCCCATTAATAAAAGTATTATAGAAAATAAAGATTCATGTTTTCTTTTTGATTCTGATATAGGGCAAATAGTAAGTGTTGATGCTATATCTTCGCAAAAGGACTTTGAAACAGTAACTTTTTATAAATCTGTCCTAAACCAATTTGGTTGGGTTTTAAGTAGTGAATCCAACAATAAAGATTTAGTCTTTATAAGAGAAGAAGAAATATTAAAAATCAACATTAAAAATATTAATAATAAAATACTTATTAATTACAATAGTTTTCTTAGCTTAAATATTAATTAAGGAAAAATTATATGAATTTAAAGAATAATTATAAAAATATAATAACAAAAACAATTTCAAAAGTAGCTTTAATTACTTTAAATCGCCCTGGATCTTTAAATGCATTAAGTAAAGACTTAATAGCTGATCTAAATGATGCTCTCGATATTATAGAAAATAATGAGAATATATCTGTTATTGTAATTACTGGTTCTAAAAAAGCATTTGCGGCAGGTGCTGATATAAAAGAAATGGAAAATAAAACTTTTATTGATTTAATCAATAATGATTTTATTAAACCTTGGGAACAAATTAGTTATTGCTCTAAACCCACAATTGCAGCAGTTGAAGGTTATGCTTTGGGGGGAGGGTGTGAACTAGCAATGATGTGCGATATGCTAATAGCTAATGAAAACTCAAAATTTGGGCAACCTGAAATAAATTTAGGAGTTTTCCCTGCAGCTGGGGGAACGCAGCGTCTGCCAAAAGCTATTGGTAAAGCTAAGGCAATGGATATGATATTAACAGGTAGGATGATGGATGCAGAAGAAGCAGAAAAATTAGGACTAGTTAGTAGGGTTATACCATCAGAAGGTTTTTTAGATAAAGTTATAGAAATAGCTATTGAAATATCAAAAAAATCACTTCCTGCTTTAAAAATGGCAAAAGATGCTATTAATTCTTCTTATGAAAATACATTATCTCAGGGCGTTGTTTATGAGAGAAGGTTATTCAGGTCCTCTTTTTCCTTAGATGATAGAAAAGAAGGAATGAAAGCGTTTATTGAAAAAAGGAAAGCAGTTTTCAAAAACACTTAATATTCCAGTACAATAGTTGACCTATTTGTAAAGATCGGTTATGAAAAGTATCTAAAAAATAATTTAATAGGATTTTAAGGAATATTATATGGCTAATATAGCTTCTGCAAAAAAAAGAATCAGATCTACGAATCGCAAAACTATCATTAATAAAAACAGAGTAAGTAAAATACGTACTTATGAAAGAAAAGTAGAGGAAGCAATTACTGCTGGAAACCATGAGATAGCTATGACTGCCCTTAAAGTTGTTCAGCCTGAATTAATGGCTGGAGTTAATAAAGGTGTTATTCACAAAAGCACCATGTCTAGAAAAATTTCTCGATATAATAAGAGAATTAAAGCTTTAAAATAAATTTTTATATTGCTGATTGCATTGCTATAAATAATTGTTATAGTTTTGTTCTACCTATTTTGGTTTATACAAATATAACATAAGGTGATTTATGCTCTCAGAAGATATAGCTATAGAATTGTGGGAGCAAGTTAGGGATAAACTTAGACAAGAGGCTGGAGAAACAGTTTTTGAAAACTGGTTGGGGTTAATATCTCTCTCGAGTTATGCAAGCGGAAATATAGTAATTGCTGTACATAGTAAATTTCATAAAGATTGGATAGAACCAAGATATGGAAATAGAATAAGATCTTTATGGCACGGCTTAAGCAAAGAGGTATCTAGTGTCAATTTAATTGTAGATGAAAGACTCTCTGGAAGGGTTACAAAAAAATCAGAGGATGCAACTTCTTCTATATTAAAATTATCATCTCCTTTAGACCCAAGATATACCTTTGATAAGTTTGTCATTGGGCCATCTAATAACTTTGTAGCTGCAGCAGCACAGAGAATTGCAGAATCAGAAGATATAGCATTTAATCCTGTAGTAATATACGGGGGTGTTGGTTTAGGTAAAACGCATTTAATGCATGCTATAGCTTGGAAAATTAGAGAAACAAATCCCAATAGAAAAGTCGTGTATTTATCAGCTGAAAAATTCATGTATCAATTTGTAAGAGCCTTAAGACAGCAGGAAACGATGGTATTTAAAGAACAGTTTAGGTCTGCTGATGTTTTAATGGTTGATGATGTTCAATTTATTGCAGGAAAAAACTCTACTCAAGAAGAGTTTTTTCATACATTTAATGCACTTGTAGATCAAAATAAGCAAATTATAGTAAGCTCGGATCGTTCTCCTGCAGATTTAGAAGGGATTGAAGAAAGGCTTCGTTCGCGTCTTGGGTGGGGTATAGTTGGAGAAATTCATCAAACAACTTATGAGTTAAGGTTAGGAATATTGCAATCTAAAGTAGATGATATAAAGAACTGTATTGTCCCTAAAAATATAATTGAATTTTTGGCACATAAAATTACATCAAATGTTCGTGAACTAGAAGGCGCGCTTAAAAGATTGGTTGCTCATTCTCAATTGGTTGGGAGGCCAGTTTCACTTGATAGTGCTCACGATGTTTTACATGACTTGCTTAGAGCTAATAATAGAAGAGTTACTATAGAAGAAATACAAAAAAAAGTAGCAGAACATTTCAATATTAGATTAAGCGATATGTCTTCCCCTAGAAGAGCAAGGGCAGTTGCTAGACCAAGGCAGATAGCCATGTATCTTTCCAAGCAACTTACTTCTAGGTCTCTTCCAGAAATAGGAAGAACTTTTGGTGGTAGGGATCATACTACTGTGATGCATGCGGTGAGTAGGATAGAAGCTCTTAAAGTAGAAGATAATATAATGGCGGATGATTTAGAGCTCTTAAAAAGAAACCTTGAGTCATAAAATAAATATTGAGTAACTATTATTACTAGAAATATAATAATATTTCATATAGAATATAGCTATAAATATTTGTAATTTTATATATAATATATAAGCTATATTGCTTTATATAATTACTAAAATAGTATGATCTTACATATAGAGAAAGGGACGAATGATGAAATTTTCTATTGATAGGTCTGCACTACTTACAGCTTTGCAGCATGTTCATTCAGTTGTTGAAAGACGAAACACAATTCCAATTTTATCAAATGTGTTAATTGAAGCTAAAGAAGATGGAGTATACTTGACTGCCACAGATATGGATATAGCAGTAATAGAAAAGATAGAATTAGATAAGTCAGAGGTTGCACAATTAGGAACAGTTACAACTTCAGCACAAATGTTATATGATATAGTGAGAAAGTTACCAGGAAATATAAAGGTAGAATTATTATCAGAAAAAAATGATAGATTAGGTATTAAAGCTTCTAATTCTTCTTTTGCCTTAAATTGTTTGTCTGCAGAAGATTTTCCTTCTATTTCTCAAGAAGATTTTAAACACTCCTTTAATATTGAGGCATCAGATTTAATTAGACTATTAGATAAAACATCTTTTGCTATGTCATTAGAGGAAACAAGATATTATTTAAATGGTATTTATCTGCATGCAATAAAAGAAGATAATATTGATAAGCTTAGGACAGTTGCAACAGATGGACATAGGCTATCTAGAGTAGATATGAATATTCCACAAGGCGCTGAATCCATACCTGGTGTAATTATCCCTCGTAAAACAATTCTAGAGATAAGAAAAATTTTAGAAGACCATACTGGAAATATAAATTTATCTATAAGTGAAACTAAGATAAAATTATCTTTTAATAATGTTATTTTAACATCTAAGTTGTTAGATGGAACATTTCCTGATTATTCTAGAGTTATACCAGAAAAGAATGATAAATTAATTTCTATTTCTAACCAATTGTTGTCAGAAGCTGTAGACAGAGTTTCTACTGTTTCAACTGATAAAACTAGAGCAATTAAAATAAATATCAACAAAAGTGGATTAGTAATTTCTGCGACTAACCCTGATAAAGGAAGTGCAAGTGAACATGTTGATGTAGCCTATGATGGAGAAGAAGTAGAAATAGGTTTTAATTCTAAATATGTCCTAGATGTTGCTCGTCAAATTAAAGGAAATGAAATTTTAATAGAATTATCTGACTCGGTCTCTCCCACGCTTGTCTATGACAAAGATGATAAAGAAGTTTTATTTGTTTTAATGCCGATGAGGGTATAAAAATAATTGTCTGGGGTTCAAGGCATTAATTTACAAAAAGAAGAAATAAAAAATAAACAACACAATTGTGCTAAAAATTATATTGCATCATTAAAGTTATCAAATTTCAGGAATTATCAATCTTATCAGGCAGATTTTCCAAATTGTCCGGTTGCTTTTATAGGAAAAAATGGGACTGGAAAAACAAATATTTTAGAAGCTATTTCTTTAATGCAGCCTGGCCGAGGCATAAGATCAGTTCGTTTAGAGGAGATAGCATATAAAAGCTGTGGCAATTTTGCTATTTATATGAACCTAATAAAAGACATGGAAAAATTTGGAATTGGAAGCTCATTAGATCTAAATTCTAGTAAATCTAGAAAAGTTAAAATAGATGGAAAATTTATGTCTCCTTTAGCTCTTACAAAATATTTAGGTATTATTTCTATAACTCCTTTAATGGATAAAATCTTTATAGAAGGATCCTCAAATAGAAGAAGATTTGTTGATAAAATTACATGGATATTTTTTAGTACCCATGCAAAAAATGTTAGACTGTATGAAAAATTAATTAGAGAGAGAAATAGTTTATTTAAAGATAATGTAGTAGATAAAAACTGGTTTGAGACTATAGAGAAACAGATTGTAGAACATGGGAGTCAAATTATTATTGATAGGTCTAAAATTATTACATTATTAAATAATGAAATTAATAATAATAATTTTCCTAAAGCTGATATGATCCTTAAAGGAGAAGTAGAAAGCAACTATAATAGCATAGCTGATTTAGACTCATTCAAAGAATATTTTTTAAAAATTTTATTTGATACAAGAATTAAGGACTCTTTTAGAGGGTTTACAAGTATAGGGCCCCATAGAAGTGAATTGGAAGTAAGTTATAAGGAAAAGGATATAATGGCAAGCCTATGTTCAACAGGAGAGCAAAAATCTTTATTAATTTCAATTATATTGGCAGTAGCAAAATCTTACAAAAATTATTGTAATCTATCACCTATATTGCTCCTAGATGAGGTTTTTGCACATCTAGATAATAGCAAAAAAGAAAGTCTTTCTAAAGAGATTAAAAGCCTCAATGTTCAAGCATTTATGACTAGTACAGAAGAAAGTGATTTTATGACATTTAATGAAAATTCATATATAATAAACTTAGATAATACAAAGGATGGGAAACTCTATGAGTACTGAAAATAATACTTTATATGATGAAGATTCGATTAAGGTTTTAAGGGGGTTAGATGCTGTCCGTAAAAGACCAGGAATGTACATAGGAGATACGGATGATGGAACTGGTCTACACCATATGGTTTTTGAAGTTGTAGATAATTCGATAGATGAAGCACTTGCTGGGCATTGCGATCAAATAGATATAGAAATACATTCTGATGGTTCAGTATCTGTAGAAGATAATGGAAGAGGCATTCCAACTAGTATTCATCCTGAAGAAGGAGTATCGGCCGCTGAAGTGGTTATGACCAAGCTTCATGCAGGAGGTAAATTTGATGAGAATAGTTATAAAGTTTCAGGAGGCTTACATGGGGTTGGAATTAGTGTTGTAAATGCGTTATCTGAAAAATTAGATTTAACTATTTATAGAAACAATAAATTGTTTTCCATGGCTTTCATTAAAGGAGATGCTGAGGCACCTTTAAAAGAATTAGGAGGCTCTGATAATAAGTCGGGAACTCTTGTAAGGTTTTATCCATCTATAGACGTTTTTTCTTCTATAGAATTCGACTTTTCTATTTTAGAGAAGCGATTTAGAGAACTAGCTTTTTTAAACTCTAATTTGAAGATTAATATTATTGATAGTAGAAGCTCTGAAACTAAAGAGGTTAAGCTTTATTATGAAGGGGGTGTAAAATCTTTTGTAGAGTATTTAGATAGATCTAAATCATCTATACATGAGAGTATAGTATATATAAAAGGACAAAAAAATGATATTGAAGTTGAATTAGGCCTTTCTTATAATGATAGTTATTATGAAAATGTATTATGTTTTACAAACAATATTCCGCAGAGGGATGGTGGTGCACATTTAGCTGGCTTTAGGGGTGCTCTCACTAGAGTTTTATCAAAATATATTCAATCTAACCCAATGGGAAAAAAAGACAAAATTAATTTGTCTGGGGAAGATATGAGAGAAGGAATAACGGCAGTCTTATCTGTAAAGGTACCAGATCCTAAATTTTCGTCACAAACTAAAGAAAAATTAGTTTCTTCAGAAGTTAGGCCAGTTGTAGAAGGTTTAGTTAGTGAAAAACTAACAGCTTGGTTAGAAGAGAATCCATCTGAGGCTAAAATAATTGTTCAAAAAGTTATTGATGCTTCAGCTGCTAGAGAGGCAGCAAAAAAAGCTAGAGAGTTGTCTCGAAGAAAAGGTGTACTAGAATTTGCAAGTCTACCTGGAAAATTATCAGATTGCCAAGAACGTGATCCGGCTAAATCAGAACTATTTTTAGTCGAAGGAGATTCAGCTGGTGGTTCAGCAAAACAGGGAAGATCCAGAGAAACTCAGGCAGTTTTGCCTTTAAGAGGTAAAATATTAAATGTTGAACGAGCAGGAAGAGCTAGAGTTTTAGGCTCTAACGAAATTGGAATAATGATTTCAGCTTTAGGAACAGGCATACATGATGATTTTAATATAGAAAAGTTAAGATATCATAAAATTATTATCATGACTGATGCAGATGTAGATGGGTCTCATATAAGAACATTAATTTTAACATTTTTTTATAGACATATGGAGACACTTATCTCAAATGGTCATTTATATATAGCACAACCACCTCTTTTTAAGGTTAAAAAAGGTACTAGTGAGGTTTATTTAAAAGATGAAGATACTTTAGATAATTATCTAGTTGACCAGTTAGTTACAGACACATATTTAATCACTAATAATGATGAGCATAGAACTTCTAATGATTTAAAGTCTTTAATATTGTCGGCTAAAAGGCAAAACTCTTCTATAAAAGCTCTATCTAAAAACATTAATATTGACCTAATTGAACGTATGGCTATAAGTGGGGCGCTAGATGTAAATTTACTAGATGATATAGAAAAAGCATCGATCGTAGCAGATTTTGTTACAAATGCGCTTAATAAGTTTGCCATACCTGGAGAAGATGGCTGGAAAGGAGAGTATAATATTGAAGAAAAAAAATATTATTTTAGCCATGACAGAAGAGGAGTAATTTCAGAGTATATAATTGATAAGGTAATATTGGGGTCTGCAGACGCACGTAAATTAGGAAAGGATGCTGCAGAACTTCAAGAAACTTATTTTAATGGCGCAACCTTAGTAAAAGGTGATGACTCTTATAAAATATCTGGTCCTTCCGATTTATATGAAACTTCTATCGAGCAAGGAAGAAAAGGTCTTGCGATAGCTCGTTATAAAGGATTAGGTGAGATGAACCCAGAACAGCTTTGGGAAACAACATTAGATCCTGATGCAAGAATTTTATTAAAGGTAAATATAGATGATGCAGCAGAAGCAGATAATGTATTTTCAACATTAATGGGCGAAGAGGTCGAACCTAGAAGAAATTTTATTCAAGAACGCGCACTAGAAGCAGAGAATATTGATATATAGGCTATAAAGATTATTTTTCTTAAAAGGCTAATATTAAGCCTATCTATTGTTTTTATATTTATATTATTAGGAATCTTTCTATATTGTTGGGTAACCTTGCCCAATCTTAATGATTTATCACAAAAATCAAGAAAGCCTTCTGTAGTAATTAATGCTAATAATGATGCTCGTTTAGCAGTATATGGAGAATTATATTCTAACTATATAGAATTCAATTCTATTTCTCCTAATTTAATAAATGCTGTGATTGCTATTGAAGATAACAGATTTTATTCTCATCCTGGCATAGATATAAAAGGAATTTTAAGAGCTGTATATGTAAATTTATTAAGCGCTAGTTACAAACAAGGTGGTTCTACTATTACACAGCAATTATCAAAACTTATATTTTTAAATTCAGAAAAAAGTATCTTAAGAAAAATCAGAGAATTATTTATTACTTTAAAATTAGAAGCGATTCTAGATAAAGAGGAAATAATTTCATTATATTTGAATAGAGCTTATTTTGGTTCTGGAAATTATGGAATTAGTGCTGCAACAGATAGCTATTTTTCAAAAATACCTAAAGAATTATCTCTATATGAAGCCGCAATATTGGCAGCTGCTCTTAAATCTCCTTCAAGATTAAATATGCTTTCTTCTCCTGATAAAACGAAAAAAAGAGCCTCTATTGTATTAAATAGGATGTTAGATATAGGTTTAATAAATAAAAATGAATTTATTTTAGCAAATTCTAATTTAGAAAAATTAATAATAAATAAAATTTTTACAGATGAAAGCAGGTATTTTTCAGATTGGATATTAAGAAGAACGTCAAAAAATTACAATGATGTATCTGATATTATTATAAAAACTACATTAGATCATAAAGTGCAGTCAGAAGTTGAAAAAGCAGTCTTGTTAATATTAAAAGAGAGAAAAGACATAGAAGCAGCTGTTATTGTTTTAGATACGAGTGGTGCAGTTAAAGGAATGTTAGGTGGCAGATCTTTTTATAAAAGCCAATTTAATAGAGCTACTCAATCATTAAGACAACCTGGCTCTGTTTTTAAAATATTTACTTATTTATCGGCTTTAGAATTAGGAATGGATTCTGAAGATAAGATTGAAGATCTACCCTTAGAATTGGATGGTTGGGTTCCAAAAAACTACAATAAAAAATATAAGGGAGTTATTAGCATTAAAGAAGCATTTTCAATTTCTTCTAATGTTGCCGCTGTTAGACTACAAGAAATTTCTGGAAGAAATAATGTTATAAAATGGGCAAAAAAATTAGGTGTCTCATCTACTTTGAAACCTGAAAGATCATTATCTCTTGGCACACAAAGTGTTTCATTAATAGAAATGACTAATGCATTTGCTGCGGTTGCTTCAGGAGGCGTTGCACCATTTATTCATGGAGTAGAAAGTATCAGTGATAGAAAAGGAAATTTAATTTATAAAAGGCAAAGCTCTAAAAGAGATTCTGCAATTAGTAAAAGAATTCTAAAAGAAATAAAAATTTTACTAAAAAACTCTATGGATAACGGAACATCTTCTAATGCAAAAGCATTTCTATTAAATAATAATATCTTATATGGAGGAAAAACAGGCACTACTCAGAACTCTAAAGATGCATGGTTTATAGGCTATATAAATAATTTAATAATTGGTGTCTGGGTAGGTAAGGATGATAATACAAAAGTTGAAGGTTTGTCAGGAGGTAATCAGCCCGCAAAAATATATAGAGAAATAGTAAGAAATTTGTTAATTTTATAATATTAACAGAAAGATTATTTTATGAACAATAGTTTTCCACCTTTTCATTTAGCTTTTCCTGTAAAAAATTTATTAGAAACTAAATTTTTTTATACTAACTATCTAGGTTGTTCCGTTGGAAGAACTAGCAACAAATGGATAGATTTTAACTTTTATGGACACCAAATTACAGCACATTTATCTCCTAGTTCGTGCGATGTAATAAATAATAATAAAGTTGATGGTCAGAGTGTTCCAGTAAGACACTTTGGGTTAATAATGGATTGGGATGACTGGCATATAGCAAAAGATAAACTTATTAAAAATAAAGCTCAATTTATTATTGACCCTTATATACGCTTCAAAAATAAATCAGGAGAACAAGCAACTTTGTTTATAGTTGACCCATCATTTAATGGTATAGAGTTGAAATCCTTTAAAGATAAGAATATGATTTTTGCAAAATAATTTATTATTTTTTTATATAGATAGGAGTTTCAAAAAAAACTAATTGATATAATTTTTCAATGTCTTTATTTGAAAGAGCTATACAACCATTAGTCCAATCTTTCTGTTCGCTTCTGTTCTTTTTATTAGGCTCTCCATGTATCATTATATAATCACCTGCATTTCTATTAAAATTTTTTGCGTTTCTTTGATCCCATTTATTGGGGTAAGAAATTTGTAAAGACAGATGAAAATCACTTTTCGTAGATTTTTTACTTATATAGTATAATCCTTCGGGAGTTTTACCATCACCTTTAAAATGCTTGTGCCCAATAGGATCAAAACCTAAATCTATAGAAAAAGTTTCAATTATAGTTCCTTTTTGTATTATTTGTAAGGTTCTCAATGACTTATCTACTAATATCATATCAATATTTTCATTGGCATTAGCAACAAATATAAAAATATAAAAATAAAATAATATAACTTTTTTTATCATGGTTTTATCTATCAATTCCTGTACCTAGCTCTTTAATTATACCTCTTGCAGCTTCTTCATCATTAAGCCCAAAGGAAATTTTACTATGCCTACTATTTATAGGAGCAGTTTCAACTACTAGAGAAGAAGAAGGGAATTGTTGCCATTGTATGGAATCTAGACTTGAACATTTAGGACAGATTAATTCCCATTTTCCAGGTATATATGAACATGAAGTGCATCCCCATGTAAAATCTAAGGGAGCATCCCTGGATTTATTGTACCAAATTTTAAATTTATTATTATCACCATGTTCTTTCTTTTCTAATTCAGCCATCATCAGATAAATGTATTTAGTCCACTTTTCTTCAGAAATAAGATTAATAGTCTTTCGAGCTAGTGACCATGCTTCAATTTGTAAGGCTACTTTTGCTAAGGCAGCACTAGTATATATATCATTATTTAATTTAATTAGAGATTTAATAATATTTAATAATTTATTTTTAGATTCATTGTGAAATATATTTATTAAATATTTAGTAATATCAGGATGAGGATATTTTTTCATAGATTTTTCTATATACATTAACGCTGATTTCTTATCTTTTTTATACAATAATTTAGCTTTTAAAACTATAGCAGGCGGAAATGATGGATCAAACTTTAAAGAATTATCTACATCATGAGATTCTATAATTTCCTGTTTTTTATGAACTAATGCTTTATGTAAAAATATTCTACTTTTAATAAGTTTCAATGAATTTGTATTCGTATTTGTATATTTATGTATATTTTTAATGCAACTATTAACTTGCTCCCAATTATTATCTAAAATATTTAATTGTAAAGAGGTATAAAAAAACCACTTAGGAGTATTTTTAGATTTAGGACTCATATTAATTATTTTAAGTGCATTTTTTATTTCTTTGTTATCAATATTTTTTAATGTTAATTTTTTTATACTCATTAATAGAGTTTCGGGATGCTGTAACATGTTTTGATGATATTCTAGCGATTCTACTTCATTTCCGTAATAATTACTTATTTCTGAATCTAAAAGAAGTTTTAAAGGTGTATTATCTAAAAATTTAGCTCGTTTTGAATAACTTTTTGCTAAGTCTAGTTCGCCCATATGCTTAGCAGCAAATGCTTTAATAATAGCAATATCTGCTTTGATTTTTTTTCTATTATTCAAGCCTTTATGTAAAGTCCTTGGAAGAAAAATAATTCTCTTAATAAAAAAGAATAATATCAATAATATAGAGACTAAAAGTAAAATTAATGTGCAGATAATAGGAATAGAAGATTCTATCAGCCAACCATGCCATTCTATAGAGATAATGCCAGGGTCTTCTTTTAACCAAATGGTTATGAAGCCAGTTATGGTCAATAATAGAAACACAAGCAATATTTTAAACATATAATTAACCTTTATAAATGAGCCAATTAATAATATTATCTAAAGAGGTAATTAAGATATTTAAATCGTTAATATTTTTAAGCCAAATATTTAGCTCATTATTATTTTTTACTGATTTAAACTTATTCAAAATATATTCATAATTATAACTATTAAGACTATCAATTATATTAGACTCAATAATACTTTTATTCTTAAGTTCATTATTATTTATTTTAGTAATTGTTATAAGATTTTTTAAGTAGGTTAAAATATCAAATTTATTGTTGTCTTTTTTATTGACACTAATTTTATTATTTATATCCATTAGTATAAATGTAATTTCTTCCATTAATTTATTATGGCTTTTTAATTCTACCTTACTTAGGTTATTTAAGTTTAAAAGTGATAAGGTAATCTCATCCGGTAATACAATTTGGGAGAAATAATTATTTATTAAACCTAAATTACTTAAGTTAGGTATCGAAAACCTAATATTTTCTTTTAATATGATGAGGTATATTAAAGTCTTGTTAAAATTATAGAGTTCTGGATTTTGTGTTCCAGTTTTACTGTTTAGAGACGTCCTAATACTTTTTTCTAAATCTTTTAATTTATTTCTATTATCTATAGTTGCAATAGACATATTTTTTATATCTAATGAATGCTTTTTACTAATACTAGTTTGGTTTTCTATAAAATTATTTATTGAGGCTAATTTTTTATCATAATCATTATTTTGATATAATGCAGTTAAGTTTTCTAGGTTTAATAATCTTTGATTTATGGACTTATTATTACTTTGATAGTAGAGGAATTGTATTATTAGAATTAAAAGGAATAATAAAACCAAAAGCATTGGTATTATATTTTTCTTTACAATATTATTGCTAATGGAAGTTATTTCAGTTTTATTTTTAGATGAAGTTAAGCTATTTGGCAAAATATCTTGAGGGATATCAATACTTTTGCTATCTGCTAATTCCTTAATATACAATAAATATCTGTGTGGTATACCATTATTTTTCCATTTATATATTGACTCTATATTAATATTGATATTTTTAGAGATAAGGAAACTATATATAGACTTTGCACCACCTAGAGACTTTATAAATGATAATGTATGACTAGCATCAGAAACAGAAATATTATCGTTTTTTTCTTCCATTCAACTCTCAATATAGTTTTCTATGTCATATTACTCTTAATAATATTGTTGGCAAAGCTTTTTAATTCTATATTTCCTACAACTTGAACTTTTTTCCAATTCCTAACTTCTAATATTTCCTTTGTTTTCATACCCAAACATGTAACATTTATGTTTATAGTATCAATGTCTTTGAGAAGGCGCATAAATATAGCCGCTGTTTCAGGAGAATAAATTACTACATCTGAAATATTATTATTTGTAAGTAGTACCGAACAGGAATGAGACAATTTTTTATGTGGTATTTTTTTATATACTACAATATGTTCAGCATTTATATTTGCATCTTTAAAGCTAGGTAGAGGGTCATAAGCTAAGTTCTTTACTCCTGCTATTAATATTTTTTTATTATTACTTTTAACTCTTTTAATTACTTCGTCAGCCAATGTTTTCCCAGATTTAGAATTAGTTCTTATACAATTGAAACCAGCTTCTAGAGCATACTTTTCTGTTACTTTTCCAACACAGTAAGTTTCTATTGTTTTAATTTTTTCTTTACTATTAGTTTTTGCTAGTATCTTGACCGTGTTCGCACTAGTAATTAATAGAGCTTGATATTTATTGAAATCAATAGGCTCATATTTAATAGAAGCTATTTCATAAATTGGCTCAATTAGAACATTAATATTATTCTTAACTAAAATCTCTTTGAGGGGCAATGCCCTTTCGGCATCTCTGAGTATTAATGTGTAAGACTTTAAATTATTATTAGTCATAACTGTAGTATTCTCAAACCTCCCTTTTCTATTAGTTTATGTCCTATATTTTCTCCTATGATTTTAGCCTCTTCAAGTTTGCCAGAACTAGAGGCTTCTACCATATCCAAACCATTTTTTGAAAATACCTTTGCGTATATTGTAATATCTTGGTTATTAATTGATGACGTTACTGCTACCGAGGAATGGCAATCACCGTTAATAATTTTCAGGACAGACCTTTCTCCTAAAGCTTGATATTGCGTCAGTAGATTTTTATTTAATTCTAGCATAGCCTTAATATTTTCATTTGTTCTAACATAAGTGATTGCTACTATTCCTTGAGATGCCGGTGGCATACATTCTTTATAATTTAGTACGGCGTAATTCACATCAATATTTAATCTAGTAATTCCTGCTAATGCTAGTATTGTTGCTGATATTTCATTACCTTTAATTTTATTTATTCTGGTTGATATGTTTCCTCTAATAGATTTTATAATAATATCTGGCCGTATCCTTTTAATTTGTGAATATCTTCTAGGGCTAGAGGTGCCTAATATAGTATTTTGAGGTAAAGATATTAAATCTTTAGAGTTTGAATTCGATATTAAGATATCTTCTGGTGCACCTCTTGGTAATATATAGGCTAAACTTAATTCTTTAGGAATTATAGTAGGAACATCCTTTAAAGAATGCACGGCTATGTCTATATTACCATTTATTAATTCTTGATCCAGTTCTTTAGTAAAAAGGCCTTTGCCTCCAATAGAAGCTAAGGGTTGATCAATGATTGTATCACCTGTAGTTTTAATTATAATGATTTTTGAATGAGGTAATTTATTGCTAACTTGTTTGGCCTGCCATAACGCTAGAGGGCTTCCTCTAGTGCCTATTTTTATTATATTATTAATTTTATTTAACATTAATTATATTTACAACA
>Ga0213861_10000375_pt1 | contig 38956 bp, 49 predicted proteins | sample PICome_4_FD_160110 | JGI IMG/M metagenome (GOLD analysis project Ga0213861, IMG submission 160110) | Coastal seawater microbial communities near Pivers Island, North Carolina, United States - PICO131 | ecosystem: Environmental > Aquatic > Marine > Coastal | place: USA: North Carolina... | reverse complement strand
GAAGTCGTGGCTTAACAATAAATCTTGGATATACATTCTATGAGTATGCAGATCAAATAATCTCCATCGTTGACGTACCGGGGCACAGGGATTTCTTTAAAAACACTGTTGCAGGTTTTTCAAATGCCGATGCGGTACTATTCGTCATCGACAGTACTCAAGGTTGGTCTGAACAGTCTGAGCAACACTTTAATGCTTTGATTGGGTTATCAAAATTGAACATCCTGTTCATCTTTACAAAATTAGATATGAAAGAATCAAATGTTGATGAACAATGGTTAATTGATAAAGTATCAAACATAAAGGACTTAAATTATAAGATTCTTAAATTTAATAAAAACTCAACAGATAAAGTCTCATTTATCGAAGATATACAAACATTTGTATCAACATGCACTAATGAGTATTCATCTTTTTGGATTGATAGAAGTTTTTTAATTGATGGAATTGGTCGGATAGTAACGGGAACTGTTGGTTCAGGTTTTTCTCTTAGTGGTCCATTTATTACTACAAGTGGTGAAAAACTAGAAGTAAAGAGTATTGAAAGCGTAAATAAAGAATACACTCAAGAAACTGGCTCACAACGAGTGGCTGTCTCTCTTAAAAAATCTAGTGGGGTAATACCTAAAAGAGGAGACTTATTATCAAATACTGTGTTGGCTGAATCTATTCACATTTTTATAAAACTAGATACTGAGAGTTCCAACGAGATCAGAAATAATACCTTAAAGCTATTTGCTGGAACTTCTAATCATCTAGTTGAAAAAATCTATCATCTAAGGGTTGGTAAGGAAACTTATGCTATCGCAAAGTTAGGGAAATCTGCTGTCCTGCCGATGAAAGAAAAGATGGTACTACATAATATAGATAGAGATTCCTTCATTGCCTGTGAATTTATGATGCCAATTAATAATAAAAATCTTATAAAACATCTGATTAGAGAATCCAAAAAAAAAGCTTCTTACAATACCCTATATGACTTACTTTATTTTCTACCTTTTAAATATAGTGATCACTCGCTAAGGATTGGACAAATGTTTACTGATGAAGCTAATTTAAATCTGTTAAATCAGAATATAAAAGATAATGCAGAAAACATAAACAAATTTGGTATCAAAAAATATCTACACGAAAAATTCTATATTGAAGAAGGAAATGTTCAATATCTCTTTGATGCATTTGATGATATATCTGTTAAAGAAAATCAAATTAAGCTAAATAGTGATAATACAGAAGAGGACAAAAAAATACTTAAGCTAATTTCTAAAGAACTTGGTAGCGAATTAAAGGTTCCAGATATAAATCTTCAAAAATTTGATAGGGAGATTGTCAAAAATCTATTCTTAAAAGATAAGTTGATTAGAATTTCAAAGAATATTCTCTACACAGATAACCATTTTAAAGAACTACTCAAAATTATTGACCAGCTACCAACAACATTTACTATTGCTGAATTTAAATCACTCAGTGGACTTTCTAGGAAATACACAATTCCAATATTGGAAATTCTAGATAGTAAACAGATTATAAAAAAGATAGATTCTGATGGAACGCGAGAAAAGCTACTCGGCTAATACTAAGTTTCTCTTTCTTTCAACTTCATTCATGCCACCCCAGACGCCAAATGGTTCTGAAATTTCGTAAGCTTCTTCTAGACATTCAAATCTTACAGGGCATCCATTACATACTGATTTTGCTTTTACTTCTCTTTTTTCTCTATCCTCTTTTTTTTCAAATGTAGCAGGTGGGAAGAAAAGATTACTGCTGTGCTGTCTACAAAGTGCATCGTACTGCCATGTCGAAGTGTTTATTTGTAACATATATAGACAATATTTAAGAAACTAGAAATGGCAAAAGGTTTTTTTCGCGAAGTTTTGGTCTATATTGTCAGATTTCCGTCATTCTCTTGAATTTTATACGACTGGCCTTCGGTATATTTTACCTCCGAGTCAGATTCTACTCTGATCTGTTTTTCATCAACACTTACTAAAACTGCACTACCATCGAGCTGTTTAATAAAAATTGCCTCTGCGTCTACATAAGAAGTCATTGCGCTTGTATCTGTTGTTAGGCGAGAGCGTATAACTGTCGGGATGGCTACAAAGTAAAAGAATGCCAAACCGATTGATATAAAACCTAATAGGAACTTATTCACATTGATGACATAATCACTAAACATAACAATTGAGGAGAGGACAAGAATGCCAAATGCCACGACTCCTAAAACTGAAAAATATCCCCTTGAAAGAATTTTTATATATATTAAGTAAGCTATGAGGAATATTGCAATTCCGATATAGCTAATCCCAAACTCCTGAAATGGTAGAGACGAGACTATGACTAAGAGACCTCCAATGAAGGCCATTATTCCTGGACCAATGGCAAACAATTCAAGGCCAATTAAAGCAAAACCTAAAACAAAAAACATATAGGTGAATATTGGTTCTGAAATTGAAATATAGAATCTCTCCATTAGCGAAGGTTTTAGAAAATTAATTGCTTCGAACGTGTCTTCTTTAATTGAAAGCTGTACATCATTAGAAAAACTTTCTGAATTATTTATATTTTCTAGAAATGCTCCTATGGAGCCAACAACTAGATAATCGTTGAAAATTCCCTCCTCGTCTACAATTGTTATTTTTTTTTCTGAAATGTCACAGGTGTGCAGAGAGCAAAATTTATCTTCTAACTCAGTTGTGAATGGAACATTAATTATTTCAGTTCCCGGAACATAGCCGAGTATGTCAAATCCAGATGTAATTGCATAGTCTATTTCAATCGAATATGGACCAACCCACATCGCTTTGACGAAATCTTTATCTGTAATAAGCTCCTCGAAATCAGATACAGCTTTCTCGCTATATTTTGTAGAACTATATTGAATTACTAGTAGGTCATTTTGAGTGTATTGAGTTTCTTCAATATGTCGTTCAATTGAACGTACATGAGCTGAAGAAAAAACTCCATCAATCTCAAATATATTTAACTGACTTACGCTAATTACTAGAAGCGCAATTGAAGATAGTATATTAATCATTCTTCTTCCATTTTAAAATTACAGGGTACTATTCTTTTAAAATTGTGAAGATTTTTATAATAAGTGATAATAACTGGGTCAAAGAATCCGTAGAAAAATATCTCGATTTTGAGAGCATTATTAATACAAGTTCAGAGATTGAAGATGTAAATGATGTTTATGACTACATTTTTGTTGATATGCAGGTTAAAAGTAATGGTGGCCCTTCACTTATTAGGGAGCTAAAGAGAAATGATCTCACGGATAATTCGAAATTTATCTTACTCGCTGATAGAGAAGCAGATGAGTTTCAAGCCAAGAGAGTCGGAGCAGATTATTTTATTGTTAAACCAATATCAAAAGCCGCTATGAACCAAGTTTTTAGTAGTTAATAGTCTTTTTTAGTCTTGTAAAAAATTCTTTTTCATACTCACTAAATTCCCTTGAGGTTAGGTCATAAACAAAAAATCTATTCAATAAAACAGCAAATTCTAATGAAAGTGTTTTTGCTGTTTCCATATCCTTAATTCCAACCTCCAGGAGAAGCTTTGAAAGTACTTTATTTTGAAATAACTTAAATCTAGCTTTGTAATTTACAATAAAGTACTGCGAATAGAGATTTAAACATAAAATTTTGTTTTCTTTCATAAGTTTTATATAAATTTCATAAAAATAAACAACCTTTGCTTTAGGATCATCTGGTTCATTCTTATTAAATTCGTTAAGAACATAATTTCTTAAATAAACTAAAAGATCATAGTAAAAATGCTCTGGGCTACTGTTGAAATGGTTATAAATGCTTGTTTTCGAGACTTTGGTGTATTCGGCTAGTGAGTTTAGAGATAAACTAGAAATAGGCTTTGTGCTTAACAATTTGATTCCAGCTTTTAAAAGCTCTTCATGAACTTCATCATATTTTTGTTGAGCCCTTACAACTCTTTCATCTACCAATATTTTCCCCATTTTTAGGTTACTTTGAAAATTTTAAAACACAAAATTATTACTTGAAATTAAAAAAATCCTCCCTATTTAAACAAATATGCTTTAAAATTCAATATATAAATTGAGTACAAACTTAGACATCATTTTTTACATACTAATATTTGTCTGTTTAGTGTTTTCTGCGCTACTTTCTGGGTCAGAAACAGCTATAACCTCTGTTCCTAGAGAAAAAATTCATCAACTTGATGACTCTAGAAAAAATAAAAGAATAAAGAGAGCAAAAGATGATATCGAAAAAACAATAGGTGGTATTTTAGTCGCCAACAACTTTGTTAATATTTTGATGGCATCATTAGCAACTATTCTTTTTGTCAGAAGCTTTGGTGAAAGTACTGGCAGTATTTTAGCAACACTCTTTATTACTATTCTTGTATTAATTTTTGGTGAAGTTACGCCTAAGACCATTGCAACAAGAAAGCCTGTTGAGTTTCTTTCTAGAACTTCATTATTGATTGATTATCTTGCAAGAATTTTTGCACCTTTTACGAATCTAATAACAAACTCTATAAATAGGTATACGTCAAAGAGTGTTGGGGATATGGATGGTGATGGAGAGATAACTGAAGCTGACATTCAGGCTCTAACTGCTCTTGGAGAACAAGAAGGACAAATTTTACCTGCAGAAAGAGAAATCATTGACTCTCTTTTAGAATTCTCTGACAGGCCCATTAAGGAAATCATGACTCCTCGTGTTGATGTTTTATTTGTTTCGCTTCCCCTTTCAATGAAAGCTGTAACAGAGATTGTGGATGAAAAAAGAATTTCTAGAGTTCCAGTATCTAAAACTGAATCATTAGATGACACATTTGGTGTCGTTTATGTCAAAGATTTACTCAACTTAACTGCACCGACAGAAAGTGTAGAGATTGAAAGTTTAATCAAAGATGCTATTTATTTGCCTGAATATACAACAGTCCTTTCTGCATTAAATATCCTCAGAGAAAACAAATCAAGTTTTGCATGTGTGATTGATGAAAATGGTGGTATTGAAGGCGTTGTAACTATAAAAGATGTCCTTTCAGAGTTTGTGGGTGATCTTCCAGATGAACATGATCAAAGATTCTCCGGAATCAGAAGACTTGGTCCAGGCCAGTGGCGCATTGACGGGAAGACCGACATCGATGATTTTGAGGAATTTTTTGGTCTTGAGGAAAATGATAAAGATGTTGCTACTGTTGGGGGGTTATATCTTAGCCACAGTGAACAGCTTCCATCAGAGGGTGAAAAAATTACAATCAACGGACTTGAGATAACTGTTGTGGAATTGGACAGTAGAAGAATTGAATCTGTTGTTGTTAAAAAAATAGCAAAGAAATAATAAATTAAAATCCACTAAAGTTTAAGTATGAGAGAATTATACGCACTTATCCCACTTCTTGGCGGATGGTTAGTATACGGCCTAATAGCTTCATTATTTCTCAAAAGAGCAAGCAGCAGGGATTACTTGCTACTTATAACCTCAGGCCTCTTGGGGGGACTCATAGGGGGTTCCATTGGTGCTGGAATGGATATTCCTCAAAATCTATGGTGGATGCGTGAATTACTGAAAATTGGAGTCACAATAGTTGCAATGTATACAATTCAGATAATCAGACTACAAGTCTATAACTTCAGAAATAAAACTTAATTCTTAGGAACTCTTGCTGCTTTTAGAAGATTTCCATTTTCGTCAATAAGCCCGTATCTTTTTGATAAAAGTTTTGTATTAAAGGCGAATAAATTTTTTCTCCATGTCGCAATATATCCATGTCCGCCAGCTTCATCGAGCTTAGCAAATGCACTGTCTAGATCTTTTGTTGACTCTGCAACAACCACAGGTAGTGATTCATATGTTGCGTCATAATCTTCAGAGGATTCTATTTTTGAGGAAAGTAATAATGTGTCGAGAAGTGGATTACTCATTATCTAATAACTCCTCAAATTTAGATAAAAATATGTCTTCATCTTCACCGTCTAAAGTTAAAGTAAAAGGTTTGTCTTTTGCGATTCCTAAGCTCAAAATTCCAATCATACTTTTCCCATCCTTTTCAACAAGTTCTTCCTCTCCTGTTTGGGGGTTTTTTTTATTAAACGTTACTGTGACTGTTCCATTAAACTCTTGGGCGATTTTAACAAATAAGCTTGCAGGTCGTGCATGTAAACCTACCTCATCTGTAACAACTAATTCTTTCTCTAACATTTATGAACCTAGCCTTTCAATGTAGCTCTTACTATAATTTTCTAATTCCCAAAAGTCATTATAGATATTACTTTTTCCCTTTTCTAATACGTCTTCTTTAAAATTACTAAAACCATCAACTTGCAGATAATTTCCTGAAGTAATAATGTCTAAAATTGTTCTGAATGTATCTATATTTTTATCATGAGAAATTAAGAGTCTAAGGGGGTATTCAAATCTCTCATCTTTTGAAAATTTAATTTCAGGATTTCTAGCAATACGTGCGACCTCATCCTTAATTTCAGGCAGTGCGAACCTGTCAATAATGGTATTGGTAAATTCATCTAAGTTCTCGTTAGATTGTGACAAAAGGGAGTAGGCCACCGCCAAACTATTTACTGATGCTTTTGCAAACTCTCTTCCATCTTTACTGGCAATAACTTCATGGATAAAAGTATGACCATTAGCTAATCCGTAATAAGCAAGTTGTAGATGTAGCCCATTTAATAGCCAAAGTTTTTTATAGAATTCATTTTCATAGTTTTTATAAGATATAATTTCTGATTTTCTTAAAGGTTGTAAGCCTGTGGAAACGTCTAATATTATTGATCCATATGTTTCTACTATTACATTTAAAGATGTAGGGGGCTGAGGGGGTACAATTTTATCAACAACAGCGTCAATAATTTTTAACTTTGTATTAAGAGATTTAATATTGGAACTTGCATTACTAGATGCTTTGTACATGTTTTCAAATGCTATAAATATTTGCTCTTTCTGATTATCTAGTAACGCAATTCTTTCATAGATTCCTTGTACGAATTTAGGTCCAACAGAAGTAGTTACAATATCAGCATTGAGAAGTGTTTCATTTAAGTATTCTGAATCATCTAAATTGATAGCTTCTACATCTTTTACCACTTCTTGGGTTGCTCCTTCAATACTTAATGATGTTACAGTGTATCTTCCTTCTTCATTAATTTGTTTAACGAGATCAGTGTTTACATCCACAAAAATCACTCTGTAATCATTAGCTTGCAAAGTAGGAGCTACGAAACCACGACCTATATTTCCTGCACCAAAGTGAACAGCTAGCTTCATAGACTCATTGATAAAAGGTTAAAAATATTCTCTATTGAAGTCTCTTTCCAAAGTTTTTTTGCATCATCTTCTTCTTCAATAGCATCAGCTAGTGCAGACAAAACTCCCATGTGATCATTGGAATTAGCAGCGATACCCACAATAACATATGCTATTTCTTCATTCCAAAGAACTCCCTCAGGTACCTGAATAACGCTAATCCCGGTATGGTTTACGTACTTTGACCCTTCAGCCATACCGTGAGGGATTGCAACTCCATTTCCGATGTAGGTTGCAAAGGATTGTGTTTCTAATTTCTCAAGCATGGAGTCGATGTACTCTTTTTTGATATAGCCATTCTCTAAAAGAATTTCACCTGCCATAATTGTGGCCTCTTCTTTAGATGAAAAAGCTTGATCTGTAAATATAGACTCTTTAATTAAAACTTCATTTTGATTCATGAAGAGAAGATTTCATTACCCTCTGATAAGTCTGAAATAAGCTTTTTTAATGATGGATCATTCATAAACATTGTAAATTGAACGATTACAGCATTTTCAGGTGCTGCAGCTTTTGCTGCTCCAGAAAGTCCGGTGTGACAAACAACTATATCTGAGTCACTTGGGATCTGTGTTGCTGGCGCATGAACTATTTCTACGTCTAATCCTGCTTTTTTTGCTTTTTTAATTAAACCATTTTTAACCATTAAGCTTGACCCAGCCCCTGCTTCACAGGCTAAACATATTTTTTTAACTTCTGATGCTTGTATTGAACTCATTTCTCCTCCAAATAAAAAAATTGACCTGGGACTTTTACATCCCAAGTCAATTATAACTTAATAGTTTAGGTTAGACAGTAGGTATATTGCTTTCGATAGTATCTTCTACACCTGAGTCTGTTTCTTTGATTGGACGAGCTCTTAGTAAGATAACACCAACTACAGCAGATGCTGCTGTTGCGATTGCTACTCCACCTAGAACTGCAAATGCCCCACCTTTTGGAAGCATCGCAATGTATGCGAAAATACTTCCTGGTGACGGAGGTCCTACTAGGCCTGCTCCGGTTGCTACGAACCAAAGGTCAGCTGAAATTCCACCAGCCCACATTGCGATGATCATAATTGGATGACCAAGAACATATGGGAAATAGATTTCGTGAATTCCTCCAAAGAAATGGATAATTATTGAGCCAGGTGCGGATTCTTTCCACATTCCTGTACCAGCAAACCAGTATGCAAGAAGTAAACCAAGACCTGGGCCTGGGTTAGTTTCTAGCAAAAAGTAAATTGATTGACCAGTTTCTGCTGACTCAGCTGCTCCAAGAGGTGTTAACACACCTTGGTTGACAGCATTGTTTAAGAACAATACCTTTGCAACTTCAATAGGAATGTCAGCTAACGGAACTAGACCACTGTCTACTAACGCTGCTGCACCATTTCCTAATGCATTTGTAATTGCTTCAAGTATTGGACTGATAATGTTAAAAGCTAGAACAGCAAGACCCCAACCCAAAATACCAAGTGAAAAGTTATCATATAACATTTCAAAACCTTCTGGTATATTGTCTTGTAATCTACTATCTATTTGCTTAAGTATCCAAGCTGCTGCTGGACCAACGGCCATAGCACCTAAGAACTGCGGTGAAGATGTTGCAACAATAATTGCTGTTGTAACGACTGCACCAATCACACCACCTCTATGACCATGAACCATTTTTCCACCTGTGTAACCTAACAGAAGTGGAAGAAGAGTAAGTATCATAGGACCAACCATTTGGACCAAATCTTCATTTGGTAGCCAACCAGTCGGAATATAAAGTGCTGTAATCAAACCCCAAGCGATGAAAGCACCAATGTTAGGAATAACCATTCCTGACATAGCACCGCCAACGCGTTGTATGGATTCTTTCATATTACAATCCCCCTAACGATCGTTTGTGTTGATTTTCAACTATCCCAGTATAAAAGTTGTTTTTACTGTTTCACTTTGACTTTTGTTCATCTAAAATTATATATGTAACTAAATTTCTTATCTAAGGTCATTTTTTACACAATTTTTAGCAAATTAATACTAAATTGTTAAAAAAGGAGTTTTTTTGAAGAATATCGCCATTTCATTGATTTTGTTAGCTTTTTTAGGATTATTGTCTCTTGGGGCGACAGGATCTTTGGTTACGGAAACTTCAGGCGTATTTAATAAGGTACAAGGAGAAGTTTTTCAAGAATCCTCGAGCGAAGTTATCTTAGAAGGCAATCAATTGTTCATATCTATAAATCAAAAAGATAAAGAGAATTCTGAAAAAGCTGTTATTGATTGTTTAAATTTTTATTCTGGAAAATATCCACAACTTGATGAATATACTTGTGATTTAGTGGTTAGAACTAACATCATCATCGATAATAGTTGTAATTATCTAACTGGTGTGCTTGTTAAAAAAGATTCTGAAGAATCTATAACTTTAGATTACAACACGAACTGCTAGTCAAATAACGAACCTAGTAGGCTATCTCCTTCAACCTCAATCTCAGCGAGAGTTTCCCCTACGTTTACCATCGAGCCCTCGTCTACATTAAGCTTTATGATTTTTCCATCAAAGGGACTGTCTAAATCCATATCTACTTTATCTGTTGCAATTTCAGCTATGACATCGCCTTTTTTTACCTCATCTCCAACACTCACCTTCCAAGTTAAAAGTTCTGCTTCCGTCATCTGATCTGACATTGCAGGTAAAATAATGTTTTCATTACTCATTATCGATCATCTCCTTTATTTTTATCACAATATCCTCTTCTTGAGGTATTACAGTTGTTTCTAAATGTTTTGCTGAAGGCATGGGACTATGTAGTCCTGATAAAAGTACTGGTGGTTTTTTTAAAGAAGTAAAAGCACGTGAAGAAGCAACTTCAGAGATTAATGTAGCTCCAATTGAGCTACTGCCCGGTGCTTCTTGACAAACCAAAAGATTATGTGTTTTTTCAACTGAAGTAATAACTGTCTCTGTATCTAGGGGTGAAAGTGTTAACAAGTCAATTACTTCTATCGAGTATTTCTTTAGTGAATCATCGTTAACGGCATTCATCACCGTATTGACCATATTGGAGTATGAAGCAACAGTGATATCTGTTCCTTCTTGAACAACTTTTGATTTTCCAAGAGCAGAAGAATCTGCTGGCAAAGCTCCTAAGGTAACGTCAGATTTAAGCTTATAAATTAATTTATGCTCCATAAAAATAATAGGATTTGGGTCAACAAATGAAGCCAGTAAAAGGTCATAAGCATTTTGCGGATTTGATGGAGTCACTACTTTTAACCCAGGTACATGACAAAACCAGGATTCTAAGGATTGACTATGTTGAGCAGCAGCTCCTGTTCCAGCTCCACTGGCACCTCTTACAATCATGGGTACGTTAACAGCTCCACCATACATAAAATGTAATTTTGCTGCTTGATTAACAATTGGATCCATTGCGTTAACAATAAAATCACTGAATTGCATTTCAACAATTGGCATTGAACCAGTAATTGCTGCGCCAACAGCTAATCCAGCTATGACATCTTCTGAAATGGGTGTATCTTTAATTCTGCCTTCTCCGTATTTTTCTAATAAGCCATCTGTCACACCAAAAGCTCCACCATATACACCAATATCTTCTCCAGCAATAAAGGTCGTTTTATTACTATCAAGACATTGCGAAAGTGCTTCTCGTATTGCTTGACCTGTTGTCAGTTCAGGCATATGAATCTTCCTCCAAGTTCGTCTTAGGACTTTCAGGAGACTGGAGTGCTTTTTTAACAGAGTCTCGAATTACTTCTTTTACCTCAGCCTCGATTTCTTTTAATGTTTCCAAATCTATATTTTCTTCAGTTAACTTTCCAATAAATCGTTTTAGGGGATCTTTTTCTTCTTTCCAAAAAGCAATCTCATCTGAAGTCCTATAAAGATTACGATCAGATTTTGAGTGACCTCTGTATCTATATGTGACAGATTCAATAAACATTGGCTTTCCAGATTTTTGGATTGTATTTTTAAATTCTGATACAGTATTGTAAACTTCCTCAACATCATTACCATCAATAGAGATACTTTCAATTCCATATGATTCTGCTCTTTGTGCTATTGATCCACCAGCAACAGCATTTTCTGAAGCCATAGACATCCCATATTGATTATTTTCACATACAAATAAAACTGGTAAATCCCATAGCGATGCCAAATTTAATGCCTCATGAAATGATCCCTCGTTCACTGCTCCGTCACCAAAAAAACAAAGGACAATATTATCAAGTTTTTGCATTTTTAGGGATAAAGCAGCGCCAACAGATATAGTTAAACTACCGGCAACAATTCCATTTGCTCCTAAGTTTCCATTGGATAAGTCTGCAATATGCATGGATCCGCCTCTTCCACGACAATACCCATCTTCTCTTCCCAGCAGTTCGGCAAACATTTTATAAGGATCTGCTCCTTTTGCTAGACAATGTCCATGTCCCCTGTGGGTTGAAGTAATTAAATCTTCGCGCTTAAGAGCAAGGCAAGCCCCAGTTGCTGTAGCTTCTTGACCGATTGATAAATGCATTGTTCCATGTAACAATCCTCTGGAAAACATTTCCTCTAAAGCTTCCTCAAATAATCGTATGAGTAGCATCATTCTATAAAGTTCTAATTTATTTTCTTTGTCCACGTAAGCCTCTTTAATTATTTTGTTTATTACGTAATTTATTTATTAAGTTATCTGGCAACTCTAGGGAAGCTCTAGGGATTGGTTCTCCTTGTTTTACTTCTCCAACTACCGTTGCTCCTTCAATTAAGCCAAGGGGGGCTAGCCCATCTGTTTCGGAGTAAGGATAAGCAACCCCATATGAAGAAAATCCTCCAATCCCATCAATCTGGTCTCCTGGTTTTAAATCTTTTTTGGCGTGACCTATGACTTCAGAAATCCACGTTGTTGGCTGTAGCCCGGGCTCATTATTTATTATCGCCATGCCTACACTTCTAGGGGCCTCGACAGATGCGAGATGGTACGGCCTGTAAAGAGTGTAATATGGGCCTTCTCCCATTGATAGATATGCCATTTCTTCGATAATTGTAGGATTATCTGTAGTTACAATAGAAAAGACACCTGGTGCAGGGCCAAAGGCAAAGTCAACACGTCCTGATTCTTTAAGAACCCCTCCGTCTGATTCTGGTATTAAATTCCTGTTTAGATCTGATACTTCACTGACGGGACCGTTCATCCCTACTTTATCTAAGGGCATTCCTATACCATTGGATAATGCAGTCATTTCAATCATTGTTTTACTTCCATCTACAAAGCTAGCTAACATTTTAGGATTCATATTTTTCTGCATAGCTCTATCATGTAAAGACTCAGGTGTAGCGGTTTGGTCTAGTGGATTATTCTTACCCTTTCCAATACAAACTACTTCAAAGCCGATATCAACCGAAAAATCGTAGAGTTCTTTACACGCAACAGGTTCATCTCCGTTTGCAACACTGTAAACAACCCCTTTTTCTTTAGCTTGTTGAGCTAAATAAAGTCCTATTGTTATGTCTGTTTCGACATTTAGCATCAGAATATGTTTTCCTGCGTCTATACAGTTTGAAGCAACCTCTGCACCAACCCAGGGAACTCCTGTGGCTTCAAAAACTATATCAATAGGAAGTTCTGCGAGGTCTTTTGCATTGCTAACAATGCCTCCATGACCCTTGGAAATTGATGAGCTTGCATCTTTATTATGACCAATACTTGTAACACCAGCAAGACGGAGTGCATTTTCTGCTCTTTTTTCATCAATGTCTGCACAGGCAACTAGTTCCATTCCAGGTATGCGGCCAATTTGTGCCGCTAAACCAGAGCCCATTTGTCCGGCACCTGCTAGTCCAACTCTAACGGGTCTGCCTAATTCTTTTTGTCTCTTGATAAGTTCTTGTGTAAAATTCATTTACTTAATCTCTATTCTGTCATTTATCTTTATCTCAGGCGTGTTTGTAAAGCTACAGCTCACATCACCTGGCAGTGCTGCTTCAGTTGCTGAATCTAGCTTTAAAACAAGATGTCCCAAATTTGTAAAATTTTCGTTAGCGACAGGTCCAACAGCGGTAACTATTAATTCTTCGTTAGATAAATTAATTTTTGTTCCAACTACGATTTCACCAACTACATCCTGAAGCTCATGTACAACGGCCACATCTTGGAGTTCTTCAGGAGCATTATCTCCAAAAAAAACTACGATTCCCTCTTCTAAAAATAAGTGGGCTTGATCTCCAATTTTTACAACTTTTGAAGAGTAGATCGACACTATATTTCAGTAATCTGATCTTCAGATACTCCTGAAACAAAATTTTCTTCTCTTATGAATTGAGCTAATGGACCAGCGGGTGAAGTATCGTGAATATCTATAGTTGGAACACCTTTCATAGGGTAGACCCCAATTCTTGCAGTTCCCCCACAATCAATTACAGCACATGCCATGGCTTTGAAACCGCCTTCAGGAGATGATTTGAAACCATCGAAAGCTTCTGCACCTGTCATATCGGCAATTTTTTGAGCTACAGGATGAATGCCTCCACCGGTGATACAAACTACATATTTTCTTTCATCTGTAGGTTTGACCTCTAAAGGTCCTCCCCAGCCACCTTTGCCTCTTTCAATTTTTACTTTTTTATATTCAGCCATTTTTACTCCTTAAATTATCTGTGACGCTTTGATTTTACACAAAGCGTCACAAAAAATATAATTATTGTCTTATGTGTTTACAAGCCTAATGCAAACAAATAACCAACAACAACTGAAATCGGTCCAGTAATCATTCTACTTGTTAGAACGGCTGGTACACCAATCTCTACTGTTTCCGGTTCCGCCTCACCTAATGCGAGACCAACTGGAACGAAATCACAACCAACTTGTGGGTTGATTGCAAATAATGCCGGTAGTGCCATAGCAACATCGATATTTCCACGTCCAATCTCAGTTCCAACTAGTACACCAACTATTTGAGCTATTACAGCTCCTGGTCCTAGTAATGGAGACAAGAAAGGAATTGAACATACGATACAGACAAGCATCAAGCCAGTTAAGCTAGAAGCGAATCCTTTAATTCCTTGAGCTATATAATCACCAATTCCTGTTGAAAGGATTAACCCAATTACACCGGCAACGAATGCCATGAATGGAATTATTGTTTGGATACATAACTGTACAGCATCACGACCCGCTTGAAATAATTTTCCAACTACTCCACCAACGGACCTACCTATTTTTTCGATCATACTTTGCATTATTCAGCACCGACCTTTCTTGAAGACATAATTGAATAGATAATGTCTGTTGTGACACCTCTAATCAAAATAACAACAAGCCCAGCGAGTAAGTATCTTACTGCTAATGGCGTTACTAATTCTGGAGCTGCGATCTCAACTCCTGCTGCAATTCCCAACCATACGAATAACTCTCCACCATTTGCGTGTGGAAATATTCCTGTAATTGGATGAACAAAACTAACAGCAGCATCGTAAAATGCTGGTTTGTTTTTTTCTGGTAAGAATGTCCCGAATGTATAGCAAACTGGGTTTGTCAGCATAAACACAGCTACAAACGGTAGCAATGTATATCGAACTGGAACATACATCCAGCCCTCCTGAGCAGCCCACTTGGCAAAGTTTTCAACTTTATCTTCACCAATGAATTTGACCAATGCATTTACTGCAGTCAAAAACACCACTATCAACGGGATAATACCAGTAGTCAAACTGACAAATACATCTGCTGACGTTCTAAAAACACCAATAAATGCATCAGCCATACTAACTAACGTGTCCATTTTTCCCCCTTCTTTTTATTTCTAATTAGAAACACTTTCTGAATCTTCATTAATTTTTTTGATTAACGTGTCAGCTGCCATAGCTGCTGCATCATAAAGTGGATCTTTTCCATCAGAGTCCGTAAACTCTAACAAACTTTTATTGATTAACTCTTGTACCTGTTTTCCTTTTGCAAAGACAGTAGTTCCTTTTAAAGTGATTGCATCAACGATTATTTTTTGAGGATTTGCAGAGATAGCTAAATAAACTCTTTTACGACCCCATTTAGGTTGGTTTGTGCCAATAGCAACTGTTAAATTATCACCATGAAGTTCTTTAACTACATTCAAAAAGCTAACTGCTTGTTTTTTAGCAAGTTGCATTTGTAGAACCCACATACCAGCAAGTCCTAAAAATAATGCTCCTAATGCAATAGGTGAATCTAAAATAATTGTTGTTCCTTACTTCCTACTTGTATTTTATATGTGAAGGGTTTTGGTTTGCAATTTTTACAAGTAAAAATTTTAATTTTACTGTAACGGGTTCAGGCTTGAATGCTATAGAAGTTTGCTAGTTTTCATCAGTAATTATTTTTTCAAGTTCAAAAATATCCTCGATAAAAGTTACTTTCATATTTTTTGGGTCTCCAGGAACTATTACTGCTTCTCTCCCAACATATTTAGAAACACATTCGGTCGTGTCCACAGCCTGCCAGTTGTCTATTTTTGCTAATTCGTAAGACTTCCATAATTCATCAGCTGGAAAAACTTGAGGGGTTTGAATTTCTACAATTGTTTCCTCTTGAGAGTGATTTGTATCCGTATCACTCTTAATTGATAAATTTTTAGAATTGAATCCTGGTGCTGATGCGCCATCTCTTTTTGCCACTTCAATAAGTTCATCTAGTAGATATAAAGGCAATAGAGGTCGTGCTCCGTCATGAATTAATATCATGTCATCTTCGGAAACATTTCCTGAATTTTTTAGATACATAAGCCCTTCATATTCACTCTCATGTCTAGTTTTTCCACCAGTTGTTATGCCGACTAATTTATTGGTTTCTACAAGCTCAATAACCGTATTTGTTTTTTCCCAATCCTCTTCACGTATTACAAGAAGAATTGAATCAACATATGTAGACTTTTCAAGAGTTTCTAAGGGCCAGCAGAGTGCTGGTTTTCTACCAACTGGAAAATATACTTTATTTTCCTCATCACTAAATCTATGACTAGAGCCACCAGCTAAGAGTATTGCATGAGTCTTCATATCTCTAATTTGTTAATCTTATCTCTAACTTCTTGACTGTTTGTCGATTTCAGTATTTCAGATTTAAGATCTTCAGTGTTCATTGATTTTAATTTAATCAGTTTTTCAAAAACAAAAGGTGCAGCAGATGAAGACATACTAAATTTTCGGAGTCCTAATACATATAAAGCTACTGCAGAAATTGGGTCTGAAGCCATCTCTCCACACACAGAAACTTCTTTACTTTGTTCTTTGCTTACACTGAAAACATTTTCTAATACTCTTAATATTGCAGGGTGTAGAGAATCTTGATATTCAATTAGATTAGGATTTCCTCTATCCGCAGCCATAATGTACTGTGTTAAGTCATTCGTTCCAATAGAGAAAAAATCAACATGTTGTGCAAAATCTTCTACGAGAATTGTTGAAGAGGGAGTTTCAATCATAATCCCAACTTCGGGCATTTTTTTTCCTAAGTTTTCAGCGATTTCTTCAATTATAATTTTGCTTTTTAAAAAGTCTTCTATGGTTGAAATCATTGGAAACATTATCTTTACACGATGAGCATCCCTAGATGTAAGGATTGATTCGATTTGAGATCTATATAGTTCTTCGATTTGAAGAGATAAACGAATGCCTCTTACACCTAAAAATGGATTTTCTTCAACAGGCAAACTTAGGTAATCTACTTGTTTATCTCCACCTATGTCTAAGGTCCTGTAGGTAATTGTTCCGCTAAATTTATCTTGTATTTTCTCTAATATATCCCTCTGTTCATCAATGGTCGGAATGGATGACCTATCTAAATAAATAAACTCGGATCGGAAAAGTCCAATGGAGTTTAAAAAAGCATGACTAAATGACTCTATCTCTTCCCCAGAGCCAACATTGATTAAAAACTCAAAATCTTGGTTTTTGTATTCAGATAAAGTAAAACTATTTTTAACTTCCTCTTCTCGTTTTTTTGTCTCATTCAAACTCTCTATTACATCTTTATCTGGATTAATATTTAACTTTCCAGTAGCCCCATTAAGTGCAATTAAGTCATCATTCTTTATCTCTTCTATGCTTTCTCCAACACCAATAACACATGGGATGCCCAAGTTTTTTGCAACAATAACTGCATGAGAAGTTGGGCCACCATCTTTAAGGATAATGCCAGTAACGTTTGCCATATTCATTGAGGATGTATCCGCAGGTGTTAAGTCATCTGCGACTAAAACAGAGTTTTCTTTTAGTTCAACTTTTATCTCTTTCTCCTGCATTGTATTTATTAAATGTTTACCAACTGAAATTATGTCTTCCGCTCTTTGTTTGAAATACTCATCTTCCATGCTTGCTAATATATTTGAACTAGAGTCGAAGATATTATAAATTTCTTTTACTGATGATTGATTTTCAGCTGTAATTTGTCCTGTGATTTCTGGGTCTTTAAGAATTAAAATATAGGCATCTAATACTTCGGCTTCTTCATTTCTGTTATTATTTTTAAAATCTTCAATCTGTGACTGAAATTTTGAAGTAAGTTTTTTAACTGCCTCATTAAATGCAATTTTACTCTCTGCGTTAAGGTCAATCTTATTTTGATAAACGAAGGCATTTCCAATACAACTTCCTATAGATACACCATTTCCGTTAACACTTTTCATTATTTCATCAAGTTACACGGAAAAAAAGGTTTTTGCAATGTTGGATTACTTCAAAATCACATTATTTTTAATATATGAAATATTTACTTCTAAATTTCAAAGAGATGCCAACATATGGTTGGATTGAATACTCTGAAGAAAAAGGGCTCGTTCTATCTGAGCAAGAGATGTTCGGTAGTTTTCTAGACATAAAAGATTTGGTCATCAACAATACTTGTATCGTTGTTGATACACTCGCAACCGATGAACCTACTCTTTCCATCTCACTGGAGAATATACTAAAGTCAAATTACTCTATTACAACACAAAAGGTAACCAACGCTTTAAAAAAGATTGACTCTACAGGTAAAGTGGTCAGTCATCTCAATAGGGAAAACTATCAGAGACTTTCAACTCCGATTAAGGCAAGTGGCCGTTCAATCATTGAATACTTTGATGATTACTCTTCATGGGATTTTGAAAAATACTTAAAGTTAAACAACCACTCCTATAAAGATTATCAAACTTTTGAGGCTGAATTAATCCTGAAGTCAAAGTAGATTTGACCAATACCTACTAATAAAACTAAAATAAAGCCTACTAACTGTTTAGAGGATAAGTTCTCATTAAGTAAAAAAGCTCCCAAGATAACCCCCGTAACTGGTTCTAAATAAGAAATTGTGCTGACAGCTATAGGTTTAATTACTTTTACAACGTACCAATAGGTTGTAAGGCCTACACCTGTCAAAAAGAATCCAAGAAAAATACTGACTGCAAAATTTTCAATCAACCACTCTCTTGATTCATAAGTAAACTTAATAAGAATAATAGAAGCAACTAACAGCTGAGAAAAAGCCACTTTTAGTCCTCCTAGTTGTGAACTAAATTTTTCCCCAATAATTATTATCAAAGACAAACTAATAGCACTTATTAGTCCATAAAAAATTCCCTCCAGCGAAATAATATTTGAAATATCTAAAAGAAAATACAGACCAATAAAGCCGATAGAAATTAGAAAAACTTGATAACTTTTTGGTTTATTCCCACGTAAGAATTCAAATAGTAAAACAAAAAGAGGGTACGAAAAAACTAATCCTATGCCGACTGCAATAGAGTTTAATTCAATTGACTCAAACATTGTCACCCAATGAATCGCAAGAAGTGGTCCTAAGATTAATCCTGGTTTAATGAGCTCTTTTATATTGAGATTTTTTCTTAACAATAAAGTAGCGAGGAAAAATGTTCCTAGAAATGTTCGTATTCCGACAAGAGATATAGAGGTAATATCAGATGTCCGTATTATTAATGGAATTGTTCCCCAAGAAATAGCTAATAAAATTATTCCCGAATAGGCTTTTGTTGTCGGTTTCATTTACTCAGATTGATTTGAGTAATTTGTAAATTGAGTATATTCCTTGCTGAAATAGAGGTCAACTTTACCAGTTGAACCTGATCTGTTTTTAACAATATTAATTTCTGCAACACCTGGTTTTTCAGTCGCAGGATTATAATAATCATCTCGATAAATCATCATTACAATGTCGGCATCTTGCTCAATTGCACCAGACTCTCTTAAATCTCCTAGTCTTGGTCTCTTATCTTCTCTAGCTTCTGCTGCCCTGTTTAGCTGAGAAAGAGCAATTATTGGTACTTTTAATTCTCTTGCTAAACCTTTTAAATTTCTGCTGATTTCAGCAATTTCTTGTTGTCTATTATCGCCGGAATTGCCTTGCATTAGCTGAATGTAGTCAACGACTATTAAGTCTAGTTTCTTAGATGCTTTTAGCCTTCTAGATTTTGCTCTAATGTCTGTAACAGTGATGACGGAAGCATCATCAAAATACAGTGGCATTGTGTTTACTTTCGATGCAGCTTCGACAACTCTTGACCATTTTTCTGGACCAAGTTGACCTTTTCTTGCATCTCCGGAGGCTACTTTTGCTTCTGAGAATAAAACTCTTTGAACTAATTCTTCTTTTGTCATTTCAAGAGAGAAAAAAGCAACTGTTTTACTTTCTTTGGCAGCATTGGTTGCAATATTAAGTGCTAGAGAAGATTTACCCATGCTTGGTCGAGCAGCAATAATGATTAAGTTACCATCTTGTAATCCAGCTAAGGTGTTATCTAGATCAACGAAGTGGGTTGGTAAACCCGAAAGTCCGGTACCTTGATTTTCAATTTCCTCGATCTGCTCGATTGCTTCATTTAGAAAATCTGCAACACCAATTAAACCGTCACCAATAGCATCATCTGAGGCATTAAATATTGATTGCTCTGCTTCATCCATAACTGAAGAGATGTCTTTATCTAAGGTGTATGCAAGCAGTTCGATTCTTCCACTGGCTTTTAGTAACTTTCTTCTATTCGAGTGTTCTAGTACAATTTCAATATATCTTTCAAAGTTTGCTGAACTGGGAACATTTTCAACCAAACGGGCAATATATGAAGCATTTAAACTTGTCGTATTCTTATTTTTGAATACGACTTCAGAAACCGTCACACTGTCGATAGGTTTTCCAGAATCAAATAATTCCTTCATAGCCTCAAATATTTTTTCATTATTTGGGCTATAGAAATCTCCGGGCTTTATTGCCTCCATTAGTCTATTTGAGGCATCCCTTGATAAAAGTGCGCTACCTAAAAGAGCTTCTTCTGCTTCAATACTACTTGGTGGAGCTTTTTGAACTCCAAATGAGTCACTGGATGAAACTGCTTCTGGTCCAGCCATTATTTTGTTTCAGGAACTATTTCCAAAGTTACGTCAAAATTGACATCCAAACTTAGTTGTATTTTGACTGTATGTAAACCAATCTCTTTTACCTGATTTTCTACAATAACCTGATTTTCTTCTAATTTAAATGTTGAAAATTTTTCAATTGATTCAATTATTTGAGCATTAGTTACAGCAGCATATAACGTTCCTTCATCAGTTGAGTTTTGAGCTATAACTAAATGTGCATCTGCTAGTGCTTGCTGAATAGAATCAGCCAGTTCGCTGCTTTCTTCAAGTACTGCCTGTCTCTTTTCTTGCATTCTCTCAGCAATTGATACATTTTTTGCTGTAGCTACCATTGCCATATTTTTTGGTATTAAGTAGTTGCGAGCATAACCTTTAGCAACATTTATAATATCGCCCTTGCGGCCTAACTTAGATATGTCCTGTTTAAGTATTAACTTCATCGTCTGTTATAAGATTGTTTGTAAGTACTTGTTGTTACATATGGAAGTAGCGCAAGTTCTCTCGCAACTTTAACAAGACGTGCTACTTTAGCTTGTTCCTGTTTTGTAATTCCTGTAATCAAACTTGATCTTATTTTACCTCTGTCTGATACGAATTTTTCTAATAGCTTTACATCTTTATATGTAGCTCTTGAAATTTGTTCTTTTGTTACTCTTCTTGGTTTCGGTGCCTCATATTTTGAAGCCTTAAACTTTGGAGCTCTTTTTTGACCTTGTGCTTGTCCCATTTACATACCTCCTAAAATGGTGCTTCGTTCTCTTCAAAATTATCTCTAGCTTTTGGCATATCTGAAGATCCTGAAGAGCCTGAATCTACACTTGCTGTTGCCCACTTTAGAGCTGGTCCGATTTCATCAATCACAATGGAGACTTTTGATCGATTTCCACCTTGCTGGTCTTCCCAAGTTGAGTAATTAAGTTTTCCAACAATTATTACTCTCATACCTTTTGTTAAAGATGAACTTACATTTTCAGCTTGTTGTCCAAAAACTACACCGCTGAAGTATTGTGGGTCATCATCAACATTTACCCATTCACCATCCGTAAATCTTCGTTTTTTAGGTCCTGCAAAGTTGATATCAAGGACTGACATTCCCGAATTTGTTGTTCTTAGTTCAGGATCCATTGTTATGGTTCCAACTATTGTTACTGTATTATCTACCATGTTTATACCTCTAGCTTTCCATCTTTAAGACTTTGTGTCTAATCACATCATCAGATATTTTTAGCACTCTATCAAGTTCACTTGGCACTGTTGGAGGTGCTTCAAAGGTTGTTATAGAATAGATACCTTCATTAAAAGTTTCTATTTGATAAGCAAGTTTTCTTTTTTGCCAAACACCTTGCTCTGAAATTGAACCACCATTGGTAGTAATTATTTCAGTAATATTATTGTGAATTTCTTCAACAAGACTGTCGTCTGCTGTAGGTCTTACGATTGAGACCAAGTCATATTTAGTCATTTTCTCTCCTATGGACACTTGTACGTGGCTTCTTTTGAAGCAGGTACCTTATAATTTAATACTAGAAATAGCTTATGACAGAATTTTTTTAATTTCTTTTTTCCATTCTTCTAGGGATTCTTGTAAATCTGCTCCCATGGCATAAGAATGATCTTCAGTTGGAAATTCATTATTTTGGACCTCAGATTTATAATTCTTAAGTGCCTCAACAGTGTCTTCATATTGCTTTGAATATCTTTTAACAAATTTAGCATCTACATATTCCTTTGACTTCATTCCCAAGATATCGTGAAGTACAAGTACCTGACCATCTGTGAATTTACCAGCACCTATACCAATTGTTGGTATGGTAATTGCTTCAGAAATTGATTCAGCAACTATAGAGGGTACACCCTCAAGTACCATTGAAAAGCAACCTAGTTCTTGTAGAAGGAGGGCATCTTCAAATAATTTCTTAGCCAACTCGAGTGTTTTACCCTGTACCTTGTAGCCACCCATCATGTTTTTGGACTGGGGAGTAAGTCCTAAATGACCCATTACTGGAATTTCTGCATTTACTAAGGCCGCTATGGTGTCTTTTCTTTTTGACCCACCTTCAACTTTTACAGCATCAGCTTTTCCTATTTGTATAAACTTTGCTGCATTCCTTAAGGTGTCTTCTGCTCCTATGTGATAGGACATATAAGGCATGTCAGCCACTACGAGTGAATTTGGCTTTGCATTACTCACTGCCTTTACATGATGTAGCATTTCTTCAACTGTAACTGAAAGCGTGTCTTCGTGACCCAAGACTACTTGAGCAAGAGAATCTCCAATTAAAATAACATCAATATCTGCTTCGGAAGCAGCTTTTGCTGAGGGGTAATCATAGGCCGTAACCATTGAGATATTCTGATTGTTTTTTAAATTTACAATATAAGGTACTGTTTTTTTCATTTTTCCTCTCTCCGCTTTAAAAGTCGAAGGATTAATATAATTTTATTATTTTTACATAATTAAGCAACTCTTAATTTAATAACTGAGATATATATCATTTTTTGTAGTTTACGATTCTAATTATTATGCAATAACATTCATAATATGAAGTTTTTAAAATTCGCACTCTTATTAATATTGATATCATGCACAGCAACATTAGAAACTGCTGAGAAAGAGATAATTATGACAACTGAAAATGAAAAATCAACTGATACTGGAAATCAAAAAGCATATTTTGCCGGTGGATGTTTTTGGTGCATGGAGCCACCTTTCGAAGCATTAGACGGAGTTCTCGGTGCAACTTCTGGATATATGGGTGGCACAACGGAAAATCCTACCTACGAAGATGTCGTAACTGGAGAAACTGGGCATGCAGAAGTTGTGGAAATATTATATGATCCAAATGTCGTCACTTACGAAGAGCTTCTTGAGGTGTTTTGGAGAAATATTGATCCAACTGCTCTGAATTATCAGTTTGCAGATGTTGGCTCACAATATAGAACTGAAATTTTTACTGTAGGAGAAGATCAAATGCAGGCTGCTGAAACCTCTAAAAAAGAACTTGGTGATTCAGGAAAATTTGATAAACCTATAGTGACTGCAATCTCTGCTGCACCTAAATTTTATATTGCTGAGGAATATCATCAGGATTTCTATAAAAAACAAGCCATGCGATATGAAATGTACGCAAAGGCTAGCGGACGAAAAGGATATATTGAAGATACCTGGGGTGACGACTAATCACGAATAGTTTTATATAGTGTTTCTTTCCACTCGTCACTATCAATTTCCCAAATAACGTTAATATTTCTTTCCGTGTGGCTCCAATGCTCATCTATATGAGGCTCACTTTCGCCAACATGTAGTTGATCAACAATAGTCATTCCTCTAGCGGGTCCATCTATCACAACTTGAACGTTGTGTCTTGAGACTTTTGTTGTCACAGCTGGATTTAATGCTACTGCCATCGCTACAGGATCGGGTAGTCCAAGACCTGGATCTCCCAACCAATTTTGGCTTGAATCAAGAGCATGTTTATTACAATCTATTGTGAAATCTGCTTTTTCAGTCTTAAAGCTATATGCAAGCTCCATTTCCTCTTCAGTTAGATTTGCTTCGCCTCTACATAATTCCCAGCCCACCATGGCAATATCATGATGCTTCGATTTAAAAACTATATCTGCGGCTTCAGGGTCACACCATATGTTGTATTCAGCTGCCGGAGTTACATTTCCAACTGTATTTGAAGCCCCACCCATGATTACGATATTTTTCAGTTTTAAAAAAGAATCAGGATATTTTTTTATGAAATTAGCCACATTTGTTAATGGACCTAGGGTAACTAAAGTTATTTCGTCGGGATGTTGATTAATGTGATTATTTAGAACCTCAATAAAATCTTCATTAGTTTCTTGAAGTTTTGGTGCAGGGTAGTTCATGTTGCCCATTCCATCGGGTCCATGAAACCAATCCGCATGTTCTCTTTTTTTTACAAGGGGCGCATCTGCACCAACATAAACTGGAACATCTTTCTTACAAAGCTCAACGGTATACCTAGCGTTTATACTTCCCTGTTCAACAGACATGTTTCCCGAAACAACGCTGATTCCTAAAACTTCAACATCCTCCCACTCGAGGGCCATTAATAATGCGACAGCATCATCAGATGCAGTATCTGTATCTATAAAGTATTTATTTTTCATATGTTATTAAAGGATATCAAAAGTATTTAAAAGATTCTTTTAAATAAATAAGTAGTTTTGAAATCTGGGTTATTGAGTATTCGCTTTTTTTAAATTTATAAAGTTTGCAAAGATAATTAATGCTGCACCCAGGTAGATAAACATATCACCTTGTTCTGAATAAAACATAACTCCTATTAATACAACAATTGGTAATCTTAACAAATCAATCGGAGCAACTACTGTTGGCGGTGCAAGTGATAAAGCTGTTGTTATACAGTAGTGAGCACCTAAACCAGCAAATCCAATTACTACAATCCATACAATATTTTCTGTTGTTGGTATATCTAATCTTCCATCTAGAAGGGATGTAATAAGACCAAATATTAATTGCATTGCAGTTAAGAAAAAAAGAATAGTTAAAGTTGATTCGGTTCTTGTAAGTCGTCTTGTGTAAATATTTGTTAACGCAAAAACAATTGCAGAAATAGCTGCAGCAATTAACCCTAGATTGATACTTTCAATATCTGGTCTAACTGTGATCAATACCCCGATAAACCCTATACATACTGAGATTATTTTAAATTTATCCATTTGTTCATTAAGCATTAAATATGAAAATAGAACTATCCATATTGGCATTGTAAATTCTAATGAGGTGACTTCTGCAAGAGTTATTGATGCTAGTGCATAAAGCCAAAGATTCTGACCAGTAAAATGGGCGACATTTCTTTTTAAGTGTGTACTTATTTCCTTTAAATTTATTTCATGCAGTTGATTCTTCTTTACTAGAAAAAACAAAATAATAGATACCCCTATTACACTTCGATAAAATAAAATTTCAAAAGTATCTATTTGGAGTGAAATCTCTTTTCCTGCAACAGCCATTGAGGTGAGGCAAAAAACTCCCCCGACCATCCATAAAGAGCCCTTTATCGTATCAGTCACAACCTATAAACTTCCACAATATTTTCTTAAAATACCTGTAGGGTAGCTCTCGCTAACAACGAAATCTGGATCGGGTGTTAGGGTGTTCTGGGATTTTGAGGATAGGAGATCTCTGTATTCATCAGATGTTCTCCAGTATTTGATGCTGTACTCTTGATTATCCTCCCACCACTGAACCTCCTCTTGAATTGTCCAAATATTATCAATAGATATCAAATGTTTTTCAAGGGCAGTATTAGCATTTTTTGAATCTAAGAAATTGTTATAAAAGCCATCAATTACACTCTGCAGCTCTGAATTATTGATTACATAATTAGTAATTACATTATCTAATCCATCAAGACCAATTTTGTTAATCCTTAAAGCTTCATTAACATAATCTAACTTTGTGGCATCGACATATGAATAAGTCCTGTAGATTTCACTTTCATAAGCTTCAATTTGAATCTCATCAAATACTCTTTCAACCTCATCAGCTAGTTGAATACAATTGTTAATTTTTGTATCTGAAGAAGATTCGACACTAGTACAAAAAATAAAAAATAAAAATAAAACTAAATACTTTTTATTGGTCATTGTGCCACCCTTTATTAAAGGGTAGAAGAAATATCGGAATAATGGTAAAGACTAGAAATAGATTTTGTGCAGTATTTAATGAGTAGGCTTCAATAAAATAACCCGTGACTGTCGACCCAATAGCAATGCCGGAACCTACAGAGCTGGCCAACCAAGAGAATGCCTCAGTTAGCTTTCCGCTTTCTGTGACATTTGATACGTAACTATTTGCAAGTAAAAATATAGGGCCTATTCCCAATCCGCAAAGAAAACCAGAGAAGATAATAAGATTCCTAGTTTCAAAAAAATAAAATGTGGAAACTGACAATGCAAGAAGTAAAAATACAAAATTATAATTTTTTAAACTCTTCGTATTTTTAAAAAAGTATCCATAAAGCAATGCACTAACTAGTGCTGTAAAACCGTTAACAAGATAATAAAAGGCAGTTAAGTTTTTTATATTCCCGATATCTTCTTTAGCAACAACAAATACCGAGATACTACTTAAACAGGCACCAAGAAAAACTAGTGAAACTAGAAGTACTGTTTTATTTTTTGAAAACCATACAGAAGTATTATTAGAAGCCATTTCTTTTATGTTTCCAATATCAATACTGTTCAAGAAAACGACTCCAATGGTTCCAGCAATGGAACTGACTGCAGCAATATACAAAGCGACTATTGGATTTATATAGTTTGATACGGTTGCAAACACTGATGGACCAATTAAAAAATTTAACTCATCAATTGAAGACTCAATTGCTTGTACTTTTTGATTATCCTCTTCTTTTGTAATAGCTTTCCAATTTCTACGGGTATATGCACCAATGTTTGGAACAGAGATACCCAAAAGTATTGAAAGAAAAATATATATAAACTTACTTTGATAATCACCAAGAGTAATTAACAAAGAAGCTGTTACAAACCCAGTTAAGAGAACGCTTACAATTTTTTTTTGACCGAGCTTATCTACCAATCTGCCATTTACAGGTTGTACTAATGCATTTGAGATACTAAAACTTGCAGCCATTGCCCCACCTATTGCGTAGGAACCTGTTTTGTAATTTCCAAATATAACCATACCTACTTGAAGCATTGAAAAGGGAGCTCGACCAAGTGCTCCAAAAAATATTAAATTTTTAGCGCCATTAAGACTTATTAATTTTTTATAAGTTGCTTCCATAGCCATTAGTACATTGTTGTATGTAAATAAAGATACCTATAGAAAAGTTAATTAACTTAGTAAATCTAACAGCATATTCATGAATTTATCATTGCTAGATTTTGTAATTACCCGAACATTTTTATTCTTATCTTCAATATCAAAATAATCTACTATGGTCTGACCCCTAGTGATTCCATCTCTTGTATCAACTATTACATGTAGGTCTTGAGATTCCTCAATTATTGAATTATCCAGTGCGATAGCCATGGTTATTGGATCAGGTAAATCAAATCCGTAGAAGTCATACCATTCTTTTGTAAGATTTATTAGGACTTTTTGAATATCGACTGAGAAATCAGCCAACTTAGTGTTTAAAGACCTAAGTTGTTCAATCTCATCCTCTTTAAGCATTGCGTATTTATATGAGTTATCCCATCCAACCATTGTGAGTTGTAGGTCTGAGTCAAAAACTATTTTTGCTGCTTCCGGGTCAACCCATATATTAAACTCAGCGGCGGCGGATACATTCCCTGTTCCATCAGAAGTTCCTCCCATGACATAGCAGTGGTCAATCTTCGAACTAATAGAGGGGTCTTTCTTTATTGCTAAAGCTATGTTGGTTAGTGGGCCCAGTGTAACAAGTGTTATTTCCCCAGGATTATTGTTAATTGTTTTAATAAGATAATCTACAGCTCCTGTTTCTTCATATTTTGATGATTTAGAAACAATCCCAATATCACCCATTCCATCTACCCCATGCACTGACTGAGCGCTTGCTGATACTGGACTTAAAGATTTAACATGTTCTGTAAATTCTTCAAGAGTATGAATTTCAATATAATCACGCACTAAAGGCTTCTCTGCACCTGCATAAACTTTTACATCCTGTTCAGCTATTTCGATTGTTGAAAGAGTATTTGTTATCCCTTGTGCAAGGGGTACATTCCCTGAAACAACTGTTATCCCTAAAACTTCAGTCTGGGGATGCAGGAGAGCCAAAAGTATAGCTACTGCATCATCTGAACCTGTATCTGCATCAATGATAAATTTTTTCATTTAGTACATAGTCGTAATCGTTAAATGATGGGGTCTATGAGTAGCGTGATACTGTTTCCATAACCTGTAATCAAGCTGGGGAATGATTATAGATTTTTCAGCAGGCCTTCTCTTATTAATCTCCTCAGTCAGTTTTGCTGTTATATATAAACTGGTACTCCTTATTTCAATTTCTTCAAGAGAGTCTCGGTCTATGATTTCGCCATTGGTGATTTTGTTTCGTAACTCCTCTGAGTATTCGACTATTTTCATGACCTCTAAAGCAACCGGAACAATGTAATCAGCAAAAGCACTCATCGAGTGCATATCCTCAATATAGAAATCTCCTGTTCCTGAAAGTTCGGCATGTATGCCCCAAAATGCTAGCTGAGCAAGCTTATAAAAATGGACATTATATTTTTCATCATATTGAGAAGTATCATCAAATCGTGGGAATTCTGAAGTGAGCCTTTCAATAAGTCCTTCCCCATTATCGTATAGTTTTTTTGGTCCAGCATTAATAAAATTAATCCAGTCACCTTCATAGTCAGCAGCTAGTTTTGCTCCCACATTCAAGAGTATGTCTAGTCTTTCTGACATCATTGGCATTTCAATATTGCCCTTAAATATATTTTTAAGCTGTTTGTCATTTAGACCTGAAAGTACGTTGCCATCATATAGCTGTACTCCAGATGATATAGCCTCCTGAATTTGAACATACATTGCTTCACTATCAGAGAGCACTTTACCTTCACGTATGATTTCATATTTAGTGCTGTTGTCAAAATCTGTAAAAGCAAAGTTAAGTGTATTAATCAACATTGTTGTTCTTATGTACTCATCAGGATTATTTTTAGATATATTTTGCTCTGGTGGTGGAAAGTCTTCGTAAGCAATCCAATCAGCCACATTCATAATCTGATCTAAGTTCAGGTTTATAGTTTGGAGATTCTCAATAACTGGATTCAATGAGCTAAGTACTTTAGAGTCCCAATCAATATTCATAGTTCAAATGATACTAGCCAAAAATAGTGTTGAAAGATATACTTTCAACATGAATTCAAAAATTTGTGTTATTGGCAGTTCAAATATTGATCAAATAGCATATACCCAAAATATTCCATCAGACGGTGAGACATTGTTTGGAGATTCGTTTCAAATGGGTTTTGGTGGGAAGGGAGCTAATCAAGCTGTTATGGCTGGGTTGCTTGGAGCTGATGTATATATGATTACTTGTTTAGGCGATGATGTTTATAAAGAGATGACGATAACCAACTACCAAGCAAATAATGTAAATACCGATCACGTACAACTGGTTAGAGGGTCTAGTGGTGTTGCCCCTATTTGGGTCGACTCAACCGGACAAAATAGAATAATTGTTATCCCTGGAGCAAATAATGAAATAGATGCTCAAAAAGCAATATCTTCAATGACAGAAATTGGAAACATTTCAGTTCTAGTTGGCCAGTGTGAAATTCCTATGGAGGTTAATCATCAAGTTTTCGAATTTGCAAAAGGTAATTCTATCACGACAATTTTTAATCCTGCTCCAGCAAGAAAACTTGAAAAAGACTTTTTGGAGCATGTCACCTGGCTAATCCCTAATGAAAATGAGTTTGAGTTAATAAGCAGTATGGAACCTAATGATGAAAACTTCTTAAGATTCAAGAAAGAAATTCCTTGTAATTTAATTGTCACCCTTGGTGAAAAAGGAGCTGTTTTAGTTGGTGATGATAAAACTCATCATTTTAGCGCACCAACAGTGGACGCAGTTGATACCACTGGAGCGGGTGATTCATTTATTGGAACCTTTGCATACGAGTTGTCAGAATCAAATTCCCCAGAGGAATGTATAAAAAAAGCAATACAAAAAGCTAGTCAATCAGTTACAAAAAAAGGTACTCAGTCTTCTTATAGCTAGACTTTATTTACAACTTCTATTGATCAATAGTTAAGCTTGATTCTAAAATAATATTTGTTGCATTACTAACAGCGTCCAAATACGTGTCTTTATTAAGAGCTTCTTTTCTAGATTGATCACCATATATTACAAGAAGTGCTCCAGTTCTAACTCGTCTATAGTTTCCTACTACGAATAAAGCTGAAACTTCCATTTCGGAACAAAGGACACCACCACGTACCCAAGCTTCCCATTTTTGATTTAAATCATAAGAGACTGGCTTGGAGTCAGGGTCATGTTGCCCATAAAAAGAGTCTTTTGTTTGAACAATGCCTATGTGATAAGTGCTTCCCTTATCTTTTGCAGCTTGTTCTAGCGCGAAAACCATGTCAGCTGAACCGACAGCAGGATATTCGATTGGCATATACTCCAAAGATGTTCCTTCCTGTCTCACAGCACCATTGGCTATTACTAGATCCCCAACTCTGGTATGTTCCTGCATGGCTCCAGATGTGCCTAGCCTAATCATTGTTTTGACACCAATGTTTGCTAACTCCTCAACACCTATAGCTGTTGATGGACATCCCATTCCGGTGGACATTACACTAACTGGCCTGCCTTTATAGGTGCCTGTGTATGTTTTATACTCTCTATTAAAAGCAACTTCTTTTGCGTCATCAAAATGTCCCGCAATAAACTCAACTCTCCCAGGATCTCCCGGCAGAATTACAAAATCTGCAACATCTTCTGGCTCAAGTCCAATGTGATATTGTTTTTGTCCATCTAGCATTGATTTTTTTTCTGTCATGTTTGAAATGATAATAAATCATTTATAAAAGGTCACTAAAATTTTTTAGAAATCTGTAGAAATTACTGTTAAAAGTGATAGTTTAATGATATGAATATTCCTGAAATTAAATTTCCAAATCTTGATGCAGATTTTATAAAAAACCCTTATCCACACTTAAAGATTTTAAGGGAGTCCTCTCCTTTACACAAAGATATAAATAGTAATCTAGTTCTAGTTACAAGATTTGAAGATGTTAAAGGTGTTCAAACTAGTAAAGCTTTTTCATCATCTGAGCCCGAAGACTTACAAACCTTTAAAAAAACAAATGAAAGCGGGGGGGATTACCCCTACTTTTGGAAAACAGAAGAATTTTCACTTTTAAATCTTGAGGGTCAGTTACATGGAGATCTTCGAGGATTGGTTGCGAAAGCTTTTTCAACTAGGCAGGTTCAAGAGCTGAGACCTTTTATGGAGGGAAAGTCAAGTGAGCTTTTAAACAATTTGAAAGGCAGTAGTTTTGACTTGTTAGCAGATTATGCACAGCCATATTCTGTTTCTGTTATTGGTAAATTATTGGGGGTTCCTGAGGAACAATATGACAATTTTTTAGATTGGTCTAACAAAATTGTTAAGATGTACGATCTAGAAGTTTCAAATGAAAGCTCACAGGAAGCTGAAATTGCAGCTAAAGAATTTTATTTCTACATAAGTGAATTAATTGATGAAAAAGTAAAAAATCCTGGTGATGATATGATTTCTAGGCTTTCACAGGTGACAGAAAATGATCAAAGACTAACTAAAGATCAGATTATCTGTACGGTCATACTTCTTTTAAATGCAGGACATGAAGCTACTGTAAACACAATTGGAAATTCTATTGTGGCATTAAGGCAAAATGATATTGATACAAAAGATCTTGATAAAAGATACGAAATAAAAAAAATAATAGAAGAATTAATACGCTGGGATAGCCCTCTCCAATTTTTTCAAAGGTGGGTTTTAGAAGATACAAGCTTGGGTGGATATAAGTTGAAAAAGAATTCGAAAATTGCAATTCTCCTAGGGTCAGCAAATAGAGATGAGCTTGCATTTGAAAATGGTGAAGAAATCAATTTTCAAAGGGATAACTTAAGTCACACAAGTTTTGGAGGTGGAGTCCACTTCTGCTTAGGTGCCCATCTAGCAAGACTTGAATTAGAAGTCTCATTCACGAATCTTTTCAAAAATACCATATCGTTACTAAGTGAACCCGAACGTACAGGTGCATTTGGAATAAGAGGGTATAAAGAAATTATCGTCTCTATTTAAGAGTCTATTTTATTTATCTCTTCTAGAAGATCGCCTATATTTTGTACAGTTGAGCTAAACATTCCTGCTGTAAATAAGTTCCTGTATCTTCTCTCCTCTGCTGTAAGAGCAATTACAGGTTTGTTATTAGCGTACATATATCCTATTTCTGAAGCTGTCCCTGAATCTATATCCTGACCGGTCACAAGTGCAACTACTAAATCTGATTCATTTAAAGCTTGAACATCGGTTTGGAATATAATATCTTTTGTTGATTGAGACATTTCGTTATTCTTTAACTCTTCAGGATCGATGCCTGTTTGGTCCCTATGTGGAAGAAAACAATCATACCCGTTTCCTTCAAGAACTCCTGCTATCTCTTCAAGATATTTTTTTTCATGTACGTTAAAAAGTGGTCCTGCAATGTATATTTTTTTAATCATATTATTTAAACTAAAAGCTTTTCGCTAATTCAACAAGGCAAAAAAATAGTATTTTTCTACCAATTATCTCAATAAGTCTTAAACTCTTTTTATGGGTACTTCTAAAAAATACGGTATGAATACCAAAGCTATTCATACCAAAAAAAGAGTTGAGCTTCCAACGGGTGACGTAATGCCACCAATACATCTATCGACAACCTTTGAAAACACTCAACCTGGTGAATATGAATACTTCTATGGAAGGAGTGGTAACCCAACTAGAGAACTTTTTGAAAGAACAATGGCATCTCTCGAAGGTGTGGAAGATTTTGAATCTATGCACTCATTTGGAATGGCCTCAGGAATGGCAGCTGTAACACTAATTGGTGAGCTGGTCGAACCTGGTGAAAATGTTGTGATTACCAGAGACGTATACGGAGGTACTACTAGATTTTTTTCACAGGTAATGACAAAAAGGGGTATTGAAGTAAACTTTTGTGATCTTTATGATGAAGAAAAGCTAACCTCTTTAATTAATGAAAAGACAAAGTTGGTGTGGTTTGAATCCCCTTCTAATCCAAGAATAAATATTTTTGATATTTCTAAATATGCAGAGATAGTTCACAAAAGCAATGCCTATTTAGTTGCCGATGGTACATTTACCTCACCATTTATAACAAGACACCTTGAACATGGTGTAGATATTGTGTTTCATTCAACGACAAAATATATAGGTGGGCATAGTGATACTCTAGGTGGTGTTGTAACAACAAATAATGAAAAGGTCTGGGAAATCTTATTTGAGTACCAAAAAACAAGCGGTGCGATTATGTCACCATTCGATGCTTATCTCTGCCAAAGAGGTTTGTATACGTTAGGACCTAGACTTGCCATGCACTCTGCAAATGCCCATAAGTTGGCTGAATACTTAGAAAACTCTGAACATATTAAAGAAGTTTTTTATCCAGGGCTACAAAGTAATCCTCATTACTTAATAGCTGAAAAACAAATGGACATGTTTGGTGGAATGTTAAGTTTCAATGTTGAAGACAATATAAATCTCAAATTATTTTGGGAGAACTTAGAACTTTTTAAATTAGCAGTAAGTTTAGGTGGCGTTGAATCATTAATCGAATTGCCTAGGCTAATGACTCATGATTCCGCTGAAGGAACTGAGGCATCGATTGATGATGATCTTGTACGAATCTCTGTTGGATTAGAAAATACAGAAGACCTTATAAGTGATTTAGAGTCTGCATTAAATGCTGCAAAGAAATAAACTTAATCCTTTCTCACTTGCTTTAATAAGTATTTTCACTACATTTTTACTATTTGTATTCTTTGGTTATAACGGATGGGGACCAGCGGCACCAAATGAGCAAGCTATTGGTGAAATTTCTAGATGGTGTGAACGTGTAAGTAGTGGATTCTTTAGAGAGCCAGCAAATACCTTAGGAAACTTAGGATTTGTAGTTGTAGGCTTGTATATGTTTTTCAGACTTTCAAAAGATGCAACACAGGGAAATGCCCCTCTATTTGGATCATTTAAGATTGCTCTTCTTTATGCCTCAGCCTCAACCTTTTTAGGACCAGCTTCAATGGCTATGCATGGAACTCATACTAGATTTGGAGCGTGGTTAGACAATGTGTCAATGATTTCTTATGTTCTTATTTTGTGGATTTACAACTTAAAGAAACTCACAAAATTTTCTTCAAGGACATTCTTTATAATATATTCAACTCTTTTGACATATTACGCCTATAGCTATTGGTATCTTGATAGCGGATTAGGGGTTGGTGTTGACTTATTTGAACTTAGTATTGGTTTGTGGATTGCCACTGAGGTACTAGTGAAATTGCCAAACATCTATGGGAGACTACTTTCTGGTTTAACCGTCTTATTAACTCAACAGCTATTTGGTAGCTCTGTCATTGATTCTTTACAGAACCTACAGGAAAACTGGGAGATGCTTTTATATTTTATTCCAGCATTAATTCCTAATTTAGAAGGAGGTACTAAAAGAAAGTACACTCCGTGGTTCTTTATTGGTGTTGCTTCATTCTTTGGGGCACTTATAATCTGGGAAACTGGTGTTCCAGACCATCCATGGTGTGAGCCAGATTCATGGCTACAGGCACACATGGTTTGGCATTTACTTTGTGCAGCAGCAACTTTAAGTTTCTTTAATTTTTTTAGAACCGAAAGAACGATTACGGTCTGAGATACATTAGGTCTTTTTGATTTAGCTCAACTATTTCTCGAGAAAAGTAATTTGTGTACATATCATTCGATATCCAGTTATCAACCTGGTCATCATAGTATTTAGACATCACATGACCAGACTGACCTGATGGAAGTACAGTTCGTGAATTATCTAAATTACTAAGGTCAACAACCATTCTCATAGAAGGATAACTTCCTATTGTGAAATCGTCACCGAAACCCCAATCTGTCGAGTTAATAGAAAAGTTTGATCCGCTTGAAGAAACAGGGCCAATATTTACAAGATTTGTGAGTATTGGAATTCCGGCTTCCCCAAGTAAATTTGTAGGATAAGTAATAGTGTGTATTTCTCCCCACTCCCAATCATCACTATCTGTAGAGTTAAAAATTTCAATAATTGATTTATCAGAAATAGCTAAAGTTCTCTCTAAAATATCGGTCAAGTTTTCTTTTTCGGGTGTATTTATATCATCCCAAATAATGTGATTTGGATCTTTTAATAATGTCCTAAATATTTCAGAAGTAGAATCAGAATTACCTGGTTGTAAAGATAGTTCATTCCCAGCGTTATCAAAAACAACTAGTTCTTCAAAAGTTTGCCCAACAAGAGATTTATAGAATACCGCCCAAGCGGCCGCTCCTGTTGAATCAATATTCATTTCAAACTTATCGTCACTTATTGCCCATTCTTTTAGTTCTGTCAACACTTGCGAATCAATATACACATTATTGAAAACATAAGGTAAAACATACGCAGCTGAGTAATCAAAGTTATCAATTTGCATTGCCTGCATGTCATCTACAGAAATTTTATTTATCATATATTGGTTAATTACTCGCTCAATGGCTTTGGCCCTATAGCCCCTAGCGTAATAATTTGGCCATGGCTGATCTGGATGAACAGATTGATTTGCGGTAATGATATAACCTGAAGAAGGATTCAAAGAATATGGAAGGTCTTCAAATGCTACAAACCCCCGCCAATCATTTTCACTAAACCAACCTTCAATTGGCAAGTCTCCGTAAAGTCCTTCTTTTCTAATTGGTAATTTTCCAGGTGACTGATATGCTATGTTTCCATCTCTGTCGGCATACAGCAGATTCTGAGCAGGAACGTGAAACTTTCTAGTCGCTTCTCTAAATTCTTCCCAGTTAGATGCATAGTTAAATTCTCTAATTCCTACAAAGGTTTCCCCAGGCACTAGTGCCGACCAAGAAAGAGAAACTGCAAAATCATTAGGTAACTTGATGCGTGCCTCTTCTCTAAAAGTGCTTTCTCCCTCTTCTGATATTAGGTTTATAGGGAAGCTTCTGTCTGAAACTACGGGTCCATGGTGTGTTTCTCTAACTTCAATAACTATTGGTTCTGAGCCTGCAACTTCAATTATCTCAGTTGTTCTCTCCATATCAATCCAAACATCATCAACTTGGTACTGGTTTTCGTTGTTTGGATTAATTTTTTCAATGAATAAGTCTTGTACATCTGGACCCATATTTGTGAAACCCCAAGCAATATCACTGTTATAACCAATTATTACATATGGGGAACCAGCAAATGAAAATCCTGCTGAGTCTAGCTCACATTCTCTATTTTTAGGAAAGCAATGTAATCCATTTTCGTACCATATAGCAGGCAATTGCACCGATAGGTGTGGGTCGTTAGCTAATAATGGCAACCCTGTATCTGTGAGTGTCCCATCAACCACCCAGGAATTTGAGCCTAATGATTGATTAGTTTGCATGTTTTTAGTTACATATTTAATAAAAAATGATTGTGTCATCTGCTGAAAACCATTTGCTTTTCCACTGGAAGCAAATGAGCCTTTTCCTTCCCATTCTTCAACAATGTAAGGATGGCTTTCTGGATATGGTGGAGTTAGTAAATTATAAATTTCCGGTGTCAAGGTGTTATATGTTTTTGAATTTGCTATTTCAGAAGTGAAATTGCCATTTAAATCATATGCCATCATCTTTGCCCAAGCTAGTGGATAGTAGGGTTCATATGTGCCAACAACATAGTCAGGGTTTATAAACTGTAAGACAAAATGTTCGAGGCTCAATCTATTTTGTGGGCGTGATTCAATATATGCATTAACTCCATTTGTATAGTTAATTAAATCTTGTTTAAATTTTGGTTCTAAGTTTTCGTATTCTTCAAGTGCGATTTTGTGAAAACCAAAAGTCCTAAAAAGTAAGTCGGCTCCAACACCAGGTTCCCCAATTAGAGACGCCAGTCGACCAGTACTTAGGTGACTCCAGAATTCAAGTTGCCAAAATCTATCCTGTGCGTGCACGTACCCTTGAGCAAAAAGAATATCATCTACATTTGTTCCATATATATGAGGTATACCTCTTTCATCTCTTATGATTTCGACAAAGTCAGTAAGGGGAAGTCCAGTAACATCGATTTCATGATCTGGAAGAGGCATTCTAAAAATTACTATTCCTACAATTATGATTAGTGCCTGTATGCCAATAATTGTGACTATTAGCCACTTAAAGAATTTTCTCATAAATCTCCCCCTTCTTCTAATTAGATTAGGTGTTATAAGTTAAGGTTGTCTATCCAGTTTGATATTTCTTTTACAGTATTTAAATAAACATCCAGTGCATGTTCATCTGAATCATATGAAGATCTACTGGGGTCAATAAAAGAATTGTGAAGTCTATTTCTTGCGTTCGGAAAAACTGGACAAGTTTCTTCTGCAGAGTCGCAGACTGTGAGCACATGGTCAAATTCCTGATTAATAAAATCATTAACTAATTTAGGATACTGCTGACTAATATCGTGGCCAATCTCTGCCATAGCTTTTACAGCATATGGATTTACTTGAGTTTCAGGATGGGTTCCTGCTGAGTAAATTTCAGCATCTGGGTATTTATTTTTAAGTAAGCCCTCCGCAATTTGAGATCTACAAGTGTTTCCAGTACAAATAACAATGATTCTCATAGATTTATTCTATTCGTTTTATTACTCTAAATTTATGTATTCAGAAGCAAATAAAGAAAAAAAATTTACTGAACAGATTGAAAAGTGGATTATGTACTTTTTATATGTGTTATTTGGTGGTTTGTTTTTCTTAATTTCTCTTCAGGGGTCTTGGAGTGAAGCGGTAATCTTACTACCTGTTGCAGCTTTTACAATACCTCTGACAAAATGGGGAATGCGCTGGCAAAATGAAAGGTACATTAGAAGCGCACAAAATCAGGACGATTTAAAAATAGTAATGGCGAAATTAGAAGAAATTGAAGTTAGAATTTTAAAATTGGAGGAAAAATGATATCACTAGAGTTAATGGCAAACCATATGGCATGGGCTAACCAAGAAATTTACAAAGAAGTGCAAAAGTTAGATGATAAAGTTCTGGACTATTATGTTGTCGACCCTGATTGGACTGTTAAAACAATCATGATTCACATCGCAGGAGCTGCACATTTATATGGGCAGAGATTAAATGGTGATCCTTTTTCACGTTTTGAATTAAAAAACACTGAAGGTTCAGAAATGATAGATGAGCTTCTTACAGAACTTAACAGAATCGATAAAAGCTTAATAGAAAATGTTGATAGGGAAGATGGGGAGTTTACCTACACAACTTCAAAAGGTGAACAAACTGCAAAAGTCTCAGAGGTTCTCTCTCAGATGATTTTTCACGCAGGCGAGCACAGAGCACAGATTGTTGCTGCATTAGATAAACATAATGAAAGATCAATTAATTTAGATAACTATTCAGTTTGGGGTTATACCAAAAGTTTGAGTTAATGAAGAAAAGTTAGTATTGATTTATAAATCTAGGCCTAACTCTTCTGCCGTATAACTCCATAATTTTTCCCTCAAG
>Ga0213861_10000372_pt1 | contig 39091 bp, 63 predicted proteins | sample PICome_4_FD_160110 | JGI IMG/M metagenome (GOLD analysis project Ga0213861, IMG submission 160110) | Coastal seawater microbial communities near Pivers Island, North Carolina, United States - PICO131 | ecosystem: Environmental > Aquatic > Marine > Coastal | place: USA: North Carolina... | reverse complement strand
GCCGTTTTCTGTTTATTATCATACACTTATACCTCTCTAATGGCTTAAACTCTATTATTATAGGGTAAAAGTGGGTGCTTTAAATACCCCTCCGGTAGGTGGATGGGATATATAATAAAAACGCTGTGCTCAAAAAGGGGTCCCCCTTATGCGAACCAACGCAATCATTAGTTTTTTCTTATACCCCATGGCCATTACGGTTATTGTTCAAATGGTTTGAGAGTGTGGGTGAATAGAGGCAAGGTACATCCCTATAAAAAATAATCTTATACCCCATACCCATACAATCCAAATGGTAATAGGTTACACCCATACTATTAATAGGTTTATTATCTATAACCTTTATCATTCTACCTTTATAGATAGTAACGGTATATCTATCAGTTAACCTTATGGTTACCATAACCCTGGCTTATAAGTTATAGTCTATAGATAGATAGTTAGTTAACCATAGCCTATCAATAGATAGAAATAAATCATTAGATAGTAGCGGTCAGATATGCTAGGGGTATCAGTCTTGATGATCGTTTTGAAACTTGTACTAATAGCAGAAAGACTTGGACTTTCCCAATTGGTAACAGCAACGGCGCAACCAATGGAATGGAATAGCATTTATTCCACTGTAACTTATTGATATTAAAGGGAATAAAAAATAATTGAAAAAAGTCTTGACAGTAAAAACCCTAGGCCTCATAGTTCGGTTATCGGATGCAAGCAATGGTTCGACGCAGTAAGCAGTAAGGGTAGAATCTACGGTCCGAAGGACCCGTGAAAAAAACCTGAAGTTAAGGTTACACCATCGCTAGATTCTTTCCTGATTCTGATCGAAAGTTTATTAATCGGTATCCGCCTTAAGCACATCAAAACAGCATAGGTTCCGATAGATTAAATTCCAGACCTGATCAAAGCGGAGTTATCCCACGGGATAACAGCACGTACCGCAAATGTCAGGGTTTTTAATAGGCGATTACATCATGGCGAAGTTGAAGCAAGGTAAAGCATAAGACCGTGGTTTATGTGTGGCTTGCGCCCCTCCTGAGCATGAGGGAGAACAAATGCTCACCTTTATGCAAGTTATTCAATTCAGATTAACTTGTTTAAAGGTAATCAATTATGCGTTATTTAACAATACGTAATTTAGACGGAACTGCGGTTAAACTTGATACTAATAAAAAGTTACAGGTATACCGCAATCTGCATAAAAATTGTTATTCAGTGCAACAATCTGGAAAGGTTGTGGCGCACGTTGACAGCATAACACTGTGTTTTGCTGATTTTTTGGTTGCTAATGCAGGGCGTTCAAAGGTCTTAAAGACTGGCAAAAAGAACGTGCACGCACGGGTAAGCGGTTATCTACGCCACCCGCTATCAAGTGATAGGCTGATTAGTGAATCAAATAAAAGCGGTATTGCTAAATACAACCCGTTCAAGTTTGATTCTTTTGTAGACGCCAGCAATGAAAGCGGTTTAAAATCCGCTGATGTTGTGGAGTTAACGGCTTACGACAATACTATGCGGGCGTTAATCAAGTATCACTGCTAGTTTTACTGACCTAGGTAAGTCTTTAAAATGCCTACCTTTATGCAAGTTATCCAATTCAGGATGACTTATTTAAGGGTTAAAATTATGAAACTTAGAAACATTGCTTCAAATATGACTGAACTTGAACTGAGCGACGGAACAACGGTTTTATTTTCGTATAAAACGCCGGTAGCCGGATTTGATCCGGCGCATCCTGACGGCGTTAAAGGGCATTTCAAGACTTCGACTCACTACAGCCCCACAACAACCCGCCACATCAATAAATATTTTAGTGGTGAGTGGAATGTAGATGCAAAAACTGAGGTTCGTGAGGTATCACAGGAGTTTATCAACGGATTGGTGACATAAATGACATTAATGGAAAATAAAAAACGCTACTATAAAAGAGCCTTAGCGCTTGATATTGTTTTTGCGCTGAACAGCAACGAACCCGTTGAAGATGGATGGCGATTTGTTGCTAGGGACGCCCTTAAAAGCCTTGCTTTTATTGAGGTTTACGACCACGAAAATGAATTTGTCGGATACTGGGATATATAAAATCACTGATGAGCCTGTGAGATTCAGGCGAAACCGTCGTGAGACGGTCTGGTTAAATTGGAGAAAATAAATGAAAACAGTTATATCTTTTTACGACTACACCGGCGAAGCCCTGAAACCTTGGGCTGAAGCCGGATATGAATGCTTTGCTTATGACATTCAGCACGACGGATTCACGCCTACCGAATTGTTTGATTCTGGCGGGTGTATTCGTTACATGATGGCTGATCTGCACGACGAAATAACGTGGCAGAGACTGCTAAAACGTCACGCTGATGACGATATAGCATTGGTGATGGGCTTTCCTGTGTGCACTGATTTAGCCGGTTCTGGTGCGTGTCATTGGACTAAGAAAGCGGAGATCAATCCGGACTTTCAGATTGAAGCCGTCAACCATGCTCAACGCATCGCATTGTTTGCCGATGATTTGAACGTGCCGTGGATGGTAGAAAATCCAGTAGGCAGATTGTCAACAATGTGGCGCAAGCCTAACTTTTACTTTCACCCTTGGCATTTTGGCGGTTATATAGATATGGATGAGGCAGAACATCCGCTGTACCCTACCTATATTGCGCCTAGGGATGCGTATCCCAAAAAGACTGGTATCTGGTCTGGTGGTGGCTTCAATGAGCCTAGCAAGCGACCAGTGTGTCCTGAAGCAGGGTATAGCCGACAACACCTAAAATTAGGTGGCAAGTCTGCCAAAACCAAAAACATCAGGTCTGCTACGCCAAGAGGATTTGCTAGAGCAGTGTTCGATGCTAACGACGAAGGACCACTTGATAAATTAATACATAAGATAAATTTATGCAATTCCAGGATTTGATAATGAAACCAAGATACCAATTTGCAGAGATACCAAACGACGATGAAGGTAAGGAATTTGTGAGACTTGCACGCAAGTTTCTAAACAAAGACCGCTACAAATTAATTGTAAAAGGTCAACACCTCAAGCCGTCCGAAAATTGGAGACACTACCAGTACGGGCAACCTATTAGTAAATCCACCCATCTCAGGGTATACCTGAACGACCAAGGAGAATAAATGAATATATTTTACCTTGACCCATGCCCACAGCGTTCGGCCTTATGGCATAACGACCGGCATGAGGTCAAAATGATCTTGGAATCTGGACAAATGCTGTCCGCTGTACTGCATCGACACGGCATTGAAGATGATAGGCTATACAAATTGACTCATAAAAATCACCCGTCTACACTCTGGGCGGGGGATTCCTTTCAACACTTTGAATGGCTAACCGAATTATTCTTTTGGCTTAACAAGCAACGTACTGCCCGTGGTAAGCCGTCGCATAAGACCTTTGACCGACTGTGGAAGTTAATGACAACGGACGTTGTGTGGGATTTGGTGGACGCTATGGGCGATACTTGGACACCACCGCCCTTGTGTATGCCGGATGAGTTCAAGACTGACGTTAGCCCATCACGTTGCTACCGCAATTATTACACTGCTAAGTGTAACGAATGGCTGTCACGTGACAAGCCGTTGAAAATAGAATACACCGGTAGGGATTTTCCCTACTGGTTGCAACTGGAGAATAGCAGATGAATGCTTATGATTGGAATGAAGACGAATTTGATGAAGTACCCTTCAACTACAAGGCTGTGAAGTCTTTAGCAGTAGACTCTGATGGAATGCTGTGGGCTATGACCCTCCACTGCTTCACTGGTGAAGGTAATATAGTCATAATCAAGGACGCATTAGCGTCCGACTTTATGGAATGGAGAGACGGGGAACTTATCCAAAATGTTTTCCCACAATTGAGTGCTGATCAGCGTGAGATGCTGATGACTGGTATACCACCCGAAGAGCAAGAGGAGATGATGAATGAATTTTGCGATAGTTAATGTTGGCAAGTCCCATGTATTAAATGGGCGCAGTGTTTACGATGTTTATATGTACCTGAAAGACCCCAAGTCTTCAGTCACTGCATACGTTGGCTTCGATATCAACGAAGTCAGGCAACACACTTATAAAGCCATGGATAAGAACGACATGGTTGAAGAATTCACAATGGAGGAATGGAATGATGTTCAATGATCCACAGTTAGACGTAGACGAAGCACCCAAGGGTGCGCAGTACAAGATAGATGATCTGGTATTCACCTGTGATAATGACATCATGGTGGTGGTAGATATTCAATTCATAGGATCAATCTATAATGGATTTGGCTATGATGAGGATGATCCCAGGAATTACGATTACCTATTAATGAACAAGGAGTGTGAGGAATTTTGGTACATGAACGCTCAGATTGAGCACAAAGCAAACCACATGAGGAAGGCTTACAATGGATAAGAAATTAGTAGAGTTAGAAACATGGCTTGATGCCAAAGTTCTCCGGGACTATTCGACAACTGTTTACGGGACTGATCCTTACGTCAATAACTCAGATGAGGACATCGACCATGAGTACGTCAAGCAGTATTACAGGCTGTCTGTAAATGGCGTTGATGAGGTATAAGTTTATGAAAACAAAAGGAAATATAGTGCATCCCCTACGAAGTACGGGGAACTACTTTGTTGTTTAGGTTAACCTTAAGATATTTATTTACCCCCTTTAGAGGGGGGGTAAATAAATAAGGAAATAGAAGAAATGAAAGATAATATTAGAAGATTTACTAGAAGGAATGATAACGGAATTAAAACTAAATCTACCTTACTAACTCAGTTAGAAAAAATGCACAAGATTCAAAAGAGTGCTACTGCAAAGATGAGAATCAGAGGTCAGAATGACTGGGAGAAAACACTTAACGACATGGCTGTATCCATAGGTTCCATAAAGCAGTGCAAGCCTAGACATTACGGTAAGGTCTGGCAGGATGAGAAGGATCAGATATTAAATCAGGCAATCAGGATATACGAAGATGCCCTTAAGTATTGCCAATATGATTCATCACCATTCATGGGTAATTCATCAGACAAGGCAGGCCCCTCTGATCGCTTCATTAACATGAGCAGAATGAGGTGGAATACACAAGAGGAGAACTGGTCTTATACCCACGCTCTTAACAAATCAGGCGACCAGTACTGGAGGCCACAACCTAAGAAGCCTGTGAAGATTATCAAGCAGGGTACGCCTGAGCATGACTGGGCAAAACTAGACTACGAACATCGGCGTGATTACAACGGAAGAGGTAGGCGTGTGGTTCCTAACGGTGGCGCTAAGTTGACAAGAGATAAGGGTTACTTCACTGACTGTGGTTCAAATGGTCGTTTCGGACAGAGAGTAATATATGGATATTGATAAGGATACCCTTCTCAAATACTCCAAGATCACTGATGCTCAACGTAAGGTCAGGGATTCCGGGTATTTTGTAGGGGAAGTAATGGATAGGTTCCTCAACGGAACCAACATGGCAGGAATCAAACTGCCTTTTCACGTGTTCGACGATCTGTTTAGGCTGAGAGCGCAGGAGTTAACGGTACTGGCAGGTATCAACGGCGCAGGTAAGTCCATGATCGCAGGTCAGATGATGATCAGCGCAATGGAGCAGGGTTATAAGTGCCTGTCCATCTCACTGGAGATGTCCCCCGCCAGTCAGATGGCACGCATGATCCGGCAGTGTAGCCTTCAGAAGAACCCAGAACAGGACGCTGTACTGTCCTATGCCGCATGGTCGCATGAGAAGATGTTCTTCTACGATCAGCACGGTAGCGTTGACTCCAAGACCTTACAGTCGATCATACGCTATGCTGTAGACGTTCACGGGGTTGACTTTGTATTGGTTGATTCGTTGATGACTATGAGCATGGCGTCAGACGATTGGAATGGTCAGAAAGATGTGGTCTGCTCACTGGCTAACCTAGCCCGCAACCTAGATATTCACTGCTGTCTGGTGACTCATGCTAGAAAGGGCAACAGCATCAAGGACAGGCTAGACAAGTGGAGCGTAGCAGGCAGTGCTGACATAACCAACAGGGCAGACAACGTGATTATCATGGGTCGCCTGTATGAAATGGATGGCGCTGATGCGTACCTATCACTGGCTAAAGCCAGGCACTTTGACGGGGCTGAGATGGACATAGACCTGAAGTTCGACATGGGTAGCCTTAACTACTATATGTCCGGGACTATGCCACAGCAGACAGGGATGGATGTAATCGGCAAGGCTGAACCTACTGATGGCATACATGGAAACTTAAACATGGCAGGATTAACATGACAACAATTATTTTAAACGATCTAATCAAGATACAGAGTACACAGTACAATCCAGAACTTCACAGTATCAAGTTAGATAACAATAGATTCTACACAACGGAGGAACTAGCAGACATAGCAGACACAATCAAATCATATGCACAGGACGCTGACCTGATTGAGAAGTTATATTGAAAACACAATCAGGCAAAGCAAAAGGTCGAAGGCTTCAGCAGTGGGTAATGTATCAGATACTTGATCGCTTTACCGGACTCAAAGAAGATGATGTGACCTCACGCAGTATGGGTGCCGGGGGTGAAGATGTACTCCTGTCACCTAAAGCAAGGGCAAAGTTTCCATTCAGTATCGAAGCAAAGAATACTGAGCGACTGAATCTACACAAGGCATACAGTCAGTGTGTAGATAACAGCAAGGAACTGCATGAACCGCTATTAATAGTTAAGAAGAATCATTCCAAACCCCTAGCGGTTGTTGATGCGGAATGGTTCATAAAAAATTGGAGAACATAATGATTAGAATGAGAGCACCTTGGATTGACAGGTATCAAGATGAATGGAATAAAGCAATGCTACCCTATGACGGTCAAGTAGTATCTTACTCTCAACTTGTAACCAAATATTACAAGGCAAAGCATGAAGAAGATGGAACAATAACTTACAAACCAATCACAAGCGAAGAGGCCAAGAATGACTCCGAAGAATAACAAACAAGAACGTCTACTAAAACGTCCATTCCCTATCGGTTCGGTATCCTTTCGTAAAGGTCCGGGAGGTAGTAAGGAACTGGCATACATCACAGCACGTGACGTAATGCAAAGACTTGATGAGGTGTTCGGTGTAGATGGATGGTCAGACAAGTATGAGTTTATCGGTGGTCGCATGATGTGCAACCTAACCTGTAACTTTGGCGGCACACTGGTATCCAAAGCAGATGGTGCTGATGACAGCCAGATCGAAGGTGCTAAGGGTGGTATCTCAGACGCTCTCAAACGGGCGGCAGTGAAGTTCGGTATCGGTCGGTACCTCTATCATCCCGGAGCCTTCAACGGGCGTCAGCCTTCAGCATGGGCTACTCCAGAAGGATACGATAAGATGATGGTGGAAAGGGATAAGGCATCCGATGAGGAGTTCAGGGAAGGGTTGGGTAAATGAATGAGTTTAGAACTGAGTTAGGACTCAACATATTCAAAAACAAATACGCTCAGAATCAGTATGAGACATGGGCAGACAGGGCACACATCGTGGTTGATGCTGTTGCAGGTACTAACGGGGGCACTGAGGAAGCCCTATTAACCAAGGAGGAACGTGATCAATTAGTAGAATATTTAGTAGACTTCAAGTGGTTACCCGGAGGCAGATACCTCTGGTACGCAGGACGTAAGGCTAGGTTTTATAACAACTGTTATCTACTCAAGGCTGAGGAGGACAGCCGTGAGGAGTGGGCAGACCTTTGGAAACGTGCAGGGTCTTGCCTAATGACAGGTGGTGGTATTGGTATTGATGTAACAAACTTCAGACCGAAGGGTCGCACACTGTCCAAGACAGGTGGCGTTAGTAGTGGGCCTATCCCATTTCTGTTAGCCACCAATGAGATTGGACGCAACGTAATGCAGGGAGGTTCACGACGATCTGCAATGTACGGTAGCATGAACTGGCAACATGAGGATGCCCAAGATTTTCTGAGAGTTAAGAACTGGACTCCAGAACAGAGAGCATCTAAAGAAGCAGACTTCAATGCGCCCGCACCATTGGACATGATGAATGTATCCCTGAACTACGATGACGCATGGCTCAAGGACAAGAGCAACCCCGTGTTTCTGGAGAACGTAAAGCAAGCAATGAAAACTGGTGAGCCAGGATTTAGTTTTAACTTCGGTGACAAGCAGAATGAAACGCTACGCAATGCGTGTTGTGAGGTGGTGTCTGAGGATGACAGTGATGTATGTAACCTATCGTCTGTCAATATGTCCCGCATCGAATCAATCGAAGAGTTCAAAGACGTAGTACATTTGGTGACTAAGTTCCTAGTGTGCGGTCTGGAACGTGCTGAACTACCCTATCAAAAGGTGTACGATGTACGTGAAAAGAACTCCCGATTAGGTCTGGGTCTGATGGGTATGCATGAGTGGTTACTCAAGCGTGGCCATAAGTATGAGGTGACTGATGAGTTAAAGCAATGGCTCAAGGTCTACCGTAATGAGTCTGATCATACGTCCAAAGACTTTTGTAATGAGTTGTTTCGTGTGATACCAAAGGGTGTACGTGCTATTGCTCCTACTGGAACCATTAGTATTCTAGCGGGAACCACTTCAGGTGTTGAGCCTGTCTACTCAGTAGCATTCAAGCGTAGATACCTCACTGATGGCACACGTTGGAAGCATGAGTTCGTGGTGGATGGTACGGCGCAGATTCTAATTGAGATGGGTATCAACCCGGACAAGATTGAATCAGCGGTTGATCTGGCACAGGACCCAGAAAGACGTATCAAGTTTCAACATGATGTGCAAGCCTATGTGGATCAGGCTATCAGCAGTACAATCAATCTGCCCGCATGGGATACTGAGCATAACAATGCTGACCTTATCTCACGGTACGTAGGTTGGATTCAGAAGTATGCAAAGGGTCTACGTGGTCTGACTGTCTACCCTGACGGCGCACGTGGTGGTCAACCGATTACCTCAGTACCTTATGAAGAGGCAATCAACAAGAAGGGTATGATCTTTGAGGATAACTCAGAGGAGCAATGTCTATCAGGAGTATGCGGTATATGAGACAAGATGAATTTCATCAACAACAACTAGAGCAACAACAACAGGAAAACAAAATGAGTACATATGAGCAAAAAGCAGGAACGATTTCAATCTTCAACGCCGACAAAGAGGGTAATGAGAAACGCCCAGACTTTACCGGCAACATGGTAACCGAAGGAGGAGAAAAACTTCAGGTGTCACTGTGGTGGAGTGAGTCACAGAAGGGTACGAAGTATCTATCAGGTAAGGTGCAAGCACCGTACCAAGGTGGTGGGTCAGGTGGAGGAAGTCATTCCTCTGGTGGAGCCACTGACGTACCGTTCTAATGCCTGTATGTAAAACTTGCGGGGTGGATAAGCCCCGCAAGGAATTTAGACGATACAAAAATTCCGGACGTAATAGAAAGAGCAGTGGAATATATAGAATGTGTAAACCCTGTCACAACGATAGGTACAGGGATTATAAAAGGAGGTGGGACCTAGAAAATAAGTATGGCATAACCTTGGAGGAATACAATGAGATGGCAAAGGATGGCTGTGATATATGCGGTAAAACAAGTGAGGAGAATAAGGGTTGTCTAATTGTAGACCATGACCATGAGACAGGAAAATTAAGGGGCGTACTTTGTACGGTGTGTAATACAGGACTAGGCAAACTAGGAGATAACGTGGAAGGATTAACAAGAGCATTGGAGTATTTGAATGCAAGTAATTAAGTATCATGATGGACAGGAGGTGGAGTTAAACTTTGATAAGAAACTCCACGCCTACAGGGTGGACGGTAAACCAGTTGCGTCAGCAACCAAGGTACTGTCTGTAATATCTAAACCCGCATTAATACCGTGGGCTTTGAAGCAAGGAAGTGAATGGTTAGAGAGGAACCTTTTTATAGATGACGATGAAGATGACAAAGTTAAACCGTTTAAGTATACAAGTAGGCTTGGACTTGGAGCAATTATCAAGGGTGTTAAGTCGGCGTATAGAGGCAGTTCAGGCAATGCGCTTGAGACTGGATCGACAGCGCACCAGTGGATCGAAGACGCATTGGAAGTCTTTATTGGCACCGAAGGTAATTTTGGCGATGATAATCTACCGGACTTACCTGATGATCCGGATGCCTGTAATTCTATTGAAGCGTTTAAAATCTGGGTAGGTGATAATGATATAGACTTTATATCCAGTGAGGAAAAGATATACAGTAGGCAGGACAACTATGCAGGTACACTGGACTGTGCAGCATACGTTAACGGTAGCCTGTGTATCATAGACTGGAAGACAAGCAAGGGTATATACCCGGAGTACCATCTTCAGAATGCAGCATACGCACAGGCATGGGAGGATATACATGGTAGACAAGTGGAGCAGACATTGGTTCTGCGTTTGGATAAAGCAACAGGCAGGTATCAACAGGGCTTTCAATCTAGAGTAGAGTGGGTAAGAAACTACGAAGCCTTTGTCAGTGCGTTGAACCTGTTCAACAGATTGAAGGAGTTGAAATGACTGACAAGAGTGAAGAGAGTATTGGGTCGATGGTTGAGTTCCACGTGAAGTCAGCCCTGACTATACTAGATGACGTAGTTTACAACCGGGTAGTCGATCCAGAGATGGTATCAGAATACCTTTACGAACCTATGGTTAATTCGGAGGATGACCATGAACAAGAAGTCTGGAAAGCGATACGAAAGTACATCGAAAGATGAGGTGGTCTGGGGTAAGGGTTCATCCTTTAACGTATGTGACTCAGTTGGTAATACTAACTGGGGTGCTGAAAGATACAAGACTATGGATAACAAATGGAAATTCATAATCACAAATCATTCTGGCACTGGTGTATGGTACGATCACTACGCAATGGGTGAGTTTGATACAGTTGAAGAACTGAATCTAGCAATTATAAATACGGTTGAAAGAAAAAATGGATGAGACTATTGAGTTGACATGGTACGAAGCGAAGTTAGCAACTGAGGTAGGTGTCAATAGATGCCTGTCATCATGGGCTAAAGGCAGTGAACACGCAGCAGGTTACAAGCCAAAGGACTTGTTCGATACCAACATCAAAGCAGCAGCCAGTGAGATGGCAGTGGCAAAGTACCTTGGTATCTATTGGGATGGCAGTGTTAATACGTACAAGTCACAGCCTGACCTAGCGCCAGACATTGAGGTGCGTATGAGCATGACGGTTCCTCCCTGCTTGATCATTAGACCTAATGACAAGGAAGGTATGCGTTATGTTTGTCTTAAAAATATGTGGGTACATGGCAAAAGACCCAAGTTTAAAATACTAGGGTTTTCAAGAAAAGAATTAATGAAAGACAAATGGCTCACGGACTTTGGACAGGAACGTCCTGAGTGTTGGGCTGTACCAGTAAAGGAGTTGATGCCTATATGATTATAGAACCAAAAAAAGATGAGGTATTTATTGATGACCTGAATAGAACTTGGGTATCTAATGAATGGTTACGAAAGCAAACCGTAACTAACTCAACCGAAGGTTGGCATGAGGCCGTGGTTGAGCGTATCAAGGGTAGGATGACTACCCGTAAAGGAGCCGAACCCAAAGTTATGAAGGGTAAGGTATGGTATAAATTAAAGAGCGTCCTTGAGGCGTTCGACAATGTGGTGAACTACTAATGAGCGGAGCAAACCTAGATGGGTATGCAATACCCAGGGATGGCATTCATAAAACTGAAATGCTAAAGCGTATAGACAAACTTGAGGGTGATGTTGACGCCCTTAAGAACGTGCTGTATGAAATTATAACTTTTATAGAAAACTTGGTAAACAAAGATGAAGGTGCCGAAGCATTACGATCTAGCGATACAACCGATTGATTTTATCCTAGAAAATAACATGGGATTTGTTGAGGGGAATATCGTGAAGTACATCTGTCGATACGACAACAAAGGTGGTAATGATGATCTGGAAAAGATCAAGCATTACTGTGACATACTAATCAACCGGGGTAGGTGATGTGCTGAACCCATCAGCAGAACAGGAACAGGAATGGGAGGAGCAGAAGTTATTATGCTTTGCCCGATTCTGTTGGGTGAATAGACACAGGGTTCATATGTGTAGAGATAATGTGCAGCGAACATGGACACAGATATTCTTCAAGAAGCATGGCATCCATCTGGATGTCTATGCTGCTGATAGAATCAGACAGGGAAAGTCGAAGTCGAAAGTTGCAACTCCTGAATCCGTTCAACGCAGCCTCTGGGAAATGCAGTAATACCATACACCTTCTTTTCTTCATCCAAGGTGTTGCCCACTTTAACTACATGATCATCTGATGAGTGTAGCCAACCAACTGTTTGGAAGGGGGTGGGATCAACCTCATCCCCTTCCGTCCAGTCCGCAGTCGCTGTGATATCTAACCACAGCACCATAACAAGTTTTGGTTCAGCCACCATAGACTTCGCCCAACGCATCTTCACGCATATTTTCTATAGCCTCTATTCTTAACTCAAGTTCTTCAATCATTTGATAACGCTCTTCATCAGAATACTTAGGCTCATTTTCTATATCTTTGATTCTACTATTAATGTTATCAATTCTCTTTTCAAACTGCTGTTGGAATCTCCACTCCAGTTTGTCAATATCTTGAGGCTGCACTCTGACACCGACCCCACTCAGTGCTGCTGTAGCAGGAGAGTAATCGTCCTTTGATCTAGTGTACCCACCAAAAGCCTCCAGACCTTCAGCCCTTTTCTCCTTCTGTCTCTGGAAAGATTCAATGCCAGTGACATCTTCCATTGCAGAACCTAGTCCGTAAGGCAAACCATAGTCACCCCAGTTAGGAGCAACATTGCGTAAAATAGCATCCATTCTTTGACCCTCTGGTATTTCTCTACCAGTATAAGGGTCAACACCACGCATGGGTTCAAGCACAGCACCTGCCACACCAAAACCGGGTTGAATAGATTTAGGTATTCCGGGTATCTGACCGATCCCTGCAAGCCCTTGCTTTTCTCCAAACACACCGCCGGGTAGCAATCTTTCTAGGTTCAGAATCTGCACATCACTTGAATCAGAAAGATACTTGCTAATGAACTCAGGCATTACAATGCTTGCGTTAGGCATAAAGGGTAATCCAAACATGGGATTGTCATCTTTCAATGCTTGTATCTGAGCCAATCTATCAGGGTCAACACCACTTGTATTCTCACCGATTGAGTTTAACAAGTACATCATGTAAGCCCACTTAGCATACTTGACCGGATTCTTAGCACCGACTTCTGCAAGCCTTGGTAGTATTCCGTATGTGTAGGAAAAGAATGGCAATACTGTATGACGTATCGCCTGCAATGCAGGTGGTTGATAGTCATAGTCAACAAAGAATTCTTTAGCCTTGCGTTGTGCTTCTATCCTAGCCTTGCGTGCGCCAATCTTAGGAGTAAGTTTCTTTACTTCTGTTAGGTATAAACCCGCCCTCCATATGTCATCTCCAAATGTGTAAGATTTCTCAGCCATCTTGTCTAACTTCTTAACACCCTTCCCCACTTTGTTTGCTAATTCTAACGCACCCTGTATAGATTTGGGTGAACCTTCAATGATTCCCTCATACCATTTAGCACTCTGACTGGTGTATAACTTTGAGATATCGGAACCTTCATTAAGTTCCTTAATGAACGATGTACTAAGAACTCCATCTTCCATCATCTGTTTATACATTGGACCTTTGCTCTTAAGTAGCATGGCTGCATTGACAACTTCCCTAGCAGAACCACCTGCAAGATCATACATAGCACCACTGGATACGATGTTACCCACCTGTACCGCAGGGTTCCACACTGTATGAGCCTTCTTCCATAGCGCATTAGTCTTTCTGTATGCTTCAAAAGTTTTGTTCAGTTTACCAAAATCACTTTTCTTTATTTCACGAAGTTTCATTATCTCACGATAAACATTCTCATCAACATACTTACCCTGCATACGACCGAAGGATAAATCTTTTGGTATCTGCTTTACGTTAAGATCACCTTTGCTTTTAACTATGTTAGGGGATTTAACCATCTCATCCATGAGTTCACCCATAGCACGTTCACGTGCCATTAACCCGCCAGTTTTATGCATAGCATAGCCTGCGTCTGTGATCTCACCCATGTCCAACTTCTCATCCTTTGTCCACTGCCTTCGGACAATACTCTTGTCACCTTTATCTTTTAGAAATTCCCAGGGTCCCAAGTCATCAAGTTGCTCATGATCAGATAATACTTTTTGCACTCCAAACTCATCAGGTTCCGCCAACTTTAAAGCACTTGTATCTACTTCTCTCACGTTTCCACGGTGACGAAAAGCAAACATGGAGCCAGTATAATCTTCAACAAAGTTTTTGGAAACCTCATGCTTCTTGTACGTGGTACGAAGGTAATCATCCACGTTGCGTGCAGCCACGTTGCTATCCAGAACTCCAAGGTCAACTAGGTGATTCATGTATTCCGTAACCTTTGCCCTGTTTTCGTTTGAAATTCTCTGTAGTCTAGGGTCTTTTGGACCCATCCACTTAGGATTAATCTTAGAATTGTCATATTCCATCAGTCTAGGTTCACTAGGACCCATCCCTTTAGGATTGGTCATCATCTCATACACCATTTGACGATCCTTGTATGGCAGGTTCATGATCTCTTTTGCAGTCTCTTCAAAGTCTCCAGTGTAAACAGCGGTACGACCTGTTGCCCTTCGCAGTAAAGATACGGATTCATTATCCACTCCATAGTAGGGCACGAACCATTCACCAAACTGTTTGTTCCAGTCCTTGTCAGTCATACCTGTCTTGGCTGCTATCTTCGGAGCCTTGAAAGCAGCGCCACCAAGGGCAGCACCCAACAGTGTGTTACGTATCCTCTCTTCATTTGTTAAAGGTGCGCCATCTTCTCCTGTCATGGTAAATCCAATGCCACCCCCACCTAATGCACCCATAATAGCAGGCTCTTTCATGCCTCTCCAAGCAAGTTCGCCTATAGGTTCATACGCTTTCTGCAACCCCTTAACCGCAGGCGTAAGTGCAACACCGCCAACAGCACCCGCAACTCCACCAATGCCAGCGTTAATCGCCCTCTGTTCCAGAGTGTTTTCCATACCTGTACTTTCATCAATATATCCTGTTCCTCCAGAAGCAGCACCACCAATAGCACCTGACTTAGCGACCTGATACATCCGTGCGCCCGCACGAATCTTAGCAGCAGGAAGCATCCAACCCACTGGGTCAGCAATCAAGCCTAAGAAGTATCCTGCCTTGGCATAGTTTCCGTAATCTTCACTGTCAAACAAAGAGTTAAGGTGAGCCTCTTGCTCCCTCATCTCATCCTCTTGATAGCCTGCCCACTGAGTCACACCACGCACGGTATCAGTGACACCCAGTGAACCACCCTGAAAGAATGCCTTGAAAGGATTCATACCACCCTCTATCTCACCAACAGCAGCCTCCACTGGTTGCGTCTTCTGATACTCTTCGTTTGAATCAATCTTAAAAAATGAATCAGCATCTATACTATCCCAATAATTTTCTGACATTATTGACCTTCCGTTAGAGTTTTCATTAATTCGTTGTACGCTTCTTGACCAAATTCTTTCTTATATTGACCGGCTAAAGCCGTGAACGATTCATTTGCCGTAGCCACTGGTACATTAGCCCTAGCATCATTTTGCATCTCAGATACAGGCGCTTGGTTACTTTTCATTACATTGTAGGGTAAGAAGTTAATGGTCTTGTCGCCACCTCTAGGTGGTATAACCTTAAACGGAGACATCTCAGTTTTCCACAATTGTTTTAAAGTGCCGTAATCAATATAAACCTTTTTGTTTGTATCATTAAACTTTGAGTTTGGTGGGAACGAATAATGGTTATGCGATGCCGGGGTTTTAAGCGCCGCTTCCTTCTGCCACTGCCCATACACCAAATCTTTATAAATTGTGTTCAACTGAGATTCAGTAACCTTATCTTGTTTTAGATAAAGGTTTCTTTTTACAGTCAACGCATCAGTTAATAATTTTATCTTCTCTTGATCAGGATTAGGTTCTGACCTTGCTGCTTCTAATTCTTGTGCAAGATATAACAGTTCATCTGATTTCGCTCCATCCGTGCCCGTGTCAGGAATACCGGGTGGTCTTCCATGCATTGATTCAAAACCTAACTTTGCAGAAGATTCAGTAGGGTATGTACCCTCCGGACCTATCTCACCTTTAGGCACATAGTATGGTGTAATACCCGCTTTAGGATTGCGTGCATCAAAGAAAATATCATATCCCGGTGAGGACAAATCTTTGGCATTAAACTCAGCCACACCAGAACTTTCAGTCCAACCTTCAGGTGTCATCTTATCCTTTCGGACTTGCTTAGTTTCAATATTTCCGTTAGGACCAACCCTGTATACTTCCTTATAGGTTTCTTGCTCTGGATGATAACCTGAGATGGTCTGAGCCTCTTCAGGACTGACCATACCAGTAGCCATCAAAGCGTCGTATACATCTGCTTGACTGCCGGGATCAACATAAGAACCAGTAGAATAGAACACTTCTTGAACCGCATCAAAGACACGCTTCTCTTCGTCAAAGGTTTCCTGTTTGGCTCTTGCTTCTAGTATTCTTTTGTGAGAAGAGTTAGCCATAGCAAGTGCTTCTTCATAGGTAGCGCCTTGACTCTTAGCCATAGCCATCAAAGCATAGCGACCAATCATATCGGTCGCCATCTCTAGCAAGTAATTAGTATGTCTACGCTCAGGGTCCCAACCTAACTTGTTAAGTATCTTGTCATTGGTAACTTCATTACCCGACATAAGGTTATTCTTCTTAACCTTTTTACCCGCTGTACCTGCTGACGCTATAGTCTTTTCAATAGAGTTCTGGTCAGAACCTGCCTGTTTAGCAACCGTAGTGAAGCCTGCTGATGTGTTCTCTAATGAGTCACCATCTGGCGTGAGAGTCCCTGTATCAGGCTGTACGGGCTGATTCTGAGGAGGCTGTACCATAGGGGTACCTAGACCTACATCCTGTGAGAATCCACTAGAGGGCGCAGGAGCGCCGCTAGGGTCTACAGGCATTTGACTAGGGTCTTGTATAGGCTGACTGGCTGATGCTAGGAGATTACCTACTGCTGCATCATAAGGATTACCCTGTATAGAGGTATCCATATTGGCATATTCCTGATCTACTATAGCAGAAGCATCGCCCCATAAAGCCATAGGATCATAATTATCCTGCGTAACAGAAGGTTTCTCACTGGCTCTCAGTTTAAACTCAGTACCTTTAGCCTCTGACGAACTCATCTCTACGTCAATTCCCATGTTATCCATCAGGTCACCCAAGATACCGCTGCCTGTAGGAGCCTGTGGAATGCTAGGCTGAGCCTGTTGAGCCATCAACTGAGCAAGGGGTCCGTCTTCGTTTCTAAATTGTCTCATCTACCGCTCCTATTGAAGTGCCATAATATGTGTGCCACGCCCCTGTTGACCGCTTCCTCCCATTGAGAAGAGTACGCCTTTACCTCCGCCACCTGATCCTCCACCAGAGTAAGGTGACACCACAGGGCTAGAGCCTCTCAGGACACCGCCTCCTCCACCACCACCCTCTGCTATCTGATCGTCATAGTCTTGACCGAATAGAGATTGTTTAATCCACATATCTAATAGTGCCACACCCGTTTCAGCAGCCCACTGCTTCACGCTGTCTGGTATTTTTTTCAAGAATTCACTCAACTTGCTAGGGTCTTCTGCCAGTTGTTGCTGCATGGTTGCTCTAACCTCATCAATCGTTGAGGCTATGTTCTGCTGTTCTCTTTCAATGACTCTATTATCACCCCTTTTTCCTCCTTCAATAAGTTTTTGTCTTGCGTCATTCACTTTCTCTTGAGCAGTTGCCTGAATCTGTTCAGGGGTGTTTCCGTATTCAGCCTGAAATTTAATCGCATCTGCTTCAGCCCTTAAACCTGAAGTCGTTCCCTGCGGGTCAGACAATGGTACTGGAGCATCATATGCTGCTTGTGCCTTTATTCCATCTGAGAGTATTGGCCTTCCTACGGAATCTCTTGGAGCCTTTAATGCTTCGCTTCGAATTGCGTTTTCGTAAAGGCTTCTTGGGGCAGCGTTTAAACTGTTATCAATAATAGGACCGTTCTCTATTCTACTCACAATGTCTTCAGGCATCCTAGAGTTTGCTGCCATCAAACGGTCACTGTCAATAGTAAGTCTACCACCCGGCTTTGAGTCAGCCCTTACCAAATCCATATTGATACCCTCTGGATCAATACTATATCCACCACCTGTTGAGTAAGTGAGTTCTATATCAGGATTTCCGCCAAGATCATACGCATCACCCATGCTAAGATTATTTTTGGTAAAAGAATCTTTTGGGTACATTTGACCATCAGGTCCCGGAGTAAGAAAGTTTCTAGGTTCAGGAATACCCTCATACGGTGCTACATCCATAACCTCTAATGGTGTGCCAGATGGCGCAAGTCCTATAGTTCTGGAAGGAGTATCCAAAGCAAATGTTTGTGCGCTAGTAGCAGGTCCCGCAGGTCCTTGATATACAGGAGTTATTCGATACCCATCCATACCATAAGTTTTAACCGGCATACCTGCCATCTGATTGTACTGATTAATGCGATACCCATCCATACCATAGGTTTGGGGGTCCATGCCTGCCATTTGGTTATATTGATTTGAGTAACCCTGACCACCCATTAAGTCCACATTGTTAAACCCTGTTTGCCCAACAGGTTGCTGACCATAGTACCCCGGACCCGCCCCTAGTCCATAGTTAGGATTAGCATACATATCCATTCCGGGGTCCATACCTGCCATAGCATCATACTCAAATGTAGGCGGTGCATCTGCTGAACCTGTCACTCCTGAATATCCATCAATTGGAGTGTACTCAGTGCCCATTGCAGGCATATACTGGTAGCCTGTATTGTTTACGTTTCCTACTGGTCCAGAACCATAGTAACCCGGACCTGCGCCCGGAACAGTTGGTTGGCTAAACAGGTTCATAGCGGTGCCATAGTCACCACCCACCTTGGGAGAGGCGCCCGCCATACCTGCTGACTGACCACCGGGAGCGGTAAAGGCTGATCCTGCGGTAGAGCCAAAGCCTGCCTGACCTGCATATCCACCGTATGCTCCACCTGCCATACCAAACACAGTACCTAGCAACTTGCGATCCTTCTCACTCATGCCAAGCCTTTTACCCACGATGTTCTCTCCAACCTTAGAGGCTAGAGTTCCCATAACTAATGATCCTAGTATTGCTGCAAACATATGATTATCCTATAATGGCGTTGCTGTTGAGGTAGAAGTTCCCATGTTTTGTCCACCGTAATTACCGCTGATGAAACTCTGGAACTGAGCAAGGTTGTTGTAAGGACTCATTGCGTTGTAGTCGTATCGCTTCTTCTGATCATCCATAAGAGCCTGATTAAGAGTCTGCTGTGGTAGACCAACACGGTTGTACAATTGTTTGCTCATCTCTAGTGGCATATTCATAATGCTGCCATACTCACCTAAAGCCTGAACCTGTTTTTGCTGTGCCTGACCATACGCATTTCCGTACATAGAAGCCAGATTATCACTGATGCCTTGGTTAGTGTCTTCCATAACACGTTCGTTTAATAGTTCGGCACGTGAGGAACCTCCGGGTTGATAAGCAACCTGACCCGTTCTTAACTCAGCCATAGCATCTTGAGCCTGACTTACTGCCTGTCTCTTGTATGCATCAGCCATATCACCATAAGGTGAGCCTGCACCTGTATTAACCTGACCACTCATCATCTGTTGATAAATTTGATTCTGATTGTTCATCATGTCCTGCGCACCGCCAGTAACATAATTAGATGTCAGGTTCATTGACTCCATCTGAGCGGGGGTAAATCCTGCTACAGTTGGACCAGAATAATATGAAGGCATTCCTTGATTATAAAGATTTTCAGCCTGTCCAAGCATACGCTTGTAGTATTCTTGTTGCCAAGGTCTACTGGTATTAGTGCTGTCAGTTACGGTTTTTGATCCTTGCATTATATTCTCCTTAAGAAATTACGTATGGGTTAAGAGCAATATTACTACCGTACGTAACCTGACCGGGGTCTACTGCAAGTGCGTTATTTGGGTCTAACTGAACCATCCAATTACCCGTATTAACCAATGAGTTTTGTGGTTGACCCGTTGTTACAGGGTTGTAATTAACCATTGAGTCGTAAGAGTCTCCTAGTATAGTTTTTGAAGCAACTTTATGTCCTAAAACTTTCTTATTTGGTCTTGCGTATGTAACGGTTCCTTGGTCGGTATCATTTCCACCACCGTTATTACCTCCCCCACCAGAACCACCGCCACCAGAGCCACCAGAGCCACCGGAGTTATTGGATGCAGTCTGTTTATTATCCTCTTCCTCATCCTCTTCAGCCTTTTTAGCAGGACTAAACATAAGGATGCCACCGTCTGAGCCTCCCGAATGAAACGCTCCTGTCCTTTCATTAAAAACATAATCATTTCCACCAATAGGATTGTAGAAATATTTTCTTCCATTGCGCTCAAGTATAGTAGGAGCAGCATCACCGTAATTTAATCCAAGTGAGTTTTGATTCTGCCCGTAAATAACCTGTTGAGTTCCCGCAGGAACAGTTGGTAACTCACCATTCTTTAGAACGCTTCGTTCTGCCAAGGCCCTGTATCTTGCCTGCATTTCTTCTTGTGATGGTTTTCCAAATATCATAATTATACCCTGCTGTTGTGTGTTCTAAAGTATTTGTTATCTGGATCGTTAAGATATTTAGCCAACAAAACAGGGTCGCTTCTGACCGCTCCGTTAGTTTCCTTCATCCAGTTCTGCCATACAACCAAGGGAATAGACGCTACCTTTCTTCCAAACATACCATCTGTAGGGTTATTTATTCCGCTTTTGAATTCTTTCTTGTTATTGTCTAGCACAGGTGCTGTATCCTGTACTTTAGTTAAGGTAAACTCTTTGTCACCTTCTTCAAAGTAAGTGGTAGATGTTTCATCTACATCAAATATGGTCTTAGACATACCCCTTGCCTCCTACCTTGGCAACCTTTTGTGGTTTGCTGTAAGCCTTTTTCAGTTCAGCCATAGCATCTACCTTCTTCGATTCAACCTTTTTGTCAGGCTGTCTATCAAAATGTTTCTTACTTAGTTTCATGTTCTTTCCTTTATAGGTCATCTAATTCAAAAGGTCAGCCCCCCGAAGGGGGCATCCCAATTACCGCTCCTAGAGAGCCGGGTCCCAACCAAGGATGGCACCGTTAGCAGCCTCATTGCGTGCACGTAAACCGTACTCCACAACCAGTTGCTTCGCCATGCTATCACCTGTACGGGCCAGATCAAAGGTATTGAAAGGTCGCAAGTAAGCGATATCCCAATACTCATAATCTAGGAAGTAGCAGGTCTTGGCAGGCATATGCCGGTTAGGTACAATCTGAAGATTGCCAAAGTCACTGACATAAATGTCAACCGCAGCCACGACATATGCAGGCGACTTGTCATTAGCAGACGTACGCAACTCAGAAACACTCTGCGAAAGCGTAGAGATTTTCTGCTTAAGCGCACCATCAACCATGATGACACTTGGGCTTGCGCCCGCATCCCAACATTTCTTCATGAGGTCTTTGATATCGGCCTCAACAACAGCCTTATCTGAACCCGCAGTCGGAGGAGTCGTACCAAAAGCAGAAGAGGCAGCAGCCGTTCCGTTCTCTAGGTTTGACTGAATCCATGCACCGACAGAGCCAGTTTCACGTGCCGTACCTGACGAACCGGCAACCATACCGTTGTTGGTAAGAAGCATTGCTTCCATGTCCAACTTCAGTTCTTTTGCACGTTTCGCCATCTGATAGGCTTCCGTAGATTTGCGACCCGCAAAGTCAACGGCTTCAGCAGTTCCAGAAGTCTGGATTGCTTTCGTGCTGATCTGCGTGTAGTTTCCACGGCGTGTTGGTTCTGCCACTGCAAGCGCACTTGCGTCATCACCTTCAGCAACACGGTTACTGGTGCTGGCTGATGCAAGAGCATCCGTCTGCCACTCAAAGTAGGTATTATCGCAAGACGATTTACCAATGTTTGACATGAACGGAGTTTCTTCCGGACTGATATTGTAAATGATATTTGACAGGTCTTCACGAATGCCAATGGCTCCGTAAGTTTCCCGTGTATTAGTTGGTACTCCCATAGTATTTTCTCCTTAGAAAATATCCTCTAACAGTTTGGCTGCATCTGCAACCTTCCCTGAAGAGTTTAGTTGTTTTGAAAGTTCGGCTTTACGCCTACGTTTAGCATCGGACTTGGGTCGCTTGGCTCCGCTCTTAGTCATCTTAGGTTTATTCTTAACCTTCTTGTTTTTCAAGTCAGCATTTTGAAGTGCATCATATTTCATGGCTTTATGAATAAGATATACAGACCTTGAGTCAACAAGACCCTCCATCTCTTCTTTGGTAAACCCGGAGGTTACACCATAATCCATAATATCTTTAGCGATCTTAGGTTGTGCATCGGGGTCATTCCATTCAGGAATAAGTGTCCCTAGTTTACCTATCTCCTCTGCTACAGCCTTTTGACGAATCTGCTCCATCTCTTGCTGTTGCTGTACTTGCACCTGCTGTTGGTGGTAATGCACTGACTTGATGCGTTCCTGTTCTTCACGGAATTCATCACGCTTGGTGACATACTCTAGCGGGTCTTCGTTCTTTAATCGCTGCCAATCAACATTCTGAAACTTACTCATGTTCTGAGATAACTGTTGACCTAGTTGGCCTAACGCCTGTTCGTACTGTTGACGCTGCGCCATCAACTGATTTAGTCCGTTCTGATATTCAGCACGTTCCGCATCAATAGTTCTGCGCTCTTCTGATAACTCCTGCGTCTTTTTTGTGTAGTCAGACTGCCGTGAATAGCCTTGTTGCAATTCTTCTAAGGATACCTCTACGTCTTGACCATCAACTTTGATGGTGTACATTTCGGTTTCCTGCCCTTCAGCATCACGATTGTCTGTTGCTTCATATTCCTCATCTTCATCTTCATATTCTTCAGACTCAGACTCAGATACTTCAGCCTCCTCTTCCAAAACTTCCTCTTCCTCTACAGGTTGTGATTCCGTTTCTTCTACAGGTTGATTTTCTGCCGCTACTGGTTGCGCCTCATCAGCGTCCATAAGTTTTAGAATCTCTTCTTGTGCGTTAGCAATATTCATTGCTTCGCTTAATGGTTCGGTGGGTCGCTCAACTGGAGTAGTGTCCACCACATTTGGTATAGCCATAATTTAAATAGTTCTCATTGTTGATGTAAATTTAGTTATTTGTCCTTCCTCAAATATTGATTGGATATGTCCTACTAATCTATCCACCAGTTTGAGTTCAAGCCAAATCTGTTCTCTACTCTCAATATCATGTTGGCTTGTCACTTGCCACTCATGTAGTAGTTGCGCTTTTAACGCTTCGATACTTTCTGCAAACAGATCATCTTCTAATAATCTTTTTGCATTAGTCTGTCTTTGTTCTGGTGTCATGACCCTATTTTAACTGCCCTCTTTTGTTTGTCTTCAATTGCTAGTTCAGCCATTTTAAATTTAGATTCCATCTTAGTTTCTTGAATTTCATTCTGAACTTTCATTCTCTTAACTTCTAGTTCACCCTGCTTAACCTGTGTGTCTACATTAAGAGCCTGCAACTGAGCCTCTTGCATAGGATCAGGTTGTGGCGGGGCTTGCATCTGAGGAGGTGTAAGATAATCGTTTACATTCTGATACCCCATAGACTTAAGCAATGATGCCTGCAAGTTGTATAGGTTCTCAGGGCTAACCATTGGGCTACCAGAGGCTTGTTGACCCATAGCCATCTGAGTCAACTGAGTCAACTGTGCAACCTGCTGATCCTTATTACCGTTGCCCAGAGCAACAGACACAGTAGCATCCATCCTGTCAGCCCATGACCTTGGGTTAACTTCTACCCATTGATCCCTGAGTTTGATGACACGCTTCTTGTCCATGTTCTTAACTAACAGTTCATATATCTTACACATCAAATCCTTAACGCCTGTCTCAGCAAAGTTACGGGCTATAAGTTCTACTCTTGATTGTGATGCAGTCATAACTGCGTTAACAGCAGTAGCCGTAGTATGAGAGGTTAATGCGTCCTCATTCATTCCTTGGCTCATTCGACTTACACCTGCACGTGACTCACGCACATCGTCTAGATACTGAACCATGTTAAACACAAAAGGTTCAAGCGGAGGAGTAGCCAGAGGGGTGACAGCATTAGGTGATTTAACACGTACGATGCCTCCCGGTCTAGCCGTCAGTAAATCATCCAGATTTGCCTGGCCCTCCAATACCGCAAACCGTCCATAGTTCTGATTGTACATATTGTCTAACAGGTTGCGCATCAGTACACTTTTGATTTTTTGCAATGGCATAACCAAGTCAGCCACAGAAAGTCCAAAGAACTTGTGTGATATCTGAATAGGAGTAATGCTGATGAACGGCATATTGTCAATCTCATCGTTAGCCATTATGGTGCTACCTACCGTGCAAACTTTTCTTAATTCTGCAATTCCATCTCCATCAAAGTCAGTGCGAATAAACGACTCATAAAGCCAATACTCTTGCATAGACTCTTCAGGCGCTGCATTTTGTGATGTATTGAAAAAGTCCTGAGTGTGATCAAAAGCGTATCTAGCATTCTGCTCATCGTTCCACATAGGGCTTCCAGTATCTCCACCCTTCAGGTCTTCAACATCTATATCAGGATACATCTGTCTAAGTTCTGACAAGGTTTTTCTTACACGATGACAAATAAACCTTGCATCTTCTATGGTTTTTGCTTCACGGTTAATAAGAAACTCTTCAGGTGGTACGTTTTCGATGCATACTTTACCGTTGTACTGTGATCTCTTTACGATAACATCATGGTAAAAGTTTCCATCTTCACCACCATACTCATCATGCTCTACGACCTCTACTGAGTCATCAGACATTAAGGCTTCAAACTCTAGGTCATTAAGGTTCTTGTATTCTTCACGAACATACTCATCGTACTCATCCCACCACACTTTGATAATGCCGTTCTTTTGTAGAAGCGCATCAGTAAACCACTGGTACATAATCTCCCAACCGTTGTGTTGGTTCTGTAGCACGTAGTTTACATAGTCTGTGGCTTGTGCAGCCATGTCAACCTCACCCGGATTATTAGGCTCAAATTTAACCAGTTCATCACCGGAGGCAAACACACGCATAAGCGATGGTTTAATCCACTCAACAGTATCTTGTACTGTGCTATCTACATACTGGCTTCTCCCTTCGATCTCATTACCCAAAGGAAGAGCATAGTAATAACGCATGGCTTCACGACGTTGTTCAGAAACGTCATCGCCATACCCTACAGCCTCATTGATTTCTCCATCAATTCGACTTACAATTTCATCTTCTGTTACTGGATCACTCATACAATTCCTAGTTCCTGATATTCTAAAGGTTTATCGAAGTTAAAGTTCCACGTGTCACCAGAACCCGGCACTCCAAATCTTCTACTCATAAAGCAGTATCTTAATGCTGACATACTGTCATCTCTTACCGCTACAATCTTTCCGTCTTTTCTGTGGTACTGTCTGTACTCTTGTAGAACATGAGATAAGTTTTCAAATATCTTAAACCTACCTTCTTCCATCCAAACTACCATTTGCTGAATACCTTCCTCCACACTGTTAGAGCCTTTCTTCTGCCCCAACGCAGCGGGATTGGAGAAATGCTCAAGTAAAAAATTGCAGCCAAGAGTCCGATACTGATCCGCCAACCCCGGATTACCAATGCTATCACGACGATTACCATCGTGGGGATAAGCAATAGGAATGAAAGCAGGACGGCGCATAATCTCAATAGAATGTTCCGCAGGGCTACGCTTATTAGCATTATATGCATCATAAACATAGAACGTGTCCTCACTCTCATCATACGCTCCCCATATAACAGCAGTATCATGGTCCCAACCAAAATCTATTCCTGCTATTCTGTCCCAATCCTCTGGTATATCAAAAGGATCACACATTATTTTTTCTTCAGGTATTGGAAATACTAAACCTGACCCAATCGTAGGCTTACCAAACTTACGCATCTCCCTTTCGTGGGGTGAATACGCAGAAAGAATCTGCCTCATCGTATCGTCATCAAGATGTCCGGGCTTACCCCGTAGCGTCTTGACGTGCTCACTAGCATCATCCCATGTTGCATTCGTTAGGGACTGACCCTTCTGAATGTTGTTCATGAATGCGCTTACAGTCTCTGTCATGCCCTTCTCAGGGGTAAACGTGAGGTACACCATACCCTTACGGTCTAACGTACGTGTCACAGCCTGTGAGTACAACGATCTATCTGGCTCTTCGTCTAACCATATGCAGTCAACAGAGCGCCCCATCCATTTCTCTACACCAGACTCATACGACTTAAAGTGTACCGTAGAGTTATCCCCGCTTGTATGCTTTACCAATGCTAATGATTTAGCGTTAGGCACACCGGGCTTACGCTCAGTGCTTACTATACAATCCCTGGGTATTGCTCCTGTTCCATATGCGTCAGGGTCTTCAGGCGCCCCCAGTAGTTCTGCTTGGCAGATGTCTCTGGTTGATTCGTTAGACACGCCTCCTACCCATGCAGTGATAGGCTTGTAGTATCGTTTACCTTTCCACCAATCAGGATATAGTCCTGTCAGGTGCATTGCTAACTCAGCAGCACCAGAGTAAGACTTTCCTATTCGGTTGGCACACATTAAAAGTCTTTGGTTATTTTCAAAACCTGTTTCATGAAACTTCTTCTGAAATGGGTAGGGATCATAGAATTCAATCCTGTTAAACTTCTGCCTCTTGTGGAGTTCCTTCGCAGTTGCGATGGCTTGTTCCAGTTTTTCTCTGTCCTTCATTAAAATTAAATCCGTTTAAAAGTTCTACGCCCTTTTACTGGTTTTCTTTTAGAGCCTGCGCCGGGCACTAGTCCGCCGCCGACAACTGGTCGAACTCTAGTTGGCGGTTTTTTTCTAGAACCTGCTCCCGGTTTTGCAGCACCGCCCGGAGATATAGGTCTAACTCTAGTTGGCGGTTTTCCTGCAACGCCTTCGATTTTGCCGGGAACTTTTTTTGGTTTGCCCTTTTTATTACCTTGTGGGTTTCCACGACCCTTAGGTTTTGCTTTCATCATAAACTTCTCCTTTGTTTATTTTTCATTTATCCCTTGCGTTTTTTACTCTTAGGTATTCCTTTGTTTAATTCTGATACAATTCTTTTGGTGTTCATTGACATTTCAAGTGGTATACTTTTAACTGGCGCAGGTTTACGTTTCTTGTACCACTGGTTTGTTTTCTTTGGCGTACCCTTGGGAGTTGGATTATTGTTTTCTCCAAGCCTGCTTCTGTATGATGACATAATACCTCCTATTGCAAAAGTGATGTTACTTGTTTAAATTCTTCTTCTAGTTCTTCTGTAGTTTTCTCTTCGATACTAGTTACAGTCTGTTCGATCTTGTCTACTGGTTTAAAGCCGCCACGGTCTAACAAGTCTTTGACTGCGTTAAGACGTACAGCCTCAGACTCAGCACTCTGCACCATTGTGATCAACTGATTAATTGCAAGGGGTATGCTATCCTGTAACATACGCTTCTGACGCTCCTCTATAAGATTTTTAAATTTGTTCTTGAGTTCGTATCCACGTTGCTTAGGACTACCATACCCTGCAATTTCTGCCGCCTTTGCTGCACTGCCAGTTAGTAGAAACATCTCTACAAACTTTTCCTGTTGTGCATTATTTGTTTTCATCATAATTTAATATTCCAATTTAAATGTTTTTATGGAAAAAATAAATTTTTTCTATTTAAAGTTCCGGGTGTAGGCAATCCTTTGTAATGATTATGCAAATACAAATCCCATCCAGAATTTTTACCTTCTAAATAAGACTTCATTCTTTCATCACTACCTTTATCTTCTGTTAAATGAGCAAAGAATAATGCTCTTTGGTCTTCAGGAGACAAATCAATAATAGATTTAGCATCTAATATTCTTTTGGGAACTTGACCAATAATATTTTTAAGTCTTTTTTTGGCTGTAATAAAAGAATCATTAGTAAATTGATAAGAACCTTTAGCAGTGGTAATAGGATTTTTTGCAAGTGAATTATTATCACTTTCCATGCCTGCTACTTTTTCTGCAAAACCTATAAGGCCGTTAGCATTCAGACCTAATCTTTTACTAACTTTTCCTAATATTTGATCATCAAGCGATTGATCTAAATTTTTAATATTCTTCAAGTAATCAGGCGCATTAGAAGCAGGTCCTGCATGCATCAGATCGTCAGGACTTAGAAAATCATTAATTGTTTTAGCCATCACCCTTCCTGTTCAATTTTGTCGGACTTGGAATTAACCACCCCCACACCATTGGTATTATAAATATTAAAACTAAAGCCCACCCACCGATTTCTACCAATTTATGAAGTAATGTAAAAAAATTATCAGGCGCCTGTATAATAGTCTGAATCTCTTGGTCCGTTGTCAAAACCTCCGTCACTACATCTGTCGCAAAGGCACCCGTCATGGCTCCCAGTATCGGCGCACCGACACCCCCACTGATCACAGTCCCAACAACCGCACCCGTTCCCGCTCCTGTTGCTACTATCGTTGACTCCTTTAGTGCTTGACAACCTACTGCACTGGCACTGATGGCGCAGGCGATCCCCAAATTGCGGACATAATAGCCAATGCCCCTACGATTACGATTACTATTTTGATCCGACTGTCTAATGCGTTCCAAGTTTTTATTACGTTTTTCCACATACACACCTCCTATGTTCTAGTTTATCCCTAACCTTACTGCATATCTTACTGGTTGTATTTACTGCCACAAATGGTACAATGCTGTGAACGAAAGCAGTAGCACTCCCAGCCAACATAAGGCCAGATATAGACATTGCTTTTCGTAGGTGTTGCAAATACGTTTCATTGTTTTCCTTTAAGTGTTTCATTTCTTTTTAGGTGGTCTTCCTCTTTTTCTACCGTAAGTTCCTTTTCCTGAAGGCATAATATTCTCCTTACCATTTAGTTTTGTTAGCCCAGTAAGCCGCAGACATCTTGCCTTTGGCAATGTTCTTAGCGTGCCTAGCCCTGAACGATCTTTGTCTAGCAGATGGTTGCTTGTCACCAGTAACACCCTGCTGCCCAAATCTTATTGTCTTAATCTTGTCTCCTTCTTTAGCCACTACAACGTGTGACTTAGTAGCATGGCTAGGAGTAGCCTTTGGTTTGTTAAATCCAGATACTCCTGCTCTTTCAAGTCTTGGGTCTTTTCTGATTGCCATTATCTGGACTCCGGGCCTAGAACACGTTGTAACATTGCCTCTAGCGTTTCTAACCTGTAAGATAAAACATCTAAGTTATCTATAATTATAGCCATGTCGTGACTATCACGCTTAAGCATATCAACATCGCTTGATATACTACTAGCCCACCACACTGCGGTAGTTGTTTGGACTATTAAAAATATAACAGCACTAATTAAGTATGGTGGTATTGTCATTACGTCTCCACTGGAAATATAGGATTAGGATTAATACTTAAAGATGTACCGTTAGACTGTCCTGCCCACACAATGCAAGCCTCTTCCTTATCCTTTAAGTTCTTAGTGATAACTAATGTAGATGTAGTTTTCTTTTCGTTAACAAACAAAACAAAAGTTGTAGTCATATCTAGATGGCTCATAACTACTGGCACTTCTTGATAGTTATCGTGAAGTATATCTATCATAGCCATAAATCCTTCAGTACAGCCAAGGTTCATTTTGATTTGTTTTTCGTACATACCTTCAGGCATTTGATCTTGCGCCTTAACCAATACAGGCATCATAAGAATGGCAACCAGTACACAGTATGCAATAATAGATACAACAAAAGCATTTACAGTTCTCATTTAAATCTCCAATTTCCAAATACCATTACCTTTCCATCATTACGAACTGTTATACCAGTATCTATAGTTTCTGTAACAGGTCTAACCATCATCAACTCATAATAGTTTTCTGTAGCGTAGTTAAACGTAGCCATAAATGGCAAGTTGATTAAGTTAGCCGCACTAACAGTAACCAGTGCTAATGCAAACACATATAACTCTTCATCGTTTTTCTTTACGAAGTCTTCCCATCTGTCCCATTCGGACTTAGTTGTTTGTCCTTGATCCCACTGCATTGTTTCGCAGGTTGCTGATCCTCTGCCGTTTCCAGTTCCCACAACTCCCTTGTAAGAGCAAGCAATATCTCCATACCTCTTTGCTTCTGCTGATTCTCCATTCAGGTTGTATTCTGAAACTACTACTGGTTTCCCCAATGATAATGCGTCTTGTATGGACTTGCGAAACTGCGCCTCAGATAATCCAAAACCAGTTTGCAAATAAATAACATCCGCTTTAGCATAGTATTCAGGTTTGACTCCGGGAGTTAGGTGTACACCAATAGGTTTGTTAACACCTTTGTTTCTAAGGCTCTGTATTAGTACGTTTACTTCTTGTGCTGAGTAATACTCATCGCACTCAAGACATACAACATAATGACTGACTAGATCATCTACTGCGTCTACTACTTGATTCTGATAGTCTATCTGATTCTGTAGCCCCTGCTTGTAGGCTTGTGGGCTGTCATCAGATATAAGCCACATTACAGGAGCCAGATTTTTATTACGCAACTTATTAAGACGATCACGCCAAGCAACTCTATTAACACTGCTCACCTCTTTAAACGAAGAGTCATAACTTCTAGCCATCACATCAGCGTGTGTATCACCGTTAGCGTTTAACTTCTCTATAACTATATCACGCCAGTGATTACTGCTTTCATCTGACAGCCAGTCTAATGTGCTGTACTTGTTTCTCTCTATTAAGAATGTAGACTTGTAGTCTGCATACAGATTAGAGTTTAGTCCAAGCGCCCCCAATGTAAGCATAAATGCCAATACCGCTACCGGGATTCCAATTCGTACCATCCGCATATCTTATATCACCATCCCTAGGTTTGCCTCTGCTAGTTGCAATTGTAGTATTAGCAGGGTCTATGTTAGTTTGTTCTAATCGCATTACATCTAAGTTAAAAATAATATCCGACAATCTGTTTAGTTCGCTAAACAAGTAATCAGATAAGTTCTCATTATTTACTGGAGCAGGATTAGGTGTCCATCTATTAACTGACTTAATATTCTTAACCGGAGCATTAGCCATAATCCCTTAATCCCCTTAAGCCACGTTGCTGCACTTCAAATGCTACACCATGTAGTTTCCAATCCATGTCCGTAGTAGACTCTACTTTGATTCCAAAGTATTTACCGCTTATGCGACAGGATACTTTAGATTGAGTGTTAGGGTTAAAAGATACCGGCCCCTGCCATGTAATTCCTTGCTCAGTGCTTATCTGCCTGCCAACATATACGTTAACAGAATTATCACCGCTAACATCAATCTGAGGGTAAACTGCTGTAACTGTTTTTACTGATTGCGGGTCATCTAAATCTATACCAGTTCTTTCTATGTAGGATGTCATGTTAGTTCCATCTTTGGTATTACCAGAACTATCACGAAATATTTTGGTGTTAGTTACATCGCAAAATACTAAATTCTTTTTAACATTATCGTAGTTACGTTCACCCCATGCGCCTGAACCAGTATCCCAATACTCTGAACTAGCGTCCCATGTGGCACCTGCGGTAATATCTATAATACCGCTGTTAATGAAAGAAGTATCTGGCAAGTCTCTAAACGAAAAAGTATTGTCTTTCCAGTTCCATATAAGAGCCTTGTTAACTACATCGCTACCAGAACTAGGAAAGCAAGCAAGCATTTCATTGCGAACATAGTCTGCCGCAACAAAACATTTTTGGTAGTTATCGCCAGACAAATCCTCAAACATTGCCCTGCGTACTTTGTTAGGTAATAAAGGGGTTACAGTCTGACCATTACAAATATAGCAATCACTGTTGCCTATAAAGAAATGACCACCATCAAACTCTTTGATAGCCTCTTTAGATAAGGCGCCAACAGTAGGGCTAAGAAGTTTAAATGAGAATATGTAGGGCGTTCCTACATAGTTCATAATGTAAATAGAATCTTCTTTGTAAATTAAGAATGAATCACCCAGTGGTAAGCCGTCTACAATATCTCCGGGCGTGTCAGATAGTTCGTACTCACCTGCATCTAGGGTAGCATCAGTTTCATCCCATGTAGAAGGAGCAGAACCATATGAAGCCTCAGTAGACCATTTAACCAGTCGTGGCTCCTGATTAGCTCTTCCCCAGTTAAGGCCAACAAGAAATGTTCTGAACGATCTGATAGACTTGCAAGAATAACTTGCATTAGGCCAGTTAGATAAAGCGGTAAATGGAGTTCCAGTGCTAGGTATCCCGCTAGACAAAGGCCACATCTGCGGCTCATCAAATCCGTTAGTAGCAACGACAAGACCATTAAGATTAGTAGCAGTCCATCTACGGCTAGAAGTATTGGCTCCATATGCGCCGGAAGACCTTGTAATATCAACCCATGTAGTTCCTGTATAGACTGCTATTGCCGATGTGCCATAGGCTATCCAGTAATACAGTCCTGCTGTAGTTAGGTATGGATGTATATAGTAAGGAGCAAACGGACAAGTAGCCATCACTTCCTGATAACCTGCGATTTTCTTTACGCCGTTATCAAGGAATCTTACATTGTTTCCGTCAGACCATGCACCCTGTGGAAGATTATAAGGAGGTATATCCTTTATAATTCCTACAGAGCCTACGTTATCGAAGGGTACTAATGGCATTTAAATTCCACCGGGCAGAAAAAATCCATTTGTATAAACTGTACAACTTGTTGTTGTGGGATCAGGGTCATCACCTTTTATTTCAATTTGTTTAGAAGAGTTTGTAGCAATTCTTTTGTTTCCGCTAACGTGAGAATCATCTTGAAGTTCTGCGCCCGCTTCACCAATGCCAATTATATGTCCACTACCTTCACTAGGGACACGAACACTAAATGAAGTTGAGTCTGTTACTGTTTCTGGAGTTCTAATAAGAAAACTTGCTTCTGCAAATTTTGCAAAAACTGGCATTGTTAAGGTAACAGTAGACCAAGCGCCTGTACTGTATACAATACCGTCTTGAATATCATTCATATATTCTACATGATTACCGCCATCGTGATACCATTTTTCAATATTACCACTACCATCTATATGAACAGCAAAGATACAACGGTCACTACCGTTATACCAACCATGTTTAGATTGGCTATAAGTAGGTGCAGTCGTAGAGTTTAAGAATGAAGCGGCAACCAAAGGGGATGCGCTAATAGCAGACTCATCCATGTAAATGTATTGCCATTGATTTGTACCTAAAGCACTACTAGAAGCATTACTGCCGCCACTTCCTAACGTAAAAGTTAGTTGGCTATCCCAATAAAAAGTTTCTGGAGCAGAGCCATTATCTACTTCATAAGACCCTGATCCAATTAATATTGCACTAGTGCTAGAATAATTAAACTCTGATCTATTAATGTACCCACGATTACGAATAGTTCCCCACTGTGTAGCAGTAGCACCACTGTTAACTTGTAAGTATTTACCTCCATTACCTGATACATCGGGAATAATAGGGGAATTACTGTTTGATGGAAATGAGTTTTGCAGTACAGATTTAATCAGGCGAAGATGGTCATCCCCTTGTGATATAGCATCAGTCCCTGGGGGGTTGGTGCTAACTAAATCTTTTACATACGTTCCTGATTCTAATGCCATAATTTAATCCTTTGGATATTTTGTCTTAACTGCCTGTCGTAATCCTTCCAACGCAGTGACAGATGCCATGCGTTCTTCGACCACACCTTCCCATAGAGCAACGATCAGTTCGTTCATTGACGGATACTCAGCCTGTCTATCACGCTGGTATTGCGTTGCTTCATATTCGGCTTGCGCTTCTAATGAGGCAGCATTTATTCTTTCTTCTGATGGTTGTGGTTGACTGCTTTTCCATTCAGCAATAAAAACAACGCCGTCGCCATTATCTTGCAGAACAAAGTCAACAAGTGTTTCAAATCCTAGTTTTTCTAATCCTTTGGCTGTAATCATTTTTAAATTCCTATCAATTTATAAGCGCCAAAGAAACTGCGGGGCCAAGTCGCCTCACCCGCAAATCTTGGATGTTGCGCCCCATTGTTATTATCCATATATCCCCACGCTTCAAGATAATCACCCGCCGATAAAATCAAAGTGCATTCGACATTTTCTGTTGCGGAAATTCCATAACCGTTACGATTTCCTTCTGCGATTGCAACAGTTGTGCCGTTTTTCCTTAAAGCAAGTTGCAGCGTTTTTACGTCGTTCGTATTCGCCGCAGAGTAAAAAACAATCTGGGCATAAGCACGATATTTACCACCCTCTCCAGATGGAACAGTGAATCGGTAATTCGTGGAATTGTCGTAAGCGGTGTCAGTGTCAAAAACTTCGGTGTTTGCTTGCAGTTTCGTATACGTTGCGTCCCCGCAAGTTTGATCGCTACTCAAAAACGCTTCGAAAGCGGGAGAGTTGTCACCGCCAAAGCCAGTCGCTGTGCCTGAGTTCGATAGAGTCACACCACTAGGAATGCTAAACGTATCGCCTGACGTTCCAAGCGTTACGGTTCCTGAACCTGTGCGGGGAGAAAGTTTTTCTGTTTTTATTTCGCTCATTTAGGGTATGCCTCTTTGACGGATTCGATTGCATCAAGCCAAGTGCGTGAGCCTTCTGTTTGATCGTGAAACATCATGTCCATTTGTGTTTGCCAAGACGGATATGCTTCGGCTCTTGCTCTTGCGTATGCTTGAGAATCGTATTCGGCTTGCCACTCCTCTTCAGCGGTTTCTATTTCCGCTTTAGTTGGTTGGCTTCTTTCTTTTGAATTCCATTCTGCGATGTATGTTCCGTCGCCGTCATCTTGAAGGACATAATCGTTTTCAGAAAATCCTAGTTTTTTTAATCCGATGTTCGTAATCATTTTTAAACCCCAATCAATTTGTAACCACCAACAACGGTTGCTCTTTGTGAAGTGCCAAGAAGATTAGACGCATAACCTGAGTAGACATTTTGTCTTATCCAAAATTTCACAGTGTCAGCCGCTGATAAAATGACAACTCCAGAAACAAAAACTGATTTCGTATTGCCACCAATATAATCGTCGTGATATTTGCTAAACCTTGCAGTGGAAGATGATTCTGAATTAATTCTTATTTGAGCGACCGTATCGTCTAACGCTTGAGCCGATCCCCCACCACTTTGGACATCTCCATAAAAATATAAAAAATATTTACCGCCTTCTCCTGAAGGTACTGTAAACGTATAGGTAGAGGTGTCGTAAGCACTGTCCGTATCAAAATCTTCTGTGTTCGCCGTAACTGCTGTATAAGTGTTATCTGGCAAATATAAGTTTGCACTTTGATACGCTTGAAAAGCGGGTGTGTTATCACCGCCAAAGCCAGTTGCAGTACCCGCTGATGCGTCTATCGTTGCGCCTGATGGAATCGTAAACGTATCCCCCGAATCACCAAATTGGAAAGCCGTACCTGTAGCAGGGCTTATCTTGTTTGCTTTGACTTCACTGGACATTACAAACCTCCTGACAGTGCTTTAATTTCAGCATCGGTCAAGCCCAGTGCCTCAAGTTTAGAAACGGCAGATGCTTTGTCTGCTTGTGCTTGCAGTTCTTCTGCGGTTGGTTCTGGTTCTGGTTCGGGAGGTCGTGCTACGAATGCACCATCAGCGTAAACACCGCCGATCCATGCGTTAGCATCTGTTTCGACAAGAACGCCGTCTGTTTGGTATTCGCTAGTGCCATCCCATTCAATGATGTTTTCGACAATCCCAGACTTAATGATTGCGTATTTCATTACTTGTACTCCTCAATAATGCAAATTCCACCTGCTCCAGAACCGCCTGTTCCTTGTTGTCTACCCCCGCCACCACCTCCAGAACCATACCCAGTTCCATTTGCGCCGGTGTAGTTATAATACTGTTGATTTCCACCTTCACCTAATGTTGTGCTTCCACCTTTTGATCCTAAGTTGTAGCCGTAAAAGTGAGGCGAATCTCCGGGTACTCCCTGAATGTTTACGTCGCCACCAGTTGCTGTACCGTAAGAAATTACTCCAGAATCACCGCCTCCCGCTGTTAGAGTTAAAGCGCTATCAACGTAAGTGCTAGTACCACCATGACTGCCCGCCGCAGAGAGTACTCCCGCACCTCCAGAACCTATGGTTATTGTTGCGGTCGAAATTGAAGAAACATTATGAGCGTATTTAATTACTGTTGATCCCGCACCACCTGACCCCGCTCCATACTCATTCGTTGCCCCTCCTCCTCCTGCTCCCCCACCAATTATTGTTATATTTATTTTTGTAATCCCAGACGGCTTTGTCCAAGTTCCACTAGAGGTAAAGGTTTGTACTGAGGCAAGCCCAGAATCAAAACCAGACGCCGTTGCTGATGCGTGTAAGGTGACTGCGGTTCCTGACCCACCCAACGTAAGCGTTGAGCCAGATTCTTTATCTAATGCGTTTACGTTTATGGTACTCATACGATCACCCACGTTGATCCGCTAGGAACGGTTACGGTTGCGCCAGAATCTACAGTCACTGGGCCTGCGCTTAAAGCATTCTCATTTGCAGATATACTATAACTTGTGGTTACGTTTTGTTCATTTTCATAAAACACTTCGTCACCACCTGCACCTGTAGCGCCTGCGCTCACAACTCCCCAAGAAGTATCTGTACCGTCTGTGGTTAGATACTTGCCTGATTGACTTGATACGTTGGGAATAACAGCGGCAGTTGAGGTTGATGGAAAACTATTCTTAAGAACAGTCTTTACCATTCGAAGGTGGTCATCACCCTCTCCTACAGGATCGCCGTCAACAGGATTAGTAGATACTAATTGTGTTATCCAACTTGCTGTTTCTAAAGCCATTATGCACTAGCCGCCGTTAATGTTACGGTAACCTCAAGAGTGTCACCAGAGATAACTGATCGTGCAGAGCCGAAATCAACAGCCCCGTAAATTGTGCCTGACGTTCCAGACTTTGTGCTATTACTTACGATAAAGGCTCCTGCAATAGTAGCCGTACCGTTGATAGAATAACTAGCCTTACTTGCAGAGTTATCAATGCTACCTGCCGCCGCTGTGCCTAATGTAAGCGTCTGTCTAACGGCTTGACTGTAGTCAACATTTTCAGTCCAACCTGCATGAGATGCCATGGTGTCACCTGCCGCTACAGTTCCTGCATTCTTTAACCCTACATACCATGCGGTAATTTGTGTAGCGCCGTCAAAGGAACTAGATAATACATGGTTAAGACCTTCTGTAACGACCAAGTTCTTCTTGGTTACGTCCCATTTTAAATTGCCTTCGGAGTCGAAACACTTTATGTTCCAAATGTTTTTAAGTCCTAAGTTCATATCGCTATCATGTTTCATGTGCAAGCCTCCATTGGCTTTAAAGTTATTAGTTTGGGTAATCAATTTTTGTCCATACACTGGAAGGTTCGTCAACTGGATTCCATAGTAGTGAGTCACCGTTAGAGTAAGTCATCGTTATTCCAATTGTAGTTGTTTCTGAATGATTAGTATTATTTATGTAATTGCTAGTTATTCCGTATACAGCATTTCCTACAGCGGTATGAACACTATTGCTAGTTACGCCGCCATTAATATCAAACTGCGCTGTTCCTGATATAGTAAAGCCACCAAGATTACTGTACCCCTGCTGTAACCCATAGGATATAGATTCTATTACATGATGCTTAGACTCTTTACCCGATGTTAGGTTTACACCAAAACTAATGGCTACTATGTAATCAACTCCTGATAGTAAAACTAATCCAGAGTTAACAGCAAATATAGAAGTCTCTGCTTTAGCAGGGCTATTCCAATCAATACCTATATTAGACCAGTAGATAGGTGAACTGGCTTCAGCCCACGTTATAGGGGCTGTCATGGCGTGCCTGTTGCTGTGGTTACCCTCAAAGCGCTACCAGAGTGCCTGTCACGTTCGTCGGCATCCTGTATAGCATTGATAGCCAATTCAAACTGATTCTGCCATAGGGCAGTTCTTCCATCGTTCATGATAAATGGTTCAGCCTCTAACAGAGAGCCGTACAAGTAAACGTCCGGGGCATTGGTAATCATCCAATTAGTTGTTGCAGAGTCTGACAGTGGCTCAAACTTCTCATAAAACAACATCTCTATTTCCTGTACGCTAGAGGGCTGTGGCCCTAGTTGCAACTCATTTGCAATAACAGTATAGAAGTTAGGAGTTCCTGAACCACTACCACCCCCGTATAATCTATCGTATATCTCAGGAGTCACATACTGCATAGGAGTAACCGGGTCAGTGTTCATTTGTAGATTGCGCATCTGCAAAAATCTGGAGGGTAGGGCAAGTGATCGTTGGCCTGCTACCGTGTCTGCCTTTTGCTTGCTCTCCATAGCCCGGATACGCAGCAACCTGTTATACCGGGCTTCAGCCAAAGCGATAAACTCAGGTATACGTGCGGTCAGATCGTCACGATCCATCCAGTTAGCCACAGCATCCTTCAATTCTGTATAGTTAGATATCGACATTCTTTACCCTTTTGTATGGCTTTGGACGCTTAAGTCTACGCTGCCGATCCTTGTCCATGTTTTTCTTATCCAGACGCTTGCGCCTAGATTCTTTATTGTTCATATTAAAACACTATGATATAGATTGGAACTTCGTTCCAATCTTAAATATAAAGTTTACGAAGTAAACTCTATATTTATGTTTAAACTAGTATCCCCCTCAAAAGGGGATACGTAGTTTAAACACTTATGTTAACCTTATATCTTTGGTAATCCTTATAACAACAAATCAGGTCCCTATGTTACGTAGGGGATCAGGCCGTTTTCTGTTTATTATCATACACTTATACCTCTCTAATGGCTTAAACTCTATTATTATAGGGTAAAAGTGGGTGCTTTAAATACCCCTCCGGTAGGTGGATGGGATATATAATAAAAACGCTGCGCTCAAAAAGGGGTGCCCCTTA
>Ga0213861_10000370_pt1 | contig 39147 bp, 36 predicted proteins | sample PICome_4_FD_160110 | JGI IMG/M metagenome (GOLD analysis project Ga0213861, IMG submission 160110) | Coastal seawater microbial communities near Pivers Island, North Carolina, United States - PICO131 | ecosystem: Environmental > Aquatic > Marine > Coastal | place: USA: North Carolina... | reverse complement strand
ATTACAGGCACAATCAAATTACCATTTTTAACAGCAGTTGCCATTCCAATATTAATTGATCTTTTCATAATAATTTTTTGATCAACAATAGTACTATTCATGATAGGGTAGTCTTTTAGTGACTTAACTACTGCATTTATAAAAAGAGGTGTAAACGTTAGTTTTAGCCCCTCATTTTCAAGAAATGACTTCTTATATCGATCTCTCCAATCCCAAAGATTAGATACATCAACTTCAATAAATGATTGAACATGTGCAGATATTTTTTTACTATTTGACATATGGTCAAATATTATTTTACCCATCCTGTCTAACTCGATTATTTGATCACCAACTAAAGGTTTTGAATTACTTACAAAGCTATCTGAAGATTTACTTGATTTTGATCCTATATAATTAAGGATATCCTGCTTTGTCACCCTCCCATCCTTTCCTGAACCAGATATTGAGTTAAGATCTTCTTGAGTAATATTTTCTTTTTTTGCAATATTTTTAACTAATGGAGAGAAAAACTTGTCACTTTTGACAATTTCAGGATTATTTTCAGAATAATCTTCATCAGTTTTTAATAATTCAATTGAAGGAATACTAGTAATTTCTTTTTCTTCAATATTTATTTCCTCAATATTATCATTAATTAATTCTTTTTCCTTTTCTGCATGTACCAATTCAATATCCTCATTTTCAGAAATTAGCGCAGTATCATCATTTAAGTCTGTTTCAATCTCAGCAATTACTTCACCAACTTTAACAACATCATTTACCTCAAAGTTTTTTTTGATAAGTTTACCTTTAAATTCAGAAGGTACATCAGAATCAACTTTATCGGTAGCTATTTCAACTAATGATTCATCTATATCAACAGTATCTCCAACCTCTTTTAACCATTTAGTTATAGTAGCTTCCGCAATACTTTCTCCCATTTTTGGAAGTTTTAATAGATATTTCCCCATTTCAATAGTAGATGCAAATTTACAATATTAAATCATTATTAGTTTGATAGATTAGTTTCATATGGACGTCTATTTTGAATACTTCTTGCTAATGTAACTTCATCGGTATATTCTAACTGATCGCCAACAGGTATACCTCTTGCTAATACAGAAACTTTTACATTGTGTTTTTTAAGAATTTTAAATAGGTAAAAACTGGTTGTATCCGCCTCAATTGTTGCACTTAAGGCAAATATTATTTCATCTACTTTTTTATCTGTAATTTTTTCTTCAAGGCTCAAAACATTTAAATCCTCAGGACCAATTCCCTCTATCGGAGAAATTACCCCACCTAAAACATGGTAAAGGCCGTTGTATAAGTTTGTGTTTTCAATTGCAATTACATCCCTAATATCTTCAACAACACAAACTATGGATTGATCTCTTGATTTATTTGAGCAAATATCACATAAGTCTTTATCAGAAATATTGTGACATTGTATACAATATTTAATTTCATTCTTGAAATCAAAAATACTTTCTGATAAATCTCTAGAGAACTCTTTAGGTTTTCTCAAGATTTCTAATGCAATTCTTAATGCAGATCTTTTTCCAATACCTGATAATTGAGAAATATTATAGACTAAATTTTCAAGAAGTTTAGACGGAAATTCCATTAAGCAAATTTAGAAATATTCGTTGTAAGTTCTTTTGTATATTTATAAAAATGTTATCTCCACAAATTATTTTAATTGCTATTGTTTCCTATTTTATAGTATTAACTGTTATATCATATTTAACAGGTAAAGAAGATAACAATGAAGTTTTCTTTAATGCAAAAAAGAGCTCTAATTGGGCTATTGTTGCTTTTGGAATGGTTGGAGCATCACTTTCAGGTGTTACATTTATATCAGTTCCGGGTTGGGTTGGCGAATCTCAATTTACATATTTCCAAGTAGTTATAGGGTATTTGATTGGATACTTAATTGTTGCCAATTTACTTCTACCTCTATACTACAAGTTAGGATTAACATCAATTTATGAATACTTATTTACAAGGTTTGGGAAAAACTCTCATTATGTTGGGTCAATATCTTTTTTAATATCAAGGATACTCGGTGCATCGTTTAGATTGTTTCTAGTAGCAATTGTTCTTCAGGAATATCTTTTTGATGATTTTGGAATACCTTTTGAAATAACTGTCGTTATTTCAATTTTATTGATCTGGTTATATACTAGAAGAGGAGGAATTAAAACTATAGTGTGGACAGATACAATTCAAACCTCTTTGATGATTATAGCTGTTATTTTATCAATTTATTATATAAACAAAGACTTAGGATGGACATTTTCTGAATTTATTTCTTCATCTGATTTTAAAGAATTCAATAAGATATTTGTAACTGAAAGCTTTACAGAAAGAAATTATTTTTTAAAATCAATTATTGGAGGTGCCTTCATAACAATTTGTATGACCGGATTAGATCAGGACATGATGCAAAAAAACTTAACATGTAAGAATATTAAAGAAGCTAGAAAGAATATGATTGTTTTTAGTTTAATTCTAACAGTGGTTACATTCTTATTTATAATATTAGGTGCTCTTCTTTTTATTTATGCAAATGAAAATAATATAGCAGTTCCATTAGTTGATAATTCGCCAAGAACAGATCTTTTATTTCCAGAAATTGCCTTAAAATCAGGGCTAGGAGAATTTTTAGGAATTACTTTTATATTAGGTTTAATTGCTGCAGCTTATAGTAGTGCTGATAGTGCTCTAACATCTTTAACTACATCTTTTTGTATAGATATATTAAAAATAGACAGTACTGATTCTAGATCCATAAAGACCAGGAAAAACATACATGTTTTAATGAGCATTGTATTAATAATAGTAGTAATAATATTTAGATATATTCAAGATAAAAATGTCATAGACAGCCTTCTTACAGTAGCACAATATACATACGGACCATTACTTGGACTATTTGCTTTTGGTATTTTTACAAAATATCAAGTAGATGACAATAAGGTCTTCCTAGTTGTTATAATAAACATTATAATAATTGTTATAATAGGAAATTTACCTTCAAATTTTATTGGTGGTTATCAAATCGGATATGAACTTCTGCCATTTAATGGGTTAATAAATTTTATTGGCCTTTATATTATCAGAAAATAATGTCAATTTGTCATATTTATTGATTGGTATTTTTTTTGCTATTATATAATAAAAAGAAATTATGCCTAAAGGAAAAATTAATGTTTCAGTTGAAAATATATTTCCACTTATAAAAAAGTTCTTGTACAGTGATCAAGAGATTTTCCTAAGAGAAATTATATCAAATGCTACAGACGCCCTTACTAAAATTCAACATTTATCCAGTATTGGAGAAGTTAAAGGAGAAATTAATGAATTAGGAGTAGAAGTTAAAATTGATAAAAAAAACAAAACTCTTCACGTAATTGACAATGGAGTTGGGATGACGTCGGAAGAAGTCAAAAAGTATATTAATGATGTAGCATTTTCTGGCGCTGAAGAATTTCTAGAAAAATATAAAGAGAGTTCTAAGGATACTGGTATAATTGGACATTTTGGACTTGGTTTTTATTCATCTTTTATGGTTGCCGATAAAGTTGAAATAATTACAAAATCTTTCAAAGATGAGCCTGCTGCTCACTGGGTTTGTGATGGGTCTCCAGAATACAGTTTAAAAAAATCAGATAAAAAAGAAAGAGGAACAGAAATTATTCTTCACATTTCAAAAGATTCTAAAGATTATCTTGAAGAAAGTAAAATAACAGAACTTCTTAATAAGTATAATAAATTCATGCCCCATCCAATAAAGTTTGGAACCAAGGAAGAAAGTATTCCTGCCAAAGAGGGAGATAAAGAAGAGAAAATAACTGTCGACAATATCATAAATAATCCAAATCCAGCTTGGACAAGACCGCCAGCTGATTTAAAAGATGAAGACTATAATCAATTTTACAGAGAACTTTATCCATATCAAATGGAAGAACCTTTGTTTCATATTCATCTTAATGTTGATTACCCTTTCAATTTAACTGGTATTCTTTACTTTCCAAAAATATCAAATGACCTTAATATCCAAAAGGACAGGATTCAATTATATCAAAATCAAGTTTTCGTAACAGATAATGTAGAAGGAATTGTTCCTGAGTTTCTGGGATTATTAAAAGGAGTTATAGACTCCCCTGACATCCCATTAAATGTATCAAGAAGCTATCTTCAGTCAGATACCTCTGTAAAAAAAATTACTAATTATATTACTAGAAAAGTAGCAGATAAACTAAGCTCAATATTTAAAAATGAAAGAGATAATCTTGAGAGTAAATGGAATGATATCAAAGTGGTTATTGAGTATGGGATGTTAACCGAAGATAAATTCTATGAAAAAGCTGAATCATTTAACCTCTATCCTTCTGTTGACAATAAATATTATACTTATCAAGAACTTGAAGAAAAGATTAAAGAATTACATACTGATAAGGATGGCAATTTAATTATTCTTTATGCACAGAATATGGATGAACAGTATACTTATATTCAATCTGCAAAAGAAAAAGGATATGAAGTGCTTCTATTGGATTCTCCTATTATTCCTCATCTAATTCAGAAACTAGAATCTAAAAAAGAGAAGATTAAGTTTTCAAGAGTTGATTCTGATACTTTGGAGAATTTAATTAATAAAGATGATCAGGTAGTTTCAAAACTATCAGATGAAGAGAAAGAAAAACTAAAACCAATGATTGAAAATGCAGTTTCTGATGATAAATATACAGTTCAACTTGAACCATTAGATAGCAAATCATTACCATTTATGCTAGCCCAACCTGAATTTATGAGAAGAATGAAGGAAATGCAGCAAAGTGGAGGTGGAGCTATGGGTAATTTACCAGACATGTATTCTTTGATTGTTAATACAAATCATGAATTGGTAAGTAAAATATTAAATACAAGAACAGAAAAAAAGAGAAATAGTTTAATAAAGCAGTCAGTAGACTTGGCAAAACTTTCTCAAAATGCTCTCACAGGAAAAGAACTAACAGAGTTTATTAATAGGAGTATAGATTTAATCAAATAAGTAATTTAAGATTTTAGCTAATCTTATTCCTCCAATTAATAATAGTTCCTCAACGGTGCCAAAGTTTTTATATTGATATTCGTAACCTAATTTATCATCAACTGATACACCTGCATATATTTGATTTGTATATACATGTATTTCATTCACCCAATCGAGGATATCAGCTCTTTCAAAATCTTTAGCCTCATCTGTAAATACTAAAAAATCTGGATTTGGCAGATTAATAGCTAATTCACTATAACTCATGTTATGACTATTTATCATATCTGAGTCCCAGACTCTGTGAAGGTTTGAATTTCTTCCAAACCATTTTACATAGACCCTGTTCGCACCTCTATCTTCATATCTACCAATATGAAGGGGTTGATGAAGATCTCCAACAAAATGGACAAGTAACTTAAGATAAAATGATTTTTCAGAATCTGATGTTGAATCACTCTCTAAAATATCTATACATTTATTTATTGCAATAAAGACATCTCCTTTCTCTGACGGGATAATATCCTGGTAGTCATCATCCAATTCCATATTTAAAAAATGCCAATCATAAAAATTATCATATCTACTATCAGATTTAATATCATCTGCATGAGTTGATGCATTAACTAATGTTTCCCCATTAAGAATTTTAATTATTCTTTCGTTTGAGTTATTTGTTAAATATTTATTTGCTACTTCCGCTATTACCCTATGGCCTGTAGCACCCCATGTTGCACCCCAATCTTCATTAGGATAACTATTGAACAATAAAAAAGTTAAAATTAACCACATAAACTTTTTGATGTATTTAAGTTCAAATATATTATTATATAGTAAATCCTTATAATTTTATTAATTTTAAATTGAAAAAAAATATTTGAAGAAACTACCTATAATTTTAGCCCTGATTTTTGTCCATTCAAATTTGACTTTTTCTCAAGAAATAAATGTGAAGTTTACTGAGGAAAAGATTAATATTGACGGATCTCCAGAAGACTTAGCATGGAAAAATGCTGATGTTGCTTCTGATTTCTGGCAATGGAGACCAACAGATTCTGTAAAAGCTGTAAAGCGAACTGAATTTAAAGCTTTATTTGATAATGAAAATTTATATTTTTTAGTTAAAGCTTACACAAAAGAAAAAAAGTTTACTGTCTATAATCTAGAAAGAGATTTTGAAACTAGAAGTGCAGATTATGTACAATTAATTTTTGACACTTTTAATGATGCTTCAAATGCTTTTAAATTTCAAACTAATCATCTTGGATTAAAAGGAGATATGTTGTTATCATCTATCATGTCAATGGGGGGGAGGGGACAGAATTCATCATGGGATGCAATTTGGGAAGTGGAATCAAAATTATATGATGATTCATATATAGCTGAAGTTAAAATACCATTAAACCAACTCTATTTTATTAATGGGGCTAAAAGCTGGAGATTTAATATATATAGAAGTGATACACAAACACTAGAACACTCAAGTTGGGCCAAAACTCCTCAGGAGCAAAGAATTGGTGACCTAGCCTTTATGGGTAAGATTAATTTTGAAAAACCTTTAGGCGAGTCTAAAAAACCAATTTCATTTATACCCTATATAAACGGATCTCTTGGAAAGAATTTCATTCAAGATAAAACATTGAATAATTTTGATTATGGACTAGATGTTAAAATTCCAATAGGAAACTCTATTAATGTTGACCTTACTGTTAATCCTGATTTTTCTCAAGTTGAAGTTGATGACCAATTAGTAAACTTAACTCAATTTGAATTGAGACTTCCAGAGAGGAGGCAATTCTTTACTCAAAATTCTGACCTTTTTACTGACTTTGGTCAAGAAAGAGATGCTGAGCCTTTCTTTTCAAGAAGAATTGGAATTTCTAAAGATTTTGAGGGTAATACTGTTGAGAATAGAATAATTAGCGGAATGAGGTTAAGTGGAAAAATAAATGATAAACTAAGGATAGGATTATTAAATGTTTTAACAGAAGAAGATAGAGCTAAAGGCATTCCCCAAAACAACAATACACTTTTTACACTTAGAAATAAAGTTTTTGCTAGATCAAATTATTCATTCTTTTTTATAAATAGAGAAAATACAAAAGATTATGATTTTGTTGAAAATCAAAAAAAATATAATAGGGTATTTGGATTTGAATATAACTTAGCTTCAAAGAATGGTCAATGGAAAGGTAGAACGTTTATTCATAAATCTTTTACTCCAGAGAAGAATGATAAAAATACATCTTTTGGCATAAGACTATCAAAGAATTCTCGTAAACACTATATAAGCATGGGTGGATCATATGTTGGTGATGATTTTAGATCAGATCTAGGTTATTACAGAAGATATGGTTTTATAAAATTTACTCCATTTTACCAATTTAGAATATATCCAAAAAATAATGATAAAATTCTAAATTATGAACTTCAACATTATGCAGCTTACGTATTTAGACCAAATAAAGAAGAAACATTTGAAGGAAGGTGGAATATTTCATCTTTTGAAATAAAATATTTAAATCAAAGCACATTTGAGATTAAACAAAACATAAAGAGAGACTACTTATATTATGATTTTGATCCTACCAGGACTGATGGTGGAACACCACTTCCAGCTAATAACTTTTATTCTTCAACAGACTATGAAATAGCATTTTCATCTCCAGATAAAAATCTATTTAAATTCAAAACCGGATTACAATATGGAGACTTTTTTAATGGAACAAAATTTTCATTTAAAAACGAATTCAAGTTTAGAGTTCAGCCTTATTTTAATACTAGTCTTAAAATCGATTATGATTCAATTGAATTACCCGATCCATATCCAAGCAGAGATATTTGGTTGGTAAGTCCGAAATTTCAATTTACCTTTAATAAAGAAATCTCTTGGACAACCTATATTCAGTATACTAATCAATCAGATAATCTGGGAATGAATTCAAGGGTTCAATGGAGATTTGCTCCTCTATCTGACTTATATATTGTTTATAATGATAATTATATCACAACTGGATCTTTAGAACCTCAGTTTAGATCAATAAACCTTAAATTAACTTATTGGATAAATATTTAAAATGAAAAAAATATCACTCATTATTCTAGCTTTATTTATTATTTGCTGTAATTCAGATCAGAATAATATGATTGTGTCTGGAAACGTGGACGGGCTTAGAAAAGGTACTATTTATCTTCAAAAAGAGATAGATTCAACAATAGTATCATTAGATTCTCTAAAAATAAGAGGAAATAGTAATTTTAAATTAAATACTATAATAGATGAACCTGATATCTTTTATCTATATCTGGATAAGGAAGACGGAGATTCTCTTAATGATATAATCACTTTTTTTGGAAATAAAGGAGAGATAAATATAAATACTATGCTTTCCACATTTGATTCTAGTTATGAAATTTCTGGCTCGAAGAATAGTGAATTATTGAGAGAGTATTTTTCAATTATAAGAAAGTATAACCTTCAAAATCTTGATTTATTAGAAATATTCTATAATGCTCAGATTAATGATAATCAAAAAAGAATTGACTCTGTAAATGAGAGGCTAGAAAACTTAATAAAAAGAAAATATCTATACAGCTTAAACTTTTCAATTACTAATTCCCAAAATGAGATTTCTCCCTATATAGCAGTTAGTCAAATACCTGATGCAAATAAGGATTTACTCAGAAAAGTTTATGATACTTTACCTGAAAACATTAAAGTATCTAAATATGGTAAAGTTTTAATGGAACTAAGCGTAGACTAACCACTATACTCAACAAAATTTCTTGGGGTTTCATATAATACTACTTTAAGTTTATATTTTTCCTTAAAATACTTAATTAGCCTATCATAAATTAATATAGCAATATTCTCAGCTGAAGGATTCAAAGATGAAAATTCCTCTATATCTAAATTTAGATTTTTATGATCTAGATAATCTTCAATTTCAGATTTAATTATTTGGCTTAATTTTCCAATATCGAAAACATAACCAGTCTCAGGATCAACTTCTCCAGTAAGACTTACAATTAATTCATAATTATGACCGTGAAAATTTTTATTAGAACACTTTCCAAAAACTTCATTATTTTTTTCATCAGACCAATCTGGTCTGTATAACTTATGGGCAGCATTAAAATGAGCCTTTCTACTTATTGTTAATTTCATTTATTTAAATATTTATAAAAGTAATCAAAAGCTATCTTAAACCATACAGTGTAATTATCCCCATTTTTAATTATATCATCATTAAGAGTTTCCATATCTACCCATTTAAAATCATCTGCTTCATCTAAGTTTAAAATTGGATCTTCATTATATACACCATAATAAACATGATCAAATTCATTTTCAGTTAGTTCATTGTCAAGCTCTGCTTTATAGATAAAATCATAAACTTTTCTAAGATCAGTTTTAATACCCATTTCTTCTAGTAACCTTCGATTGGCAGCATCTTGAGTCTTTTCTCCATCTCTAGGATGACTACAACATGTATTAGTCCATAATCCACCTGAATGGTATTTTGAAGCAGCTCTCTTCTGAAGTAGTAACTGATAATTACTATTAAAAATAAATACTGAGAAGGCTCTATGAAGAAGACCTTTTTGATGAGCTTCAAGTTTTGGCATTAAACCAACTTGATTATCATTTTCATCAACAAGAATTACTTTTTCTCTTGACATTGAATCAAATTAATAATTAAGCTCTTCCTCTTCTTTATTAATTAGCAAACTATTATATTCATCTTTAGGTCCAACAATTATGTCCTCGTAGTTTCTCATTCCAGTACCAGCTGGTATTTTGTGACCTACTATAACATTTTCTTTTAGACCTTCAAGCATATCATTTTTACCATTAACTGCTGCTTCATTTAAAACCTTTGTGGTTTCTTGGAATGAGGCTGCTGAAATAAATGATTTAGTTTGAAGAGATGCTCTAGTGATACCTTGTAATTGAGTTGAAGCAGTTGCTGACTTAGCATCTCTAGCCTCAACCAATTTCTTATCATCTCTTTTAAGAATTGAATTTTCATCTCTAAGGTTCCTAGCTGAAACAAGTTGTCCAACTTTTAGATTTTCACTGTCACCAGCTTCTTCAATAACCTTTTTGCCGTAAAGCTTATCATTTTCAGATATAAATTCATCTTTATATGTCAATTGGTCTTCTAAGAATAATGTATCTCCTGGATCAATTATTTTAACCTTTCTCATCATCTGCCTTACAACTACCTCAAAGTGTTTATCGTTAATTTTCACACCCTGAAGTCTATAGACCTCTTGAACTTCATTGACAAGATACTGTTGAACAGCTGAAGGACCTTTAATATTTAGAATATCGTTAGGAGTAATTGAACCATCCGATAAAGGCATACCTGCTTTAATAAAATCATTTTCTTGAACAAGAATTTGATTAGAAAGCTTCACTAGATACTTTTTAATATCTCCAAACTTTGATTCAACAATGATTTCTCTATTTCCTCTTTTAATTTTACCAAATGAAACTACTCCATCAATTTCTGACACAACAGCTGGATTTGATGGGTTTCTAGCTTCAAATAGTTCTGTAACACGAGGTAAACCTCCTGTTATATCACCTGACTTGGCAGATTTTCTTGGAATTTTAACTAAAATCTTACCTTTCTCTATTGATTCATCTTCATCTACCATGATGTGTGCACCTACAGGTAGGTTATAAGATCTAAGTGTAACGCCTTTTTTATCTTGAATTAATAGTGTTGGAATTAGTTTTTTATCTCTAGAATCAGTTATAACTTTTTCTTTAAATCCAGTTTGTTCATCAATTTCAACTTGAAAAGTTTTACCAACTTCAATGTTTTCATAAACTATTTTTCCTGAAAATTCAGAAACAATTACACCGTTAAAAGGATCCCATTGACAAATAACATCTCCTTTAGATAGATTCTGACCATTTTTAATATTAAGATATGATCCATAAGGGATATTTTTAGTACTTAAAACATTTTTAGTTTTTGAGTCTAAAATCTTAATCTCAGAAGTACGTGAAATAACAATATTTGAGGATTTTCCTTCTGTATCTTTTGCTTTCACAACTTTCAAGTCTTCAATTTCAGCAATACCGTCAAATCTAGTTACTAAAGAGTTTTCTTCAGAAATATTACCTGCAACTCCTCCAACATGGAATGTTCTAAGAGTTAACTGAGTACCTGGCTCACCTATTGATTGAGCAGCTACTACTCCTACTGCTTCACCAATCTGAACTGGTTTACCAGTTGCAAGATTTCTACCATAACAACTAGAACAGATTCCTCTTTTAGTTTCACAAGTTAAAGCTGATCTAACATCAACAGAAGTAATTAGAGTATTTTCTATTTTTGCTGTAGCATTTTCATCTATTAGTTTTCCACCCTCAATTAGAACTTCGTTAGTAGAAGGATCTATTACATCATTAAGAGCAGTTCTACCTAAGATTCTTTCACCTAAAGTCTCTACAACTTCTTCATTCTTTTTAAGTGCATTCACTTCAATTCCTCTAAGTGTTCCACAATCAAATTCATTAACTATTACATCTTGAGAAACATCTACAAGTCTTCTAGTCAAGTATCCTGCATCTGCTGTTTTCAAAGCAGTATCAGCTAAACCTTTTCTAGCACCGTGAGTCGAAATAAAATATTCTAAAATTGATAAACCTTCCTTAAAGTTAGATAAAATAGGGTTTTCAATAATTTCACCTCCACCTACATTAGACTTTTTAGGTTTTGCCATAAGGCCTCTCATTCCAGTTAACTGTCTGATCTGTTCCTTAGAACCTCTAGCACCTGAATCAAGCATCATATAAACAGAATTAAATCCTTGTTGATCTTCACTAATCTGTTTCATTGCAAGTTCAGTAAGAGTAGCATTTGCTGAAGTCCATACATCAATTACTTGATTATACCTTTCATTATTTGTAATTAGACCCATGTTATAGTTTCCTATAATTCCATCTACCTGATTATTTGCATCGTCAATAAGACTTTGCTTCTGTTCTGGAATAATAATATCACCTAAACTAAAAGATAAACCACCTTTAAAGGCAAACGAATATCCAAGATCTTTTATTTCATCAAGAAATTCTGCAGTTTCAGGGACACTAGTTACATGAAGTATTTGTCCAATAATTTCTCTTAAGTTCTTCTTTGTAAGAACTTCGTTAAAGAAGCCAGCCTTATCAGGAACCACTTCATTAAAGAATACTCTTCCAGGCGTAGTCTCTATTATTTCATATGAATCATCAGATTCAGGTGTTTTAATTCTACATTTAACTATTGCATTTAAATCAACTATTTTCTCGTTATAAGCCATATTAACTTCTTCTGGAGAATAGAAAGTTAACCCTTCACCTTTTAATTTAAGTGAGTCCGAAGACTTTCTTGATTTAGTCATGTAGTACAAACCTAGAACCATATCTTGAGATGGAACAGTAATAGGAGATCCATTAGCTGGGTTTAAAATATTATGTGAACCCAACATCAACAGCTGAGCCTCAAGAATTGCTTCTGGACCTAGAGGAAGGTGGACCGCCATTTGATCACCATCAAAGTCAGCATTAAATGCAGTACATGTTAAAGGATGAAGCTGAATAGCTTTACCTTCAATAAGTTTTGGCTGAAATGCTTGGATACCTAATCTGTGAAGTGTTGGAGCTCTATTTAACATAACAGGATGTCCTTTTAAAACATTCTCTAATATATCCCAAACAACAGGTTCCCTTCTGTCAATAATTTTTTTAGCAGACTTAACAGTTTTTACAATACCTCTTTCAATAAGTTTTCTAATGATAAAGGGTTTATATAATTCTGCAGCCATATCTTTTGGAATACCACATTCATATAATTTTAGTTCTGGACCAACTACTATAACTGATCTAGCAGAATAATCTACTCTTTTTCCAAGAAGATTCTGTCTAAAACGACCTTGCTTACCTTTAAGCGAATCTGATAATGATTTTAAAGGTCTGTTTGATTCTGTTTTAACTGCAGATGATTTTCTTGTATTATCAAATAACGAGTCAACAGATTCTTGAAGCATCCTTTTTTCATTTCTTAAAATAACTTCAGGTGCTTTGATTTCAACTAACCTTTTAAGTCTATTATTTCTTATGATTACCCTTCTATATAAATCATTAAGGTCTGAAGTAGCAAATCTACCTCCATCTAAGGGAACAAGTGGTCTTAATTCTGGAGGTATAACTGGAATAACTTTAACTACCATCCATTCAGGAAGGTTTTCTTTTCTTTCATTTCCATCTTTAAAGGATTCTACTACCTGTAGTCTTTTAAGTGCCTCTGTTTTTCTTTGTTTAGAAGTCTCATTATTTGCTTTATGTCTTAATTCATAAGAAAGTTCTTCAAGATCAATTCTTGAAAGTAGTTCAATCAAACATTCAGCCCCCATCTTAGCAATAAACTTTTTATCATCTGAATCATCTAAAAATTGATTATCTGCTGGAAGAGTTTCCATTATTGTAAGGTATTCTTCCTCTGTAAGGAAATCCATTTTATTTACAGGTTCACCTTCAGCATTTTTTGCTTCTCCTGGCTGAATAACAACATATCTCTCATAATATATTATCATATCAAGTTTCTTAGATGGAAGTCCTAAAAGATATCCTATCTTATTAGGTAAGGACTTAAAATACCATATATGAGCAACGGGTACTACTAAGTTGATATGACCAACCCTATCTCTTCTAACTTTTTTTTCAGTTACCTCAACACCACACCTATCACAAACTATACCCTTATATCTTATTCTCTTGTATTTACCACATGCACATTCATAATCTTTTACAGGGCCAAAAATCCTTTCACAAAAGAGTCCATCTCTTTCAGGTTTATGAGTTCTATAATTAATAGTTTCTGGCTTGAGAACCTCTCCTCTTGAGTTACCAAGTATTACTTCAGGAGATGAAAGACCAATTGAAATAGTATTAAATCTCTTTTGCGTTACTAATTCGTTATTTTTTGCCATTTTATTTTATAATTTATTTTTCTTCTAATCGAATATCTAAACCAAGACCTTTTAATTCATGCATTAATACATTGAATGACTCTGGAAGACCAGCTTCAGGAAGGTTTTCACCTTTAACAATAGCTTCATAAGCTTTAGCTCTACCTATTACATCATCAGATTTAATAGTTAGAATTTCTTGCAGTGCAGCTGAAGCTCCATATGCTTCAAGAGCCCATACTTCCATTTCCCCAAACCTTTGACCACCAAATTGCGCTTTACCACCAAGTGGTTGTTGAGTAATTAAACTATAAGGACCAATAGATCTTGAATGCATTTTATCATCAACCATGTGACCAAGTTTTAACATGTAGATTACACCAACCGTGGCTGCCTGATCAAATTTTTCTCCGGTTCCTCCATCATAAAGATAAGTATGACCAAATCTAGGAACACCTGCTTCATCGGTAAGTTGGTTGATTTCATCTAATGTAGCTCCATCGAAAATTGGAGTAGAAAATTTTCTACCAAGCTTTTCACCCGCCCAACCTAACACAGTTTCATATATTTGACCTATATTCATTCTAGAGGGAACACCCAAAGGATTTAAGACAATATCAACTGGAGTTCCATCCTCTAAGAAAGGCATATCTTCTTGCCTTACAATCCTGGCAACAATTCCTTTATTACCATGTCTACCTGCCATTTTATCACCTACCTTAAGTTTTCTCTTTTTTGCAATATATACTTTAGCAAGTTTTTTTATTCCAGGAGGTAGTTCATCACCAACACTAATTGTGAATTTCTCTCTTCTTAGAGAACCTTGAATATCATTTTCATGTATTCTATAGTTATGAAGAAGTGAAGAGACTATTGCATTTAAATCATCAGACGTAGTCCAAACTCCCTTTGTAAGATGAGTGTAATCCTCAACATTTGACAGCATCTTGTTTGAAAACTTTTTTCCTTTAACTAATACTTCATCTCCTAAATCGTTAAAAACTCCTTGACAAGTTTTTCCATTAATTACAGATGCAAGTTTATCAACTAACTTTAATCTGTGATCTTCAAGAATCTTCTCATACTTTGTTTGAAGTAATTCTAGATCAACTTTATCTTGAGTTCTTCTTCTCTTATCTTTAAGAGATCTTACAAATAATTTCTTATCTATAACGATTCCATTAAGAGATGGAGGAGCTTTTAATGAAGCATCTTTAACATCACCTGCCTTATCACCAAAAATTGCTCTAAGTAATTTCTCTTCTGGTGTAGGATCAGATTCTCCCTTTGGAGTAATTTTACCAATAAGAATATCACCTGCTGTAACATCAGCACCTACTCTTATCATACCGTTTTCATCTAATTCACTAGTTGCTTCCTCACTTACATTAGGAATATCATCCGTAAGCTCTTCAGTTCCTAGTTTAGTATCCCTTACATCTAATGAATATTCATCAATGTGGATTGAAGTAAAAATATCTTCTCTCACAACTTTTTCTGAGATTACAATTGCATCCTCAAAATTATAACCTTTCCAAGGCATAAATGCTACCTTAAGATTTCTTCCAAGTGCTAATTCACCTTTTTGAGTGGCATAACCCTCACATAGAACTTGTCCTTTGGAAACTTGATCGCCTTTGTTAACGATTGGTTTCAAGTTTATACATGAACCTTGGTTAGTTTTTTGAAATTTAATAAGATCATAAACTTTAGTATCATCCTCAAAGCTCAATAATTTCTCTTCAGCAGATAATTTATACTTAATAATAATTTTATTTGCATCAACGTAATCAACTACCCCATCTCTTTCAGCATTAATTAATACTCTAGAGTCAGAAGCAACAGCTTTCTCTAAACCAGTTCCAACAATTGGAGATTGAGGCTTTAAAAGAGGAACAGCTTGACGCATCATATTAGATCCCATTAATGCACGGTTAGCATCGTCATGTTCTAGAAATGGAATTAAAGAAGCTGAAATAGATGCAATTTGATTAGGAGCTACATCTGTATAATTTATATTATCAGGAGTAACAACAGGAAAGTCTGCTTGATCTCTAGCAATTACCTTCTCAGCCTTAATTTTACCAGTACTATCATGTTCAATATTAGCCTGAGCAATTAGATTATTTTCTTCTTCCTCAGCAGATAAATATGTTATATTCTTAAGATCTATCTTACCATTTTTTACTTGTCTATATGGAGTTTCAATAAAACCAAGACTATTAACTCTAGCATAAACAGATAGAGAAGAAATAAGTCCAATATTTGGACCTTCAGGAGTTTCAATTGGACAAAGTCTTCCATAATGTGTATAATGAACATCTCTTACCTCAAAACCCGCTCTTTCTCTTGATAAACCTCCTGGCCCTAATGCAGATAAACGTCTTTTATGAGTAATCTCAGCTAAGGGATTTGTCTGGTCCATAAACTGTGAAAGTTGATTTGTTCCAAAGAAAGTATTAATTACAGACGATAAAGTTTTAGCATTAATCAAGTCAATAGGAGTAAATACTTCATTATCACGAACATTCATTCTCTCCCTTATTGTTCTTGCCATTCTAGCAAGTCCAACTCCAAATTGAGATGATAATTGTTCTCCTACAGTTCTTACTCTTCTGTTTGATAAATGATCAATATCATCAATTTCTGCTTTTGAGTTTATTAACTCAATTAGATATTTTATTATAGTAGTTATGTCTAGTCTTGTAAGAGTTCTTTCCTCCATATCAACATCAAGGTTCAACTTCTTATTCATTCTATATCTACCGACTTCTCCAAGATTATATCTTTGTTCAGAAAAGAATAATTTATCTATTATACCTCTAGCAGTTTCTTCATCTGGTGGCTCAGCATTTCTTAGTTGTCTATATATATATTCTACAGCTTCTTTTTCAGTATTAGTTTGGTCTTTTTGAAGTGTATTGTAAATAATTGCATAGTCTGAGTTTTGAGCATCTTCCTTATGTATCAAAATTGTCTTAACATCAGCATCAAGGATCTGTTCAACATGATCTTTTTCTATTACTGTATCTCTATCAATTATAATTTCATTTCTTTCAATTGAAATTACTTCACCTGTATCTTCATCAACAAAATCTTCATGCCATGTTCTTAGAACTCTAGCAGCTAATTTTCTATTAATTGCTTTCTTAAGTCCAGCTTTAGTAACTTTAATTTCTTCAGCTAAATCAAAAATCTCAAGTATTTCCTTGTCTCCTGCGTATCCAATTGCTCTAAACAAGGTAGTAACAGGCAGCTTTTTCTTTCTATCAATATAAGCATACATTACATTATTAATATCAGTAGCAAATTCAATCCATGACCCTTTAAAAGGGATTACTCTAGCAGAGTAAAGCTTTGTTCCATTGGCATGAAAAGATTGACCAAAAAATACACCAGGAGATCTGTGTAGTTGAGAAACAACCACTCTCTCAGCACCATTAATAATAAAAGTACCACTTGGGGTCATATATGGAATAGAACCTAAAAAAACATCTTGAACTATTGTTTCGAAGTCCTCATGATCTGCATCTGTACAATAAAGCTTTAATCTTGCTTTAAGAGGAACAGAATAACTTAAACCTCTTTGAATACACTCTGTCATTGAATACCTTGGTGGATCAACGAAATAGTCTAAAAACTCTAATACAAACTGATTTCTAGCATCAGTTATAGGAAAGTTCTCTTTAAAAGTGTTAAATAAACCCTCTTCTACTCTCTCATCAGACTTAGTTTCGAGTTGGAAGAAATCTTGAAATGATTTTATTTGTATATCTAAAAAATCAGTTTCAACATTTACAGATTTACTATTAGAAAAATTTGTTCTCAATTTGTTATTAGTCATATTTTAGAGTTTAATTCAAACAAGCATAGGCCTTTAGATATAATTCTAAAAGCCTAAAAATGAAGTTATTTTAACTTACTTAAGTTCAACCTCAGCTCCAGCTTCTTCAAGTGATTTCTTTAGTCCCTCAGCATCGTCTTTTGATACTGCTTCTTTAATTGAGCTTGGAGTGTTATCAACTAGATCTTTAGCTTCTTTAAGCCCTAATCCAGTTAACTCCTTGACCAATTTAACTACTGCAAGTTTTGAGCCACCAGCTGCTTTTAAAACAACATCATATTCTGATTTTGCTTCAGCTGCGTCTTCTCCACCAGCACCAGGACCTGCTGATACCGCTACTGCTGCTGCTGCTGCAGGTTCGATACCATATTCATCTTTAAGAATATCAGCAAGTTCGTTAACTTCTTTAACTGTTAAACCAACTAACTGTTCTGCGACTTTATTTAGATCTGCCATTTTTAGAGTTTTTAATTATTAATTATTATTTCACTTAACTTTTTATTCAGATTCATCTTTAGATTCATCCTCAGAGGTTTGCTCCTCTGATTTATCAGTTTCCTCAGCCTTAGCTTCCTCCACAGCTGGTTCCTCAGCCTTAACTTCCTCCACAGCTGGTTCCTCAGCCTTAGCTTCCTCCACAGTTGGTTCCTCAGCCTTAGCTTCCTCCACAGCTGGTTCCTCAGCCTTAACTTCCTCCACAGTTTTTTCACTTAATGTTTTCACAAGACCAGCTATTTTACCACTACTTGATTTAAGTGCAGAAATAACATTTTTAGCTGGTGACTGAAGAAGAGTAATAATTTCACCAATTACTTCTTCTTTAGATTTTAAATTGAATAATGCTTCTATATGCTCGTCTCCAATATATATAGCCTCATCAACAAATGCTCCTTTTAAGATAGGTTTATCTCCATCTTTTCTAAACTTTTTTATAACCTTAGCAGGACTATTAGCAATTGTCGATAGCATGACAGCAGTATTACCCTTTAATAATTCTTTAAGCTGTCCAAAGTCATTTTCTGATTCACTCATTGCTCTTTCAAGAAACGTATTCTTTACAACTGAAAGTTTAATATTAGAATTAAAACATTCTCTTCTAAGTTTACTAGTTTGAACAGCATTAAGACCTGCAATATCAGTCAAATAAATTGACTTATAATCAGCAAGTTGTCCTTTCAACTCTTCTACAGCTTTTCCTTTTTCTTCTTTATTCATCTTAAATATTATTCAAATTTTGATTCAATTGCAATACCAGGACTCATAGTACTTGACATTGAAATACTTTTAATATATATTCCTTTTGCTCCTGAAGGCTTAAGTTTAACAATAGTCTTAATAAGTTCATTTGCATTATCCATAATCTTGTCCGCAGTAAAAGATACTTTACCAACTGAGGCATGAATAATACCAGTTTTATCAACTTTAAAGTCAATTTTTCCACCTTTAATATCAGTGACAGCTTTTGCTATATCCATAGTTACAGTTCCAGTCTTTGGATTAGGCATCAAACCTCTTGGACCTAGGACCTTTCCTAGAGGACCTAATTTACCCATCACACTTGGCATAGTTACAATAACATCAACATCAACCCAACCTTTTTTAATTTTTTCAATATACTCGTCAAGACCAACTAAATCAGCTCCAGCTTTTTTTGCTTCATCTTCTTTATCAGGAGTAACTAATGCAAGTAATTTTAATGATTTACCTGTACCATGAGGAAGTGATACTACACCTCTAACCATTTCGTTAGCTTTTTTAGGATCAACACCTAATCTAACTGCTAAATCCACAGAAGAATCAAATTTTGTTGTTGTAATTTCTTTTACAAGAGATGAAGCCTCTTCTAAGGTATATGACTTATCTGAGTCTACTTTATCAATTGAAACTTTTCTATTTTTAGTTAGTTTTGTCATAATTATTTTACTGGTGGAGTTCCCCCATTAACTTTAATACCCATTGATCTTGCAGTACCAGCTACCATTTTCATTGCAGATTCTACAGTGAAAGCGTTTAGGTCTACCATTTTATCTTCTGCTATCTTTTTAACCTGATCCCATGAAACCGTAGCAACTTTCTCTCTATTAGGTTCTCCTGAACCTTTTTTAACTTTAGTTGCCTCAAGTAACTGAATAGCTGCTGGAGGAGTTTTAATTATAAAATCAAAGCTTTTATCTTTAAAAACACTTACAACAACTGGCAGGATTTTTCCAGGTTTATCTTGACTCCTAGAATTGAACTGCTTACAGAATTCCATAATATTAACACCTGCAGCACCAAGAGCTGGTCCTACTGGAGGAGACGGATTAGCTGCACCACCTCTAATTTGTAATTTTAATACTTTATCTACTTCCTTTGCCATAATTATATTTTTTCAACTTGCATGTAACTTAATTCTAGTGGAGTTTTTCTACCAAAAATTTTAACCATTACATCCAATTTTCTTTTTTCTTCGTTGACATTATCAATTGTACCAGTAAACCCATTAAAAGGACCATCAATAACTTTAACATTTTCACCTATATTAAATGGAATGTTAACCTGTTCACCTGAGATAGCTAATTCATCAACTTTACCAAGCATTCTATTTACTTCTTTCTGTCTTAATGGAATTGGTTCACCACCTTTAGTCTCTCCTAGAAAACCTAAAACATTAGAAACAGATTTGATTACATGTAGAATTTCACCAGAGATATCAGCTTTTAACATTATATATCCTGGAAAGTATGTTTTTTCTTTAGAAATCTTTTTCCCTTTTCTTATCTGAATAACTTTTTCGGTGGGTACAAGCATTTCTTCGATCTGTTTATCAAGAGATAACCTAGAGACTTCATACATGATATAGTCCTTTATCTTGACCTCTTGACCAGTCACGACTCTTATTACATACCATTTTTTTTCTGCGACTTCCACCATCTATCCTATTAAATTGAAATAAAATTTAACTACTCTAGAGAGAACTGAATCAGCGCCCCATATAACTAAGGAGAAAATCACCGAAAAAACTATCACCAAAGCAGATAGGTTTAACAATTCTGAACGGGGTGTCCACTTGACGTTATCCCTCAGCTCTGTTACAGATTCCTTAATAAAGTTAATAATCGACATCATATTATTTTGTGCACGGGTTGAGAGACTCGAACTCCCGACACCTGGTTTTGGAGACCAGTGCTCTACCAACTGAGCTAAACCCGTTTATATTTTACACAAAAGGTATCATGCTTTGTGCAGGACACCCTTAGAGTTAATTAAACTTTGTTTTACTAGTCTAAAAGTTGAGTCACCTGACCTGCACCGACGGTTCTACCACCTTCACGAATTGCAAATCTTAGACCCTCATTTAGAGCAATAGGTGATATTAAATCAACTTCAATAGTTAAGTTATCACCAGGCATCACCATCTCTACACCACTTGGAAGCACAATATTACCTGTAACATCTGTAGTTCTAACATAGAACTGAGGGCGATAATTATTGTGGAATGGAGTATGACGACCACCTTCTTCTTTTTTCAAGATATACACCTCTGCCTTAAACTTAGAGTGAGGAGTTACAGAGCCAGGCTTACAAATAACCATACCTCTTGTTATATCAGTTTTTTCGATACCTCTTAAAAGGATACCAGCGTTATCACCAGCTTCACCTTTATCAAGAATTTTTCTAAACATTTCAATACCTGTTACTGTTGATTTAAGCTTTTCAGCTCCCATCCCAATAATATCAACTTCATCACCAGTATTAGCAATTCCCGTTTCAATTCTACCAGTTGCAACAGTTCCTCTACCAGTAATAGAGAATACATCTTCAACAGGCATTAAAAAATCTTTATCTACTTCTCTCTTTGGTAGTTCAATGTAGGCATCAACAGCTTCCATCAACTTCAAAACGCTATCAACCCATTTTTGTTCACCATTTAGAGCTCCAAGAGCAGAACCAAGAACTACAGGAGTGTTTTCTCCATCATAATCATAAAATGAAAGAAGATCTCTAACTTCCATTTCAACTAATTCTAATAGCTCATCGTCATCTACCATATCTGCTTTATTTAAAAAAGCAACAATTCTAGGTATACCTACTTGTCTTCCTAATAGTATATGCTCTCTGGTTTGAGGCATAGGACCATCAGTTGCAGCAACAACAATTATAGCGCCATCCATTTGAGCAGCACCAGTTACCATGTTCTTAACATAATCAGCGTGACCAGGGCAATCTACGTGAGCGTAGTGACGGTTAGCTGTTTGATATTCAACATGCGATGTGTTTATTGTAATTCCACGTTCTTTTTCTTCAGGTGCATTATCAATTGAATCAAAACTTCTAGCTTCTGAAAAACCAGCGTCTGATAATACTTTTGTAATTGCAGCAGTAAGAGTTGTTTTTCCGTGATCAACGTGACCGATAGTACCTATGTTTAGGTGGGGTTTCGATCTATCAAAAGTTTCTTTAGCCATAACAGTAATTTTATCTTGTTTTTTTACGAGCTGCAAATTTATAATTTTTTTCTTATAAAATAACTGATTTAATGATTTTTTTTATAGCATTGGAAAATTCTTTATTATCTTTAAATTTAAATAGATAAAATGTTGAAAATTATAAGTAAGATTTTTTCGGTATTTGTTGGCCTTACAGTCATAAATGTTTGGTTGTTTAGATCAGAAAAAAACACATTATTTAGAGGGGGAAATGCAGGTAATCTTTTGGAGGAATTTGAGGTTTATGGACTAGAGGATTATTTTTTAATTATTGGTGTTGTAAAAGTTTCTCTAGCGGTAATTTTACTTTTAAGTTTATATTTTAATAAACTGAGATTTTTTGCTTCATCTGGAATTGCAATTATGATGCTTGTAGCTATATACATGCACATAAGTATAGGTGATGATTTGATTAAATCAATGCCTGCTTCAATTTTACTTATTGGTTCGTTAACAATTGCATATACAGAAAAGATATCTTCAAAATGATTTGATAGCTATATTTAGTTGTAATATCTTTAACATAAATCAAATAAAAATGGAAATTAAAAGCATTCAAAAATTTAACATTGTTAATTCAATCGCATTATTGACTATGTCATTATGGGGATATATTGACACTAATTCTTTTACAGCACTAATCCCAGCAGTATTTGGAACAATTCTATTTATTTTAGGTTTGCTTTTGAATAAAGAAAAGCTTGTAAAAATGGCAGCACATGTAATTGTTCTTTTTACACTTTTGATTTTGGCAGCATTAACTATTCAAGTTTTACCTGGAGCAATTGAAAGAGGGGGGATCGGACTAGCAAGAGTTTTAATTATGATTACTACTTCATCAATTGCAATGATTATTTTCATAAAAAGCTTTATTGATAATAGAAAATCTCGCTAATTTTTCAATTCATTTTTGTAACTTATAGTTATGAAAGAAATAGGAAAATCAAATATTCAAAAAAAAATTAATAAACTAAATAAGAAAATCCACAGAGCAGAATCTCAAAGCGATCATAATAAAATCTGGTGGAGAAAAATGAAGCTTTCTAAATTAAAAGATAAGCTAAATCACACTGACTAAAATCAATGAAAAAAATCATTTTCCTTTTAATTACAATTCTATCATTTTCGTGTAGCTCAACCAAATTGTCTAATGACTATTTAACTTCATTATCAAATACTTCAAAACTTAATTTTGAAAATGCTACAAAAAAGAACTGGCATAATCTAGACCTTGAAAAAGATTCTGTTCCAGGAATGAGTGTTGAAAGAGCTTACAAAGAGCTTGTCAAAGACTTCAAAGCTAAAAAGGTAATAGTAGCAGTAATTGATGCAGGTATCGATACATATCACGAAGATCTTAGTAATCTGATTTGGGTAAATGATAAAGAAATTCCGAACAATTTAATCGATGATGATAAAAATGGCTATATCGATGATATAAATGGCTGGAATTTTTTAGGTGAATCCTATAATGAGACTCTTGAAATGACAAGAATTATTCGAGATAGTTTAAATAATAATCGAAGATATGATTCAGCAATTGATAATACAAATAGCAAAAAAGGAATTGCCAAAAGAAATTTTGATTATTACAAGGAAATTACTGAGGATTATAAAAAATCTACAAATGATATATATAACTACTTAGGTAAAGATGAATTTTCAAAATTAGATTTGGCAAATATTAAATCAAATGACAGCACATTATTAAAGTCTATAGATTTATTAACATATTTTGATTCTATAGATATAGATCTTGATTATTTGGAAGAAGGTGTTGAATACTTCTCTGATCAAATAAACTATCATTATAATACTAATTTTAATGGCAGATCAATAGTTGGTGATAATATATATGACATAAGTGATATCTCTTATGGTGATTCAAGAGTTCAACACTCAAAAATCACTGAAAGTCACGGCACACATGTATCTGGAATAATAGCTGGTATTAGAAATAATTCAATTGGTAGTAATGGTATTAATAATAATTTGGAAATTATGGCTATTAGAGCTGTTCCAAATGGTGATGAATATGATAAAGATATAGCCTTAGGAATTAGATATGCTGTTGATAATGGAGCTAGAATTATCAATATGAGTTTTGGTAAATCATATTCCACAAATCCTGAATGGGTAATTGATGCTATAAAATATGCTGCGCAAAATAATGTTCTAATAGTGCATGCTGCAGGTAATGAAACTGAAGATCTTGATAATATAACTAATGAAAACTATCCTAATGATCAATATTTGGGAAAAACAGAGTTTTCAAATAATTTTATAAATGTTGGAGCTAGCACTATTGACTATAATGAAAATATTGTTGCAAGTTTTTCAAACTTTGGACAAAATAATGTGGATATTTTTGCTCCTGGTTATGACATATATTCTTTAATGCCAGACAATAAATATGATTTTCAAAGCGGAACTTCAATGGCCGCACCAGCATTGACTGGAGTTGCATCTATGGTATTATCATATTTCCCTAAGTTGTCAGCTGCAAAGCTAAAGGAGATTATATTGGAGAGTGGAATTGATATAGATTTTAATGTAACATTTTCTGGAAAAAAAAATATACCATTTAAATCTTTATCTAAAACTGGAAAAATAGTGAACGCATACAATGCATTAATATTAGCATCTAGAAGTAAAAGAAAATGATTGCTTTAATTTAAGCTAACTTCTTTATTTGCTAACTGACCACATGCTGCATCAATGTCTTTTCCTCTTGACCTTCTAACAGTTACAGTAATTTTATTTTTTTCTAATAAATCTTTATAAAGATTAATCATACTTTGACTTGCAGATTTAAAAGTTTCATCACCAATCGAATTATATTCGATAAGATTAACCTTTGATGGAATATATTTACAATAGTTTACTAATGCGTTTATATCATCAACACTATCATTTATACCTTTCCATACGATATATTCAAAAGTTATTCTTCTTTTTGTTTTTGAATACCAATACAATAAAGATTCTTTAATATCCTCTAATGAAAATTTAGCTGAAAATGGCATAATACTGTTCCTAGTCTCTTCTATGGCTGAATGAAGTGATAGTGCTAGATTAACTTTTAAATTTTCATCAGCAAGTTTTTTTATCATTTTAGGAATTCCTGAAGTTGAAACTACAATTCTCTTCTGGGAAATATTAAGACCCTTATCTGATGATATTTTTTCAATTGATTCTATCAAGTTGTTATAATTCATTAATGGCTCACCCATACCCATGAAAACTATATTAGACAAAGATCTTTTAAAATATTTTAGACTTTGGTTATTAATTGTTACAACCTGATCATAAATTTCATCAGGATTAAGATTTCGCATTCTTTTCAATTTTGATGTAGCACAAAATTTACAATCAAGACTACAACCAACTTGAGATGAAACACATGCAGTAGTTCTGTCATCAGTTGGAATCAAAACAGATTCAACTGTATAGTCATCAAAAAGCTTTACCGCGTTTTTAATAGTACCATCTGAGCTTTTTTGAATTTTATCAACTTCTATATGATTAATTACAAAGTTTAAATCCAGCATGAGTCTTAAATCTTTAGATAAATTTGTCATTTCATCAAAAGAATAAGTTGATTTTTTCCAAATCCATTCATAAACCTGTTTACCTCTGTAAGAATCAAATCCTTTTTGTTCAAAAAATTCGATTATTTGATTTTCAGATAAACTTCTTATATCAATTTTCATTTCGAGGGTAAATTTAAACTAATTAGTTAAATTTATCAGATATGAGAAATTCTTATGCTTTAGTAACAGGTGCAACCTCTGGAATAGGACTTGAAATTTCGAGAGATCTTGCAAAAAGAGGGTATAATTTAATTCTAGTTGCAAGAACTAGTGACAAATTAAATGTTATATCTAAAGAACTGATTGGAAAATTTAATATTAAATGTGATTATTTTTCATCAGATCTTACTAAAATTAGTGCCCCAAATGAAATATATGATTTTACAAAATCCAATAATTATAATATACATGTTTTAGTTAACAATGCAGGATATGCTCTTCCAAATGCATTTCATAAAAATTCTATGGAAGATGAAGAAAAGTGTCTAAGAATTCTTGGTATATCTGTAATTGCACTTACAAAAAAATACATCAATGATATGATAGCTAATGATGGTGGAAAAATAATGATAGTTTCATCTGTTGCAGCTTTTGCACCAGCTTCATCTCTTCAGTCTCTTTATGGGCCAGTTAAAACTTTTATGAATAGATTTAGTGAATCTTTAGGTTATTATAATAAGTATGGTATAACATCTACTGCAGTTTGTCCAGGGTATACAGTTACAAACTTTCATACAGCTAGTGGTGTCCAAAAAGAAATGGATAGTGTTCCAAGCTTTTTAAAGAAAAGTGCAAAAAGAATTGCACAAGAAGGAGTAGATGCAATGTTGAAAGGAAAAAAAGTTTCTGTTCCAACTAAAACATGGAAAATTATAGTATTCTTACTAAAGGTTATACCACAATCTGTTTTTTCATTAATTAGCGGATTATTAGCTCCTGGAAGATATGATGAAGTTTAATATGATTTTAAAAGACCTCCATCAATAGGAATTGATGCTCCATTTATATATGCTGCTTTATCTGAGCTAAGGAAAGAAACTAGGTATCCATATTCTTCAGTTTTTCCTAATCTATTTATTGGAACTAAAGATTTCATTTTTTCTAAAACTTCATCTTCAGAAATATTTAAAGATTTTGATTTTTCTTTATTTAAATCTTTTATTCTTTCTGTATCAAAATAACCGGTTAAAATTGAATTAACAGTAACTCCATCTTTACCTACATCAACTGATAAACTTTTTGCCCAAGCTACTACTGCAGATCTTATACTATTTGACAGAACAAGATAGTTTAGTGGCTCTTTTACTGATACTGAGGTAACATTTATTATTCTACCCCATTTATTTTTTAGCATTTTAGGAACTATTAGTGATGTTGTATATACTACACTTTTAAATAATAAGTCAAAAGCTTCTTGATATGACTCAATATCTTTAGACAAGGAGTTTCCTGCAGGTGGTCCCTGAGTATTGTTTATTAAAATATCAATTCTGTTCTTATCAACATATTCTTCAATAATAATTTTAAATCCATCAAAGCTTGAGAAGTCAACTACTAAATAATCATGATTTTGATTCTCAGAACTTGGAAGTGTACGTACAATCTCTTTTAATTTAGTTTCATTCCTTGCCATTAGACACACACTCGCTCCAGATTCAGCAAGTTGTTTTGCTATTCCAAGACCAATACCTTTACTGCTCCCTCCTATTAGAGCCTTTTTACCTGATAAGTCTATTTTCATCCTAAATCATCTCTTTTTGGACTAAAAACGTCCATTATTTCACAACTAGTAATCGCTTTTCCTGAATGAGGAACATTTGATGGAATTTGAAATGTAGAACCCTTTTCGCATAAATGTTTTTTTCCATTAATAGTAAATTCAAATTTACCTTTAACTACATGCATTAATTGTTCGTTGACATGATTATGCTCAGGTAGACTGGAACCTTTGTCTATTTCCCAATATACCCATGTAAAATCCGACCCATGTAAAATTCTTCCATGGAAACCAGGCATGATTTCATTGGATTTCAATTCTTTTATATTCATACTTTTTAATTATTCAACAATTTACAAAGTTTTGCTCTACAATATTCCTAGGTAATAAAAAAGTAAAACCACTACAATAATTACAATAAAAAAACTCATAATAATTCTTTTAGCAATTTTTAATACTATACTATTTTTATTTTTTCTTTTAATATTTTTAATCAATTGGTCTATAATTTTTTAAATTAAACAAAAATTCTAATTTTATAAAATATCAATTTAGAATAAATAACTTTTTCGATTTTAAAATCAATTAAATATTATGAACGGGACTTTTGAATTTTTAGACTATTTAATTTTTGGACTTTATGCTATAACTATATTAGCAATTGGACTATGGGTTTCAAGAGATAAAGACGGTAAACAAAAAAATGCAGAAGATTACTTTCTTGCCAGTAAATCTCTTCCTTGGTGGGCAGTTGGTACTTCTTTAATTGCAGCTAATATTTCTGCTGAACAATTTATTGGTATGTCAGGATCCGGATTTGCTCTTGGATTAGCCATAGCATCATATGAATGGATGGCAGCTATTACTCTATTAGTAGTTGGTAAATATTTTCTTCCAATTTTTATTGAAAAAGGCCTCTATACAATTCCGGAGTTTATTGAAAAAAGATTTAGTACTAACCTAAAAACAATACTTGCTATTTTTTGGATTGCACTTTTTGTATTTGTTAATCTTACAACTGTTTTATTTTTAGGGGGTAAAGCTTTGGATACTATCATTGGAGTAGGTGACGGAGCTATTTTATTAAATAGTATTATTGGACTTGGTTTATTTGCAGCTGCATATTCTCTTTGGGGTGGTCTTGCTTCTGTTGCATGGACAGATGTGATACAAGTAGTAATTTTAATATTTGGAGGTTTATTAATGACCTATTTTGCCCTTGCCAATGTTACAGATTCAGGGAGCTTTATCGATGGTATGAAATATGTTTACGAAAAAGCACCTGAAAGATTTTCCATGATTCTATCCAAAGGAGAGATTATAAAACCAAATGGCGGAGATGCATGGTGGGATCTTCCAGGACTAGCTGTATTGATTGGTGGTATTTGGGTAGCAAACTTATATTATTGGGGATTTAATCAATATATAATTCAAAGGACATTAGCTGCAAAAAGTCTTGCTGAAGGTCAAAAAGGTATTGTGTTTGCTGCATTACTAAAATTAATAATTCCAGTTATTGTTGTTTTACCAGGTATTATAGCTTATGTAATGAACTTAGATGACTCCGGAGTTCTTACTGCTACTTCTATAGACCCAGGGTTTATTGGAGCTGCTGGAAATATCGCAAATGATAATGCTGCACCATGGTTAATTAAAAACTTTATTCCATCGGGTGTCAAAGGTTTAATACTTGCTGCTCTTGCTGCTGCAATTGTATCATCACTTGCTTCTATGTTAAACTCAACATCTACAATTTTTACAATGGATATTTACAGATCTCATTTTAACAAAAATGCTTCAGATGCGCAGATGGTTTTTGTTGGAAGAATTACTGCAGTAGTTGCATTAATCATTGCAATTATAATAGCACCTCAACTTGGAAGCCTTGGTCAAGTATTTATATTTATTCAAGAATATACAGGAGTTGTAAGTCCTGGAATCTTAGCAGTGTTTTTAATGGGATTATTCTATAAAAAGGCTACAAATAATGCTGCTATATGGGGAGCAATATTATCAATACCTATAGCTATGTATTTCAAAGTTGCTCCAAAAGGATGGAGTGATGCTTCTATTTTCGTTGAATTGCCATTTATGCACCAAATGGGTTATACATGTATAGCGACACTTGCTGTTATTGCACTTATAAGTTATCTGGATGGTAATAAAGATGATTCAAAAGCAATAAATCTTACAAATAAATTATTTGCAACTAATAGTACATTTAATATTGGAGCATTTAGTGTTGTTCTAATTACTGCATTCTTATATGCAATGTTTTGGTAGAACTGTGATCCTAGCTTTGAGGATAGTAGTTCGTACCCAAATTAATTTTTAATTAATTTTTTACTTAATTCTTCAAGAGAAACACCTTTTGTCTCTGGCATTATAAAGTGTGTAAAAAGCAATTGAAGTACCATCATAAATGCAAAGAATGCAAATACTATACCTGGCCCTATAAGTCCAAATAGAAAAGGTACGAATGATGGTATAATAGCAGCTAAAACCCAATGAGTAGAAATCCCAAATGATTGACCATAACTTCTTATATGGTTTGGGAAAATTTCTGAAATATATACCCAAATTATCGCTCCTTGTCCAATTGCATGAGATGCTATAAATAAAAAGAGAAAAATAGGAAGCGCTATACCACCCCAATCTAAAATAAACGAAAGACTTATTAGGGTTAGTGAAATTATATAACCAATTGACCCTATATACATTAGCACTCTTCTTCCTAGCTTATCAATTAGATTAATACCTATAAATGTAAAAATCACATTAGTTAGACCTATTCCTATACTATTAAGAAGGGCTGCACTTTGACCAAGACCCCCTTCTTCAAATATTCTAGGGGCATAATACAGAAAAGCATTTATACCAGAGAATTGATTAAAAGCTGCAACTAAAAAAGCAAGCGTTAATATAAAACTATATTTCTTTTGAAAAATTGATTCTGACTTAACACTTGATTCTTTATCTTTTTTTATTTCAGTAATTAATTCATCTGCTTCATTTTCAGAGTAAGCATCCCTTATTATTTTTTCTGCTTCATCTTGTTGATTGTTCAAATAAAGCCATCTTGGACTTTTTGGAATTGATAGAACTAATAAAGTGTATAGCAATGCAGGAATAGCTTCAACACCCATCATATATCTCCAATCATTTTCACCAATTCCACTTAAAAGATAGTTTGATAAAAATGCAATTAATATTCCTGATACTAGATTAAACTGATATAAACCAACAAGTTTACCTCTATCTTTTGCAGGTGCAATTTCTGATATGTATGCTGGAGCTGCAATACCTGAAATACCAACCCCCACTCCACCAATAAATCTAAAAGCAGCAAATGTAAAAGGATCATTAGCAAAGGCTGAACCAATTGCAGAAATTGTATAAAATATTCCAATCCAAATTAGTGTAGTTCTTCGTCCAAATTTTCTAGTAGGTATTCCACCAAATATTGCTCCAAAAACAGTACCCCATAAAGCCATTGCCATAACAACAGAACCATGAAAAATATCAGAAGAACCCCATAATTCTTGAAGTTTTTGATCAGCACCTGATATTACAACTGTATCAAATCCAAAAAGAAATCCTGCAAGTGCAGCAGTTAATGACCACTTTATAAGTTTGTTCATTTAATTAAGTTAGATAAAATATAGAAGTAAATAACAAGATTAATAAAATGTAAAACCCTATGAATTAATGTACCCCAATTTTTATTTCTTTTACTAATGAAATAGTTTGTCCTTGCTATAGCATAAAACCCTAGAGTTAAATAAAGACCAATTAGCAATTCATTTAAACCATTATATTCCATACAATTAAGGTACAAAATAGATTTATAAAAAATCAAGCTTTATTAAAGGAAAAAAGCAAAAATAAAAGGATAAATTTAACTAATCAGCTATAGTTAAACCTACCCTTTTAAAAAGTAAATATAAAGCGTAAAAAAAGAGTAAAAGTTAAACGATAGTTTAACCTACCCTTCTTACATACACCTTATATTAAAGAGCAAAAGTTCAAACAGGGTTCAAACTACTCTTTGTAATTAAATCAGTCAAGTCTCTCAAGGCCTGTTATAGTTAGAGCCAATAACGAGATTTGAACTCGTGGCCTCTTCCTTACCAAGGAAACGCTCTACCCCTGAGCTATATCGGCAGTTATGATTGAAAGTTGGAAATTAGTATATCAATATACTGCCTTTCTAAAATCATTCTGAATATCCTGACTGTATTCTCTTGGTCTTATCATTAATAAGCCGTAGAGATTTTTTTCATGTTGAAGGTTAAATTTATTTGAGCGGGAGACGAGGGTCGAACTCGCGACATTCAGCTTGGAAGGCTGACGCTCTACCAACTGAGCTACTCCCGCATTAATAAGTGGGGAGAGCAGGATTCGAACCTGCGAAGTTAGAAACAGCAGATTTACAGTCTGCCCTCGTTGGCCGCTTGAGTATCTCCCCAAATTCAAAATTTCAAAGAGCCGATGGAGGGACTCGAACCCACGACCTGCTGATTACAAATCAGCTGCTCTAGCCAGCTGAGCTACATCGGCTTATTATAAAAAACTGTTTGCAAAATAAATGCTTTTTTCTCCTCAAACAAAGTAAAAAGAAATAAATTTTAAAATATTATTTAGCTCTTGGATGTGAATTTTTAAACACTTCTTTAATTCTTTCCATACTAGTATGACTGTAAACTTGTGTAGCTGATAAACTTGAATGACCTAACAATTCTTTTACTGAATTTATATCTGCTCCTTCATTAATTAGATGAGTTGCAAAACTATGTCTTAAAACATGAGGAGCCTTTTTAATTTTAGGTGAAACCAACTTAAAATATTCGTTAACAGTTCTGTAAACAAACTTCTCAGATAACTGTCCTCCATTTTTTGATATAAAAAGATAATCTGATGGAGTTTGATCATGGAATTTTAATTTGATTTCCATGAAAAATATAATCGCTTTTTTTAGTTTAGGTAATATTGGTATTATTCTCTCTTTACTTCTTTTACCCATTATTTTAACGGTTGAAGATTCTATACTAACATCAGATTCTTTTAAAGTTATCAATTCAATTCTTCTAACTCCTGTAAAATAAAAAAAAGCAATTATTGTTTTTTGTAAAACCCCTTTATAATCATTAGTAAAAAAATCACTATCTAAAAGTGAGTTTATCTCATCTTGTGAAAATGGAACTTGAATTTTTTTTGATTGTTTTAATGGAGTATGAGCTTTTAAGGGAGAAGAATTTATAGTATCTGTTTTAATTAAAAAGTTGTAAAATGATTTAAGACTTGAAACTTTTCTGTTTATAGATCTATTTGAAATATTATCCTTAACCATTGAAACTATCCAAGATCTGATAATTTTATAATTGGCTTCTTCAATTTTAAGCTGACTATTGTTTTCAATAATAAATTTATTGTACTGTGTTAAATCTCGCTTATAAGCAGATATTGTATTTGAAGAATAATTTTTTTCAAATTGTAAGTAGTCTAAAAATTTCAGTATAAGCATTGTACATCTAAGTTACGATGTAATGAAGAAAATGAAGTAATATTAAAGATTTTCTCCGTCTCTAAGCTTTTGTACATATTGAGCCTTTTTGATTTTAGTTCTATGTACAATTGATGGCTTGACAAATTGCTTTCTAGCTCTAAGAGATTTCATTACCCCTGTTTTATCAAACTTACGTTTGAATCTTTTAAGAGCTTTATCAATGTTTTCGCCGTCTTTAATTGGTATAATTAACATCTAAAATTTATTTACGAACGCAAATATAAATAATTGTATTTAATATGCTTGTTATTTTTTATTATTAATTGCATCAACATATCTAGTAAGCTCTTCTTTTACTTTAGGGAATAAAATAAAGAGACCTATCATATTTGGAAATACAAGAGCAAGAATCATCGCATCAGAGAATGCCCAGACAGATGACATGTCTCCCGCAGCACCAATAACAATAAATAATAGAAAAAGAAGTTTATATGTTAGATCAGAGACTTTTCCTTTACCAAAAACATACATCCAAGATTGAAGGCCATAATATGACCAAGAAATCATTGTTGATAGAGCAAATAAAACAACCGCAATTGCAAGGAATGGTCCTGAAAAAGATATATACTCAGCAAAAGCAGCAGAAGTTAGTCCTGCTCCCTCTAGTTCTTGACCTCTCACCATTACTGCTGAAGATCCATCTACTAAATTTCCATATGTAAATAGACTATTATCCCCATTAAAAATGATTATTACAAGAGCTGTCATTGTACATATAACAACAGTGTCAATAAATGGTTCTAATAAAGCAACAAGGCCTTCTGATGCAGGATAGCTGGTAATTACTGCAGAGTGTGCAATAGATGCAGAACCTGCTCCAGCCTCATTTGAAAAAGCACCTCTTCTAAAACCTTGAACAAGTACACCAATGAATCCTCCTACTGCAGCAGTTGGAGCAAATGCACCATTTACAATCATTGCTAACGCATCATCAACAAATGAAAGGTTCATTAAAATTATATATAGACATGCTAAAACATACATACCTGCCATGACGGGAACTATTTTTTCAGTAACTGATGCGATTCTTTTTATACCACCAATAATAATTACACCGACTACAACCATCATTACAATACCAACAATAGTTCTTGCAGAACCACCAGTTAAGCCAAACAAACTTACCATTTGAAGAGCTGCTTGATTTGACTGAGCTGCATTTCCTCCTCCAAAAGAAGCTCCAATACAAAGAATAGCAAAAATAACAGCGAGTACTTTACCTAATTTCTCAAAGCCTCTTTCCTTTAAACCTTTTGAAAGATAATACATAGGACCTCCATAAATAGTTCCATCTGGTCCAACATCTCTATATTTAACTCCTAATGTACATTCTACAAATTTTGATGACATCCCTAACAGTCCACATAAAATCATCCAAAAAGTTGCGCCTGGTCCTCCTATAGCGATTGCCATTGCGACTCCTGCAATGTTACCATTACCCACAGTCCCAGAGACTGCCGTTGCTAGGGCTTGGAAGTGACTAACCTCTCCACTGCCTTTTCTTTTTTCATCTAATCTATCATATCTTCCCATTACAGTTCTAATAGACAAACCAAAACCACGGATATTTATAAATCCAAAATATAAAGTAAAGAATGCTGCACCACCAACTAATAAAAATATAATTGTTGGAATACCTGTTCCAAAAAATTCATGTAGAATTAAGCCTTCCCAAAAATTAGATATTGGTTGAAAAGCTTCATTAATTCTTTCATCTATTCCTAAATTGTCTTGTAAAGTCATAATTTATAAATCAAATGCTGTTTTTTTTCTGTGGATAATTAAATCTTTTACCTTAAAAATTAAGGCTATTATCAAATATAAAATAAATCCCAGGAGAAGTGTAATAATTGAGAAATAAAAAAATAAAAACCTGAGCGTTCTAGTTTTTATTCCTATTTTTTTGGCAATTCTATCACAAACTCCAAAACTATATTTTTCTATATATTCAATCAATTACTTATTTTTTTGACCAGTCCATTTTGAAATTCCGCCTAGTAAATTATATAAATTATTAAAGCCAAATGTTTTCATTATTTGACATGCCTGAACACTTCTAACTCCAGAGTGACAATAAACATAATAATTTTTAGATTTATCTAAATCTTGAAGACCATCCATGAATGATTGTGGATCCCTAATGTTTAGAAGTTTAGAATTAGGAATATTAGATTCTTCATATTCTTCCTCAGATCTAACATCTAATAGAAATGCATTCTGATCATTATCCAGTTTGTCAATAAGTTCGCGTGAAGTTAAGTTTTTCATTTTATTTTTTTGTAAAATAAGTAAATCCTATAGTATTTTAAGAAAAACTTAAGAATTACTTTCTGTAATTCAATTCTAATTATGTAATTTGGTAAACAAATACTATTAAATATGAAATATTTTCAAAAATCCGACCTTTTTCTAATCGCTGCTGCATTTGTGTCCTTTGTTTTATCTGTTTCACTTTGGTTTTATGGATATAAAGATGAAGGTTTATTTGTTGGCTTATGGGTCCCTTCAATTCTTTCTTTTGGATGTTATTTTAAAATGATGCTAAAAAGATAAAATGGGTGATACTTTTATATTTATTATGGGATTAATTTGTACTGGTACAGTTGTAGCAGCTACCTTTCTATCAATAAATGAACTAAAAGATGTTAATGAACCTCAACTAGAATCGATGAATATGGAGGAGGGTACTAAGAAACATCTTAAGCTTATATCAACTGCTATTTTTATTATTGTTGGTTTTGTTTCAATAGGTTTATTTTGTATTTATTTTATATTTGCATAATGATATTAATCAAAACAAACTGGTGGTGGAATTTCGAGAAATAATTTTTCGTGATTAAACTATTATATAATAGCTTGTCTCACGACAGGCTTTTTTTTTGCTATGAAAAAAATTAAATTAAATAATTATCATAAGAAAATCTTTGCAGATACTATAACTCCAGTAGAAGTGTATTTGAAAATAAGAGATGTTTATCCAAACAGCTTACTATTGGAAAACAGTGATTATATGTTGGCAAATAATAATTACTCATTTATCTGTTTCAATCAGATTGGATATGTCAAAATAAAGAATAATGAAGTTACATGTTCATATCCTGGAAAAGAAATACATTCTAAAATGTTTTCAGAAAATGAAAAAGTTTCAGATATAATTCATGACTATCTTGATAAATTTCAAACTGTAGAATCTAATTTTAAATTCCTGAACAATGGACTTTTTGGATTTATGAGTCATGAATCAGTTAAATATTTTGACTCAATTAAAATTGATAATAAAGATGACTTTGATATACCAGACATTTATTATGGTCTTTATCAAAATATAATTGCAATAAGTCAATATAATCATGAAGCTCATATATTTTGTAATACAATTGAAGATTCCAGTAATATTAAATCAATTGAAGCTATTTTAAATAATAAGAGTTACCCAGTATTTAATTTTAGAAAAAAAGGTGATTCGGAATCTAAAATAACAGACAATGAATATCTTGAATATGTAAGAAAAGCAAAGGAACATTGTAAAAGAGGTGATGTGTTTCAGTTAGTTTTATCAAGAAGATTTATGCAGAAATTTAGTGGAGATGAGTTTAATGTTTATAGAGCGTTAAGATCAATAAACCCCTCTCCTTACCTTTTCTTTTTTGATTATGGAGACTATAAAATATTTGGTAGTTCTCCAGAAGCTCAAATCATAATTAAAGATGGTAAATCAGAAATTCATCCAATTGCTGGAACATTCAAGAGAACCGGCAATGATGAAGAAGATCATAATGCAGCAAAAGAGTTAGCCAAAGATCCTAAAGAAAACTCTGAACATATTATGCTAGTTGATCTTGCAAGAAATGATTTGAGTAGAAGTGGAAATAATGTTAAAGTTGAAAAAAATAGAGAAATTCAATTCTATTCGCATGTAATTCATCTTGTTTCAAAAGTTACTGCAGTATTGAAGAAAAACATAAAATCTTTTCAAGTTGTTGAAGACACTTTTCCAGCTGGAACATTATCTGGCGCTCCTAAACATAAAGCTCTAGAACTAATAGAAAAATATGAAATGGTTAATCGAAATTTTTATGGTGGAGCAATTGGATATATAGACTTCAACGGAAACTTTAATCATGCTATTATTATAAGATCTTTCTTTAGTAAAAATAATATACTGAATTACCAGGCAGGAGCTGGAATTGTAATAGATTCTGATCCTGAAAAAGAATTAGAAGAAGTAAAAAATAAATTAGGAGCTTTGGATAAAGCATTAAATGATGCTGAATTAATAAAATGAGAAAAATTTTTTTAATAGATAATTATGATTCCTTTACATACAATCTTCTTTATTATTTAGAAGAACTTGGATGTGAGGTGACAGTAAAAAGAAATGATAAATTTGAACTTGATGAAATAAGAAATTTTGATGCAATTTTAATTTCACCTGGCCCAGGTATTCCTAAGGAAGCAGGAAAAATTATCGAAGTAATCAGAATGTATTACGATACTAAAAATATTTTTGGTGTTTGCCTTGGTCAACAAGCAATTGCCGAAGCCTTTGGGGGTAAACTTAGAAATTTAACAAAAGTATACCATGGTGTTTCTTCTAAGATAAATTTAACAGATTCCGATATTATTTTTGATAATATTAAGTCTGATTTAAATGTCGGAAGATATCATTCCTGGATAGTTGATAATCCTATTCCTAAAGAACTTAAAGTAACTTCTGTTGATGAAAATGGAGAGATTATGTCTCTAAAACATAAAGATTATGATGTTAGAGGTGTTCAGTTTCATCCAGAATCAATTTTAACACCTGATGGAAAAAAAATTTTAGAAAACTGGATAAAAAGTATATGAAAAAGATACTAAATAGACTTACTCAATATGAGACTTTGACGGAAAATGAATCAAGGAATATTATTATTGATATTTCTGAGGGAAAACTTAACACTAGTCAAATTTCATCATTCCTAACAATATTTATGGTTAGGAATATAACTATTGAAGAGCTAAATGGTTTTAGAAAAGCCCTAATTGAATTATCTCTTAAAATAGATCTTAAAGAATTTGATCCAATTGATCTATGTGGAACAGGTGGAGATGAAAAAGATACATTTAATATATCAACACTTGCATCTTTTGTAACAGCTGGTTCAGGAGTTAAGGTTGCAAAACATGGGAATTATGGAGTTTCATCTAGTTGTGGATCAAGCAATGTCCTCGAATACTTAGATTTAAAATTTAATAATGATTCTGATAAAATTAGAAAAGCTGTAGATAAAGCTAATATCTGTTTTTTACATGCTCCATTATTTCATCCAGCAATGAAAAATGTTGCTCCAGTTAGAAAAGAACTTGGCTTAAAAACTTTTTTTAATATGCTAGGACCAATGGTTAATCCATCTATGCCAGAGAAACAAGTTGTAGGTGTTTACAATCTTGAACTAGCAAGAATTTATAATTATTTATACCAGACTACTGATATTAATTATAATATTATTCACTCAATAGACGGTTATGATGAGATTTCATTAACTAAGGATACGAAAGTTTATTCCAGAGAAAGTGAGTTTATTCTAGGCTCTGAAGATTTTAACCTAAAAGATATTGACTCTAAAAATATTATAGGTGGAAAAGACATAAAATCATCATCTAAAATTTTTATGGATGTCTTAAATGGAAAAGGTTCTAATGATCAAGAAAATGTTGTATGTGCTAATGCTTCTTTAGCAATAGCTTTATCTAAAGATATATCCATTATTGAAGCATTTAATCAGGCTAAGGAATCCATCAAGACTAAAAATGCTCTTAAATGTTTTTATGACCTTATAAATATTATGAAATGAGGATATTAGACAAGATTGTTAATCATTTAAAAATTGAAATTGAAACTCTTTCTGAATCAGTTCCTATTTTGGATTTAGAAAAAGTAGAAGGTTTTGACAGAAAATGCAAATCTTTGAAGGAATCTATT
>Ga0213861_10000361_pt1 | contig 39552 bp, 43 predicted proteins | sample PICome_4_FD_160110 | JGI IMG/M metagenome (GOLD analysis project Ga0213861, IMG submission 160110) | Coastal seawater microbial communities near Pivers Island, North Carolina, United States - PICO131 | ecosystem: Environmental > Aquatic > Marine > Coastal | place: USA: North Carolina... | reverse complement strand
ATTCATTAGGTTATAAAGTAAATGTAAAACCTAATAATCAAATAGCTACTAGAGCTGCAGACCACCATTGTAAATAACTATGTTAATGAACTGAAAATTCTTTCACCTCCATACCTAACAACATCTGTGGTAGGGATGCCAGTTTCTTTTTCAACATTAGTAATAACCTCTTTTGCCTTTTCTTCTGACATTAAGGTAGTGTTTAGTGCTACTCCTATAACTTTTGCTTTTGGATAGGTTCCCAAAACCGAAGCAAGATCTTCATTGAGTTCTATAAATTTTTTTAAGTCTGGAATTTTAATATTCTCCAGCGATCGTAAGGAGTCATTTCTGGCAATATGACATAGAATCATATGTGTTGGGCATGTTCCTCTCATCAAAGGGAGAGTTGCTGTACTTCCAGGATGTAATATTGATCCTTGTCCTTCAACTATTACTATCTCTTTTTCTTTTTGTTCTAGAACAGCAGTTTCGACTGCTCCACAAGCATGATCCAATTTATATGCATCTAAAGGAATTCCCTTGCCTGTTACCGTAATTCCAACTTGACCAGTTGCAACAAAACCAGTATTTATTTTTTTCTCTATTAAATAAGAATATAATTCAAGACCAACAGTCATTTTTCCCGCAGCCATATCTGTCCCTATCATTAATACCCTTTTATTTTTTAATTCAGCAGCTCTTGCAGATCCAATTTGCGGAATGAACTTTGGAACCCTAGTATCCCAAATCCATTGGTTATCGTTTATAATATATTTGGAAAAACTAGGAGATATCTGATCATGAAGTCCATTAATTATTGACATTCCCTTTTCTAGGGCTTCTTTAATAACAATATCCCATGATTTAGGTCTAATCCCGCCTGACGTTAAAACTCCTAAAAGAAGAACATTGGATCCCATCGATTTTGCTCGCTCAATACTTTCTACTATTGGAATGTCTTTTTTGATAATTGAAAGATCAGAAATATTTTTACCCGCAAACACAGAGTCTACTACGCATAAGATTTCATTATCAAGATATCTGAGTGCACTAATACCCATCTTACCATAATCATCATCAAGGCTAGATTCCATCCATACAGCAACTTTGTCAGTTGGCTTAAGCATAGTTTTCTGTTTTAAGTTTTGCCCCGTGTCCTGGTAATGAGTTAATCATAGTTACACCATCAATCATTGAGGTTCCTTCACTTGGATCTGGGTTTAAATTATAGTGTGAGTCAAGATCTACATAATCAATAATTCCAGTTATTGAAGCTCCTGCTGAAATACTGACTGAAGATTCACTCATACATCCAATCATAGTTTTTAACCCATGAGATTTAGCAACATTTAAAATTTTCAAAGCTTCGGTTATACCACCACATTTCATAAGCTTTAAATTTACTCCGTCTACATATTGATAGTTATTGGCAACATCTTCAGCGAATCTACACGATTCATCAATAAAAATTGGAAGAGGTCTGCCTTCAAATAAAAATTTCAATTTATCTTCATCTCCTTCGACCAGCGGCTGCTCAATATATTCAGCATCTCTTTCAGCTAACCATTTCATCATAAATTTTGCCTCGTCCAAAGACCATCCCCCATTTGCATCTACTCGTATTGCAATGTTTGATTTTTTTGTTGATTCAATAACCTGAGAATAAATCAGCTTATCATATTCTATGCCCTCTGGGGAGCCTAGTTTAACTTTTAAAGCTCTTACCTGTGGATTGCTGATAATCATTTCCACTCTTTCCTTAACTATTTCTGGAGGATTAATTCCAACGGTAATTGAAGTAGGGACATTAGGTTTAGGAAGACCTAATAAATCTTTTAATGGGAGTTTAGCCATTTTAGCATTTAGGTCCCAAAGCGCAATATCAATTCCAGCCTGAGCACATGCGGGTATTTTTAATTCTTTACTCCTTTGATAAACCTCGTGAATAGATAAATCATTTATATCTGAATTTATTAATCTAGTCAGATGAGCTTGAACTTCTTCTGCACTTTTAGCGCCTTCGGTTTTTCCTGGAGCAGACTCACCCCATGCAGTTATTCCATCTTTAACTATTTCAATGAATAAATTTTGAGATTTATCATGAACGCCCCTGCTTATTTGAAGTGGGTGTCTTTTTTTAAGATTTACAGTATGAAAATTAACTACCATTTGACTAAAAATGAAAGTCTAAGGTAATGTTTTTATTGATTTTTTTGCTTAAAAATATCTAATGCTTCTCTTTTATAGATAGGAGTTCTATTTCTTCTAGTTATCCAGGTAAGTTTACCTTTTTCATGATACCTAGTGAGTGTGCTTTCGCTCAATCCAAGATATTCAGCTGCTTGTTTTCTTGGAAGATAATGTATGTGGTCTGGCAGATTTGAACAGTCATGATCTGAAGACATTAGTTCTAGAAAACTTCTTTCTATTTGTATGTCAACCTTTTTAACTCTTCTACCTTCATAGTAAACAGATCTTACCCCATCTGGAAAGTAAATTTCATTTATGTCTGTCCACTTTTTGTACATTAGTTTTTTAGCTAGTCTATAAAGGTATACAAAAAAAGGATATCTTTGTACATTGCTATAAACTAATAATTTACGATGAAAAAAATCCTGTTTTTTCTAGCTATTTTTTTTATAAATCCTGTTTTTTCTCAAATGATGGGTAATGGTCAATATACGCCAGCTAATTATGGGACTAGAAATCACTTTTCAGATAAAAATTCATTTAAATATGGCATAATTGGATCTAATCAAGATGCAACAGGATCTCCAGTTGGACTGGTTTCTGCAATTATCAGACGAGTTCCTAGTGCAAAAAAAGTCTCAGATCGATTTGGAAATGCTAGTGTGTCGCTAAGAGGTAGAAACTCTGTTCAAACGGCAGGAGATGAAGTTCTTTGGGATATAGATGGTGTTACCTATCTAACTCCACCTATGCTCAGTATTAACGAAGTTGTTTATGTTGAAGTTGTTAAAGGTCTTGCTGCAAATAATAAATATGGTTCTGATGGAGCTGCAGGTGTAATAATTGTTAAAACTTCTGTGAGTGCTTCAAATAATGAGTTAATAAATTCTCCAAGAAACCTTTGGAGAACTGTTACTGAGAAAAGGATAAGGATTAAGAAAAATTAACACGATTTATTTGTAAACTTTTTAATACTTTAGCTTTCTAATTATTATGAAATACACCTACTTACTTTCTTTTCTTTTAATTTCTACATTTTCATTTTCACAAGAAGATCAAATTTTAAAGTCACAACAAAACGCTGTTGCTTCAATGTCATTAGTTGACGCCCTCGCCTCAAGAATTCCAGGTGCAAGAAAAATCAGAGACAGAATGGGAAACAATAATATTGCTATCAGAGGAAGGCAGTCTTTTAAAACAGCGGGCAATCAAGTTCTTTGGGAGATTGACGGAGTTATATACAGTAACCCTCCCTCTCTAAATGCTGGTCAAGTGAAATATGTAGAAGTTCTAAGCGGTCTAGCAGCTACAAACAAATACGGAAGCGAAGGTGCTGCTGGAGTTATAGTAGTGAAAACAAATGTTAGTGCTGAAAAGTATAACAGCCGAAGAAATCTTTGGAATAGATCTAAGAAAAACACTTCAGTGGCTAAGAAAAAGAAGAAGTCTAAGAAAAAAAAGTCCTAAAAATCTTTAACCTAGTTATCCAAAGTGTAAATTGAATACCCATAATAAGCCTTAAATACTTATAGACTATTCTAATTTTTATTGCTAATTTGCGATTCCTTAATCTAAATTATTGAAAAATTTTTACCTCTTAATTGTTTTAATATTACTTAGCTGTTCCGATAAAGTTAGTATGCAGGAATTTGATTCTGCAGAAATTATCAAAACAATTGTTTTACCAAAAACAATAAATGAGACTTCAGGTCTAGAGTTTTATAATAAAAACTTTATAACGCACAATGACTCTGGGGATGGCCCTTCTCTTTATGTATTTAATGAAAATGGAGACCTAATTAAAACCATGGATTTAAATAAAGATTCAAATTTTGAAATAGAAAATAATGACTGGGAAGATATTGCTAGTGATGACGAATATCTTTTTGTTGCAGATACGGGAAATAATTTTGGCAATAGAGATAACCTAAATATTATTAGGATTAGCAAAAAAGACAACTATTCAGTAGATGGTATAATTGAAGTTTCTTATGCTGATCAAGAAACTTTTTTTCCTAGACCAAAACATAAATATGATGCTGAGACTATCATAATTATTAATGAACAGCTTGTGTTGTTTTCAAAAGACAGAGAAAATCTAAATACAGATTTATATCTAGTAGATAAATTTGATAAAGGGCCACAAAAACTTACAAGTGAAGTTGCCTTTAATGTAAACTCTTTGATAACTGGTGGGGACTATAATAATGAGCTAAATTTCCTTGCATTAGTAAGCTATAATTCTAAAGGCAGTCAATATCTTATTTTGTTTGAAAGATTTGATCTAGAGAATCTTGAAGAGAATACTTTTAAAAAATATAAAATACCATTGGAGAGAGCTCAAATTGAATCAATTAAAATAATTGATAAAAACACATTCTGGGTAACATCAGAGGATGAAGGCATCGGGAATCCTTTTATGTATAAATTGAGGGTGAAGTAAAAAAACGCTCCAAACAAAACCAATTAACAAAAACTCAAAATTAACCTAGCTAAAAAAGGACTAAAATCGCATTAGGAGCGTTTTTTGAATCAACTATTCTAAAAGTAGAATTAATATTTGAGAAATTATTTTAAAGAAAAGTTAAAATTAGTCAAATTGATAGGTTAAGCTAATTTTTAAAAAAGGATGTCTTGGTGTTCTTTGCCTTTCCGTGTCTTTAGACATAGAGTTAAACGTTGACAAAACTTGAAGGTTTCCAAACTTCTTCTGAAGACCCACCTCTATAGTGTTTCTATATTTGTTAGAAGTCATGGTTAATGGGGCATTTTCATTAAACAGACTGCCCTCTAACTTATAATCATGAAAATAATATTCCTGATGTGTTCCTAAATAAAAAGAAAATTTAGTTTTAGAATTGGTAATCAGATTATCTGAGAAGCTGACCCAGCTCAAGTCTCCAATCAAAAGTCCAAAATTAATGCCAGTCATGATTTGATAGGTTCCTATTTTAGAATATAGATTTGTTGTAAGATTCACCTTGTCTTCAATCGCAAAACCTTTAAAATAATTAGCAACTAAATTGATTTGAAATTCTTGTGGCATTTGTGACTCCCATGCTAATTCTGGTAAATTTAAAACAAGATCATGGTATAGGTTCTGCATCCCCTTAGCTAAAGAAGCATCACCTGTTATCCCTATGTTTCCCCCTATGGTAAAACTTGAGTTTCCAGAAATTTGTTTTTGTTTACTCATCTCTAAAAAAAGATATCCACTGTACGGATAGTCATATTGCAGAGGATTTATCTCATACCTGCTTGAAGGAGTATAGATTAACTGACCAATTTTAAAATGATTAAAATAATTTTTATCATCTATATTTTTAAGTGACGAAAAAGAAAGAAAAATTCCACTAGAATAATACATGTCTCTGCTGTCAAAGTATAGATCGTTATCAACATCTAGGTTAATCTGGTTTTGAGTATATATCAAATTCGAAGTCAATAAAGAAAAACAGATGATTAAGTAAAAGATTATTTTTTTAAACAATTAAATTAATTTTACTCTAATTTAAACATTATTATGTTTTATGATTAAAATTGAATTAGCAGAAATAAGTGATCTTGATAGGATAATGAAAATAATTGAAGCTTGTGCTAATGACTTGATTAGCAAAAAGATTTTTCAATGGAGTGAAAAATACCCAAATAGAGAAGTTTTTAAAGATGATATTAAAAAAAATGAATTATATGTTTATAAACATAAATCGGAGATTATTGGTTGTGTTGTGCTTTGTTCAACTAAAGATATAGAATACAAAGATGTAGAGTGGTTAACAGAAGATGGTAAGAGTTTATACATTCATAGATTAGCTGTTGATCCTAAATTTCAAAAAAAAGGAGTTGGAAAATCTTTAATGGACTTTTCAGAAGAGTATGCTCAAGAAAATGGCTTTAAGTCTATCCGACTTGACACTTTTAGTCAAAACAAACGAAATAATAAATTCTATAAATCAAGACAATATGTTCGGCTAAGTGATGTTTTTTTTCCAATGCAAAGTGAGTTTCCATTTCATTGTTATGAAAAAATAATAAACTAAAATCCTAGATCCTCTAGGTCTTTTTTCTTTTTAGAACTTTCAATATTTAAGTTTTCACAATCTAAAGGAATGTTAACTATTTCTGGAACAGGGAAGTCTTCTAAAGAAATTCCCAGCTCAGGATTTAGGTATGCGTTTTTCATAAACTGACCCCATATTGGCAAAGCCATTGTTGCTCCTTGTCCAAAAGCAATGTCTTCAAAATGAACAGATCGATCTTCACCTCCTACCCATACACCCGTTACTAAATTTGGGACCATACCCATAAACCAGCCATCACTCTGGTTTTGAGTTGTTCCTGTTTTTCCAGCTATGGCATTTTCAAATGCATATGGATATCCTGTTATTAAATTTTTATAAATATAATTAGTCTCTTCTAAGCCTGAGTGTCTTAACCTTCCTCCTGAGCCGTACTTAGTAACACCCTCCATTAAATTGACTGTGACATATGCTGCTTCTTCGCTAAGCACATCAGTGGTTTGAGGAATTACCTCATATAGTGGTACCCCATTTTTATCTTCTATTCTAGTAATAAAAATTGGCTCTATATAGATTCCTTTATTAACAAAAGTGCTATAAGCTCCAACCATTTCATAAAGACTTATATCAGGAGTTCCTAGGGCTATAGATGGAACCTCAGGCAAATATGATTTAATGCCCATTTTCTTCATCAAAGTAACAACTGGTTTAGGGCCCACCTGATCCATTAATCTTGCACTAATTGTATTAATTGAATTTGCAAGAGCATTTTTTAAATTTCTAGTTTGTCCATACTTATCACTTGAATTTGATGGACACCAAGCGTCCATGTTTCCATGCTTCATTGGCTCAATACAATAAAGAGCATCTGGTAAAGTGTAACATGGCGAGAGTTTTAATTGATCTATAGCTGTCGCATATAGGAAAGGCTTGAAGGTTGATCCTATCTGGCGTCTTCCTTGCTTAACTTGATCATATTGAAAATGCTTGTAATTAAACCCTCCTACCCAAGCTTTAACATGGCCTGTCTGAGGCTCCATAGACATCATAGATGCACGTAAATGAAATTTATAATATCTTATAGAATCTATTGGCTTCATTATTGTGTCAATATCTCCATTCCATGAAAATACTTTCATAGGCGTATCTACTTGGAATGTGTCCCATATTTCATCCTCGTTTTTTCCACTTGATTTCATCTTCCTCCATCTTTCTGATCTCATAGCTGATAGTTTGATTAGCGTATCTACTTGACCTTCTCTAAGGTCTCTAAAGGGAGGTGTTGGGTTTTCTTCTGATTCTTTATTCTGAGCAAAGAATTCTGTTTGAAGATTTTTCATGTGCTTGTTTACTGATTCTTCTGCAATGGTTTGAAGTCGAGAATCAATTGTTGTATAAATTCTTATACCATCTCTATAAAGATTATATCTTGATCCATCAGGCTTTGGGTTTTCCCTTAACCACTTATTCATGAATCCTTGAAGATAGGCTCTAAAATACGTAGCAAGCCCCTCTCGATGGGATTCAGGTGAATAGTCAATTTTAAGGGGGGTTTTTGATAATGAGTCTAATTCTTGTATAGAAATCATTCCGTTTCTCTGCATCTGCTGAAAAACTATATTTCTTCTTTCAGTAACAATTTCCGGTCTTCTTAATGGATTATAATATGAAGAGTTTTTTAACATTCCCACTAGTGTTGCTGCATCCTCTATTAGTAATGAATCAGGAGTTTTATTAAAATATATCTTTGATGCTGATCTTACACCATCCGCTGTATTTCCAAAATCATAAACATTCAAATACATCGCTATAATCTCATTCTTTGTATATCTCTTCTCTATTTGGATAGCTAAGACCCACTCCTTGGCTTTTTGAAGGACAGCTTGAAATATGTTTCTAGATCGTACACCAACAAAAAGTTGTCTTGCTAACTGTTGACTAATTGTACTAGCACCTCCTCTTGTATTTAAAAAGGCAATTGCTCTTAGGGTTGATCTTACATCAATTCCTGGATGATCATAAAACCTCTCATCTTCAGTCGCAATTAATGCATTAACTAAATTATTAGGAAGCTCATCAAAAGTTATAGGAGTTCTGTTATCATTAAAATAAAATTTACCTAGTATCTCCCCATCTGATGAAATTATTTGAGTAGCTAGATTAGTGTTCGGGTTTTCTAACTGTTCGAATTCTGGCATTTCTCCAAATGTTCCATTGCCAGCAAGAATAAATAATCCGAAAAAGGACATAAGACCCAGAACTACTGAAACCCAAAGTAATCTTATTGTAAGTAATCTTTTCATATTAATTAATCTTGAACTTTAATTTAGTTGACCTGCCTTTTTTAAATATTTTATGACTACTTCTTTTTCCTCTTCTAAGAGACTTCTGTTTGTCATAAGGGAGTTTAATTGTTTCCTTACATTCCTCAGAACAACAATTATTCATCTTTTCTTTACACTCATCACATTGAATAAAAAGAAGGTGGCATGATTCGTTATCACAATTAACATGAGAGTCGCATGGGTTGCCACATTGATGACAATCAGAAACAATCTCATCTGATATTCTTTCACCCATTCTCTTATCAAAGACAAAGTTTTTACCAAGAAAATTATTCTTTAAATTATTTTCATTTACTTGTCTGGCATACTCTATTATTCCTCCTTCGAGTTGAAAAACGTTTTTTATTCCTTTATGCTTTAAATATGCGCTAGCTTTTTCACATCTAATACCTCCAGTACAATACATTAGATAATTTTTTTCTTTTCCATTTTTTTTAAGCTCCTCGTCAATTATCTCAAGTGATTCTCTAAATGTATCAACATCAGGTTTTATAGCGCCTTTGAAATAACCTATTTCACTCTCGTAATGGTTTCTCATATCAATACAAATAGTGTTGTTCTCTTCTAGCATTTGATTAAACCTTTTGGCATCTAGATGCTCTCCTATCTTAGTTACATCAAAGGTGTTTTCATTAAGTCCATCAGCAACTATTTTATTTCTAAGTTTGATAGTAAGTTTTAGAAAAGCCTTACTATAATGTTCCAATGCAATATTGAGTCTAATATTATTAAGAGGTGTAATTTCACTAATTGATTTTTTAAACATTTCAAAGTTTTCTTTTGGAACTGAAAGCTGAGCATTAATTCCTTCGTTTGCAACATAAATTCTTCCCAACACGTCAATGCTAGACCAAGTAATAAATAAATAATCTCTAAAGAGAGATGGATTGCCTAGGTTAAAATATTTATAGAAAGAAAGTGTTATTCTCTCTTGAGAATTCTCATCAATAATTTGGGCGCGCTCTTCAGCACTAAGTTTATTGTACAGTTGCATGCTATACTAATATAGAATTCAAAATTACAACTTTTTAATAATCTTATGTGAATTTCAGTCAGCTAAACCTTCTTGCTTAGGGCCTATCAATATATACTCAGTTTGTCTACCTTTAATATATCTGAAACCATCCTCGCCAAAAAATCCTGGTACTTCTAGCATAATTCTAATATCTTTTTTCCACTCGGGAATATATACTGTTGTGTTTAGTTCAATTGCATAGGAGGTGTTGAATTGTAATGGGTAATCTCCTGAAAAAGGAACTCCTCCTTGTGAGTCCCACATTCCCAAGGTAGTTCCGGCTGAATGACCATAAGTGCCAAGGGGATGAGTATAAATTGACGGTCTTAATCCCTCCGCTTTACCTTGATTTAAGGATTTTTTTAAAATTTCATTGCCCGTAACTCCTTGTTTAAAATTATTTGTAAAAATATCCTGCACTCTATTCCCTTCTTTAAGTGCATTTATTAGGTAGTCTGGAGCTTTCACCTCCCCAGGTTTGAGAATATACCCTAATTCCTGAGTATCTGTATTCAATGTCAAGTATGTAATTCCAAAATCACAATGGATTAGATCTCCTGGTTGGATTATGTCAAATTTAGATAATCCATCAAATGCGTATAAATCACTATTATCCTCTCTTTGAACATCAACACTAGGGTGAAACCAAGTATCTAGCCCAAGATCTGAAACTTTTTCTCTCATCCACCAAACAACATCATCTGTAGTTGTAATTCCTGGAGTTATTACTTTAGTTGAAAATGCCTCTCTAATAATTGAACTACTAATTTCAACTAATTGAGTAAAAATTGTCATCTCTAAATCTGTTCTTGTCTCAATCCAGGCTATCGCAAGATCTTCAGCTGAAACAAGTTTTTTTCTATAATTTGATGGAAGAACATCGTAGAGCTGATCATAATGATACTTACTAAGGCCATCTGCCAGAGACTCGTAGCTTGATGTGTTAATTCCAATTTTTTTTGGGTTTTTACTTATTATATATTCTTTTAATGCTTCCCATTGATTTGGTTGCTCTTCCTTATTCCAAATTGATGGAATATTGTCACCAAATGCATATCTAGCAATAGCTACAGCATCAAATTCTTTAGTCTTATTATCAATTGAGAAAACTAAGATTGTTGTTCTTCTTGCATTTAACCATGTAGGAGGAAGCATAGTCTTAATTATAGGATCTTCATTGTATTCTCTTGTTATTAAAACCCACATATCTATATCAGTCTTATCCATAAGATCTGGTAATAAATTATTGAATCTTTCCTTTTGAAGCTTGTTAATAAAATTAGCTCTTTCCTTTAAAGAAAGGATATCCTGAGCATAAAAATTGGAAACAAATAGTACGGTAAATAATATTAATATTTTTCTCATAGTTTGGTAAAATATAAATATAAAAAATATTACTTTAGTGATAAATGTTTCAATATGTCTGATTCCAAAGATTCTAAACTCAAAGCTTTAAATTTAACACTAGATAAACTAGATAAAACTTACGGAAAAGGTTCCGTGATGAGGCTTGGAGACCAAACGATTGAAAAAATTGAAGCTATTTCCTCAGGCTCTATCGGATTAGATATTGCTTTAGGAGTTGGTGGTTATCCAAAAGGAAGGGTAGTAGAAATATATGGTCCAGAATCTTCAGGTAAAACAACCCTAACATTACATGCAATTGCAGAATGTCAAAAAGCCGGTGGGATAGCTGCATTTATTGATGCAGAACATGCTTTCGACAGGCTCTATGCGCAAAACTTAGGAATAGATTTAGGAGAGCTTGTTATATCTCAACCAGATAATGGTGAGCAGGCTCTTGAGATAGCAGATAATTTAATAAGATCTGGTGCTATAGATATGTTAGTAATTGACTCTGTTGCTGCATTAACTCCAAAAAGTGAAATTGAGGGTGAAATGGGAGATTCTAAAATGGGGCTTCATGCTAGGCTAATGTCGCAAGCTTTAAGAAAATTAACAGGTTCGATTAGCAAGACAAATTGCACAGTATTTTTCATAAATCAATTAAGAGAGAAAATAGGGGTAATGTTTGGGAACCCAGAAACTACTACGGGTGGTAACGCTCTTAAATTTTATGCGTCTGTAAGGGTTGATATTAGAAGGTCTACACAATTAAAAAACGCTGATGGTGGTGTTTTAGGTAACAAAACTAGAGTGAAAATTGTGAAAAACAAGGTTGCCCCTCCATTTAAAACTACTGAGTTTGATATAATGTATGGGGAGGGTATTTCTAAAATTGGAGAGATTTTAGATATTGGTGTTGAACATGATATAATTGAAAAAAGTGGGTCTTGGTTTAGCTATGGTGGAAGTAAACTTGGTCAGGGTAGAGATGCTGTAAAAGCTATTTTAAAAGACAACCCTGAATTAATGGAAGAGTTAGAGCAAAAAATTCTAGAAGAACTTAAAACTGATTAGGATAATATTTTTTTCCACTTATTTACAGCCTTAACTGCAGCTTGTTTTGGATCATTTTCCAGCTCGAATTTAATTTTATTGTAAGCCTTCATCGTTAACATAGGAATATCCTCTTCTTTTAAACCTTCAACATTTATTGTGTCTAAAACTTTAACCCTAAGTTTTCCCAGAGAACCAAATTTAGGATACCATGGGTGTTTTAACTTCAAATCATAAAACACTAGAGGTATTATTGGAAGGTTATTATCAATTGCTATCTTAAAAGCTCCTCTCTTAAAATCACCCAATATTATTGTGTCATCCAAATAATTTGTTTCAGGAAAAACACAGACGTTATAGCCCTCCTTTAACATCTCATTTGCTTGACCATAGACTTCAAACCTACTTTTAGAGTCAGACCTATCAACCATTATAGCCGCTCTCTTATAAATATATCCAAAAAGAGGTATTTTATAAAGTTCTTTTTTTCCAACAAACACGAATGGCTTCTTAAACGCGATTAACATAAGAAAAACATCCATATGGCTAGAATGATTTGCAATTATTAAACAGTTTGTATCTGAATTTAATTTTTCCTTGTCTTCAATTTTTACATAGTAACCACTACCATGTAATGTTATTCTCGCCCATAGGTTTCTAGCAACCCAAAATAATTTAGAGTATGCCTTAGGTAATAAAAGAATGATGACTAAAAAGGGGAAATATAAAACAACTTGAATTCCAGCAAGAAAATAAAACCAGACGCCAAGCCATAACTTTAAAAATAGTCTTTTAATCATGTCTTTAAATTGACATTAATAATTCAAAGGTATAGGTATTTTGTTTCAAGGTCAAAAAATATATCTTTGTTTTGTAAAAATAACTCATGGCCAAAATATTAACTGGCATTCAATCCACCGGAACTCCTCATCTTGGCAATATACTCGGAGCAATTATTCCTGCGGTAGAAATGGCTAACTCATCTAATGAAGAGTCTTATCTTTTTATTGCAAATATGCACTCTCTAACTCAAATTAAAGATCAAAACATATTAAAAGAAAATACATTTTTAACTGCAGCAACATGGCTTGCTTTTGGTTTAGATTCCAAAAAAAGTTGTTTTTTTAGACAAAGTGATGTCCCTGAAGTGACTGAATTAGCATGGTATTTAAGTTGTTTTTTTCCATATCAAAGATTAAAATTAGCACATTCGTTTAAAGATAAATCAGATAATCTGAAGGACGTAAACTCTGGGTTATTTTCATATCCAATGCTAATGTCTGCTGATATTTTAATGTATGATGCAGATATAGTTCCTGTTGGAAAGGATCAGCTTCAACATCTTGAAATGACTAGAGATGTAGCTTCTAGATTTAATAATTTAATGGGGGATACTTTTGTGGTTCCTGAAGCTAAGGTTCAAGATGATACAAAATATATTATAGGAACAGATGGGGAGAAGATGAGTAAATCTAAATCCAATATAATTGATATTTTTCTTGATGATAAAAAATTAAGAAAACAGATAATGAAAATTCAAACTCAAAGCCTATCAGTCGAAGAGTCTAAAAACCCAGATCAATGTAATGTCTTTAAATTATATAAAGTAATCGCTTCAGAAGATCAGGTAAAAAAATTGCACTTACAATATACAGCGGGTGGAATTGGTTATGGGGAGGCTAAAGAACTTCTATTTCATGAAATTTTAAATCGTTTTTCAATAAATCGCCAAAATTTTCTTGAGCTAACCAATGACAGGGATAGGGTTGAAGAACTATTATTAGAAGGTGCTATAAAAGCGAGGAAACAGGCTCAAAATGTTCTTAAAAGAGTTCGGTCTCGTGTTGGTTATTAATTGTTTTTTTTTAAATTTACTTAATGACACTTTTCAAAGATATTATTGAACTATTACACAAGAATGATTGTGTTATAGTACCTGGCTTCGGTGCTTTTGTTCTTAAAAGTAAGGTTGCGTCAATAAAAGGAAATGAATTTGTTCCTCCTGCTAAGCACGTCTCTTTTAACTCAATGCTAAAAGAAAATGACGGCTTGTTGGTTAAGTATATAAGTGAGATTAGAAAAATATCATATAAAAAAGCGTTGATTGTTTTAGACGATGAAGTTAATTCATTGAACAAAAAATTATCTAAAGACCTACTTGTTGAAATTCCATCTCTGGGAATCTTTGAATTAAAAAATGAAAATACTTTATATTTTAATCCTGACTTATCGGTAAATTATGATAATTCTAGTTTTGGTCTTAAATCATTTTTAAAAGAACCAATTCTTCAGAGTATTAAAAAGGAATCTAGTAATGAGTTTCAACTTGTTTCAAATTATTTACTAAGAAATGCTGCAATTTTTATTTCAGTAATTGGGCTGAGTTATTTTGGATATTTTAATTACAATAATTATATCGATAATGAAAAGCTAAAAAACATTGCAATTGCTCAAGATCAAATACTTAAAAATGTTCAGGCTGCAACTTTTAATTTAGGTGAACTCCCTGCCATAAATCTTAATGTTACCGCTCCTCTTATAAAAGAAAACTCCATTTACTTTAGTGTAATTTCAGGATCTTTTAGATCAAAAAGTAATGCCAAAAAACAACTAAATGAATTAATTAGTCAGGGATATCAGGCTTCATTCACTTCTCTAAATCCTAAAGGTCTTTTCAGGGTTGCTTATGCACGTCTTAATACTCGTAAGCAGGCAGCTTCTTTAATTTCTACAATCAAAGAGAATGGGAAAGATGCTTGGTTGTTGATAGAAGATTAACTATTTATCAAGCCAAATATTTGGATTTTCAGGCTTCATTTCATTAAAAACATTGAACTTTAATACAGTTTTTCCAGTTGATTCATTTGTGAACACAATCCCTATTTCATCATTAGCTTGAATTTTATCTCCTTTTTTTACAAAGATTGATGATAAGTTTTGATAGTTTGAAATGTATTTACCATGTCTAATTAATACACCAGGATTTCCACCAGAAAAACCATAAACTGATAAAACTTCTCCATCAAAAACAGAGTAAGCTATAGAATTAGGTGATGTTGCAATAGATATTCCATTGCTGTTAATAGTAGTTGTCCTAACAACTGGATGGCGTTGGGTTCCAAATCTTCTTATAATAACACCCTCTTTAACTGGCCATGGTAATCTTCCTTTATTTGCTTGAAAATTTGTTGAAATCAATCTTCCCTCTGGAGTAAGGGCAAAATTTGTTGAATTATTGTTTTTATTAGATTCAGCTATTGCCAACCTAATTAACTTCTTGATTTCATTATCAATCAATCTAGTTTGTTTCTCTTTTTTATTAATTTCTGAGATATAATTTTTTTGATTTTTGATCAAGTTTTTAAACAAATAGTTTTGTTGATTTTTTTCTTTTGTTAGAGATTGTTTTACGTATCTATTTTCTTGAATAATAGTTTGTTTCTCTTTTTTTCTAATTTCAAGACTGTCTATTGTTTGAGTTATTTGCTTTTGAATTAGCACAATTTTATCAGCTTGCTTTTTTCTGAATTTGGAGTATTGTTTAAAATATTGAAATCGTTTAAATGCTTGATTTATGTTTTCTGAAGCAAACAAAAACATTAATTTCATTTCAGTAGATCTCTTTTTATAAGAGTTGTAAATAATTATTTCATACTCATTTTTGAGCTTTATTAAATCTGTCTCTAAATCAGTAATTTTTTCAGTTTGATTGAAAATAATATTTGTTAAATTATTTAATTGAGAATTATTGACCTTTATTAATTTGTCTCTTACAGAAATCTTAAGCTGAAGATCTTCTAGCTCATTTGATAGATTTTTAGATTTTTTTCTTGATTCAGTAATTAAAGAATTTATTTGATTTATTTCCTTTTTTAAAGATATTTTTTGTGCCTCTAAATTCTTTTGTCTTGTTTCATAGTTTTGAGCATTCAATGGGATAATTGAAATTAATAGTAAGAAAAAAGATGTTTTACTTAAGAATTTCATCTAAAGTTTTGATTTTATAATCAGTTGGTATTTCCATTGGGAAAGTTAAATTCTTTGGAAAATCAAATTGAGAATACTGTAGGTTAATTTTTATAATTTTATTTCCCCTCATATATGAGATTAAGACATTATTTGGCACAATTTTATCTTCAATAGTTTTGTAATTATTGTAGTCAATTGTAATTAAAGATGAGAGCAGGGGAATGAAAACTCTTTGTTGATCAAGATGAAAAGTTTTAGGGTTGATAAAAAGTGAAGATTGTATACCCTTTGAAGATTTTAACACATAATAATTAGGGTTCTCCACGCGCTCCCAACTACCCCTGTTTATGTCTAGTATTGATTTTCCTAACAGTAGGTTTTGAAATGATTTTACAGGATTTTTAATTCCAAGAGCACTCATGATTAGATCTATCTCCTGGTTTATATATGTTTTTTGGAATTTTTCGTAAAAAACAACTCGTTCATTACTCAATAAAATTTTTGCAATAGGTACAATCATTGATGCGCTTATCCAAATCAGTTCTTGGTCTAAAGCTCTTAAGCTTAAACTAACAGATTGGGTTGAGCGGCCATCATTGAATTCTACTTTAACTCTATTTCTTAAATTCTGAAACTTGAGTTCTGATTTTTTTGAGTTTTTAATGATTTCCGATACCTCAATATCATTTGAAGGCAAATCACTTAGAATCTTTTTCTTAGTTGAACAACCTTCTAGAAAAAATAAAAGGAGTAAAGAAGATAAAATAAATATTTTTCCTGTTTTATTATTCATCATTGTTAATTTGAGAATAATCCCCTAAAAAAATTTCTTTATTAGAGCCGTCATAAATAGTATTAGAGCCTAATATTGAGTTTTGTATCATTGCGTTGGATACTTTTACGTTATTATATATTAAAGTTGACTCTACATTAGAGTCTGAAATAATACAGTTATCTCCAATGGACACATATGGACCAATTGTTGAATCTTTAAATATTACATTCTCTCCAATAAAAACAGGATGATTTATTTTTACATTTCCTTGTTTAGAAAAATTGTCATGATTGCTTAAACCTTCATTAGATTTCATTATTATTTTTGCAGATTCTATTAATAATTTAGGCGTACCACAATCCATCCATACATCAATTTCTTGCGATTTAAAGGTCTTCTTTTTTTCTATCATTTTTTCTATACCATGATTTAGAAGATATTCTTTTCCGGGGGGTAACTTATCCTGAAGGTGAGTTAGAAGCTCATCTCTAATCAAAGAAATATCTTTAAAATAATAAATTCCAACTACTGCTAAATCAGATATAAAGTTTTTAGGTTTTTCTATTAATTCTGTAATATTAGACTCTTTATCAATATTAACTACCCCATAACTTGAAGGGTTTTCAACTTTTTTAACCCAAATCATTCCGTCAGCCTCTGGATCTATTTCAACTTTACCCTGAATCATCGTGTCTGCATACGCAATAATAGATGGGCCAGATAAGGACTCTTCTGCACACATTATTGCATGACCTGTACCTAGTTGCTCTAGCTGTCTATAAACCTTTGTTTTTGCATTATATTTATTTGAAATTAATGTTAGAGAATCCACAACACTAGAATTAAAATAAGCTTCATCTCCAAGTATATATATTATCTCATCAATTTTTGTTGAAAGTGTTGAGGTGATTTGATTTATCAAATGTTCAACTATTGGCTTGTGAATTATTTCTAATAAAGGTTTTGGTCGAGTTAAGGTGAAAGGTCTCAACCTCGTTCCTTTTCCAGCCATGGGAATAAATATTTTCATTTATCTGATTTAAATCAAAAATACAAAAAGTGTGGAATGTGGTTTTTGATTTATGAATTCAATGCTTCAGCTCCACCAACAATTTCTAATATTTCATTAGTAATTGCAGTTTGTCTTGCTTTGTTATATGTAAGCTTAAGGTCATCCCTCAATTCTGAAGCATTATCGGTTGCCTTGTGCATTGCAGTCATTCTTGCTCCATGCTCACCAGCAATAGAATCTGATATTGCTTTGAATAATTGAATCGCTAATGACTTAGGAATTAATTCATCAAGAATTTTTACTCTATTTGGTTCGAAGATATAATCTCCAGAAACTGAAGCATTAGTATCAGTATCATCAAGAATTGGCAAGTATTGTTCGTTTGTGATAATTTGTGTAGCCGCATTTTTAAAATGATTATAAACCAAAACTACCTCATCATACTCTTGATTCTCAAATCTTTTCATCACATCATCAGCAATTTCTTTTACAAAAGAATAGGAGAAATTATCATAGACCTCCTTATAAGAGCTAATTACATTGAGTTTTTTTCTTAAAATATCATTTCCTTTTTTCCCAATGGTTAAAAGGTCAGGGGTATTAGTCCCATAATTTGAAGCTAAACTATATACTTCTTTGATTATGTTTGAGTTAAATCCCCCACAAAGCCCTTTATTAGAAGTTATAACAATTATTAAAGGTTTTTTTATTTCTCTTTTTTCAAACAGTGGGTTGGACTCAGATGAATCTGCAGAAGCAGATATGCTTTTTATTAATTCTGAGAGTTTATTAGAATAAGGAAGTGTGGCGGTAATAGAGTCCTGTGCTTTCTTCAACTTAGCAGCAGAAACCATCTTCATGGCGTTAGTGATCTGCATCGTTGATGAGACAGAGCTTATCCTATTTCTAATTTCTTTTAACCCTGACATATGTTAGAATGTTTTTGCAATTTTTTCAGCAACTTTTTTGATTTCATCTGTTTCTTTATCAGAAATTTTTCCAGATTTTAATTCTGCTAAAAGTTTCTTGTTGTTTTTTCTAAGTTCTTGAAGAAAAGCTTCCTCAAAAGCTTTTACTTTTTCAACAGGAACCTCCTTAAGAAGGTTTTGAGAGCCTGCATATATTATTGCAACCTGATCCTCAACCTGGAATGGGTCATTTTGATTTTGTTTTAAAATTTCCACATTTCTTCTTCCTTTTTCAATAACATTAAGTGTAGCTGCATCAAGATCTGATCCGAATTTTGAGAAAGCTTCAAGTTCTCTATATTGAGCTTGATCCAGTTTCAATGTACCAGCAACTTTCTTCATAGATTTAATCTGAGCTGATCCACCAACTCTAGAAACTGAAATACCTACATTAATTGCAGGTCTTACACCTGAATTAAAGAGGTCAGATTCTAAAAATATTTGACCATCTGTAATAGAAATTACATTTGTTGGAATATAAGCGGAAACATCTCCAGCCTGTGTTTCGATTATTGGGAGTGCTGTCAAAGAACCTCCTCCTTTTACTTTTGATTTTAATGATTCAGGTAAATCATTCATTTCGCTTGCAACCTTATTATCGTTTACAACTTTTGCTGACCTTTCAAGAAGTCTTGAGTGAAGGTAAAAAACATCTCCAGGGTAAGCCTCTCTACCTGGAGGTCTTCTAAGAAGTAGTGATACTTCCCTGTAAGCAACGGCTTGTTTAGAAAGGTCATCATATATTATTAAAGCAGGTCTTCCAGTATCCCTGAAAAACTCTCCTATACATGCTCCTGAAAATGGAGCAAAAACCTGCATTGGAGCAGGATCAGATGCGTTTGCTGCTACAATAACCGTATAATCTAGTGCTCCTTTTTCCTCCAAAGTTTTAGCAATACCTGCAACAGTTGAAGCTTTTTGACCAATAGCTACATATATACAAAAAACTGGTTCACCCGCATCATAGAATTCTTTTTGATTTAGAATTGCATCAATACACACTGTAGTTTTACCTGTCTGTCTATCTCCAATCACGAGTTCCCTTTGACCTCTTCCGATAGGAATCATTGCATCAATTGATTTAATTCCTGTTTGCAGTGGCTCATTAACTGGTTGACGATAAATAACACCTGGTGCTTTTCTCTCAATTGGCATATCAAAAAGCTCTCCCTTAATTGGACCCTTTCCATCAATTGGTTTTCCTAAAGTATCAACAACCCTTCCTAGAATTCCTTCACCAACTTTTATAGATGCAATTTGATTTGTTCGCTTTACACTGTCACCTTCTTTAACTCCCTTAGAGGTTCCAAATAAAACAATTCCAACATGATCCTCCTCAAGGTTCAATACCATTCCTTGAAGACCATTATCAAATGATACAAGTTCCCCATACTGAGCATTAGAAAGGCCATAAACCCTTGCAATACCATCACCTACCTCAAGTACAGTTCCAATTTCATCAAATGATGATTGAATATCTGCTGATTCTAATTGTTTTTTTAATAGTGCTGAAACTTCAGCTGGTTTAATTTTTTGCATTTCTTAAATTTTAATTCTTTTTCTTTTTTTGTAATGGACCTCCATAAAACAAGGTCATATTTAACTTTAAGTTGTCTTAAGCTGTTTTTGCATTTTTTCTAATCTTTTTTTAACACTTGCGTCTAGCCTTGTATTATCAAAGTCCAAGGTAAACCCTGCAATCAAAGATTTATCTTTCTTTTTTGTCAACTTAATTTTCCCTTCCTTTATTGAAGACAAATACCCCTCTATTGTCTGTGTAAGATCATCTGAAATCTCAACTGGAGTAGTAACTGTAACTTCTATAATATTATTATACTGATTGTATTGATCTACAAAAACCCTACACACATCTAGAAGAATATTTATACGGTTATTTACAGATAGAAGGTGAATTAACTTTGAAATATTAGGCAAAGATTGATATGTTAATTCATTTAAAAGCTTTGTTTTGTTTTCCCTAGAAATAGTTGGGTTTGCAATGAAATCTTTTAAATCGTCAGATTCTTCTAAAATATTTATTAATGACCGTATCTCCTCAAACATTACGTCTAAATTACCCTCGTCAATAGAGTGACTGATAAGAGCTTTTGAATATCTTTTAGAAGAGGTTCCTAATGCCATAATTATTTGTCAAATTTTTTCTCTTTTAATAGTTTGTCGATATAGTCTTGATGATTTTTATTATCATTTAGTTCTTGCTCTAATACTTTAGAAGCAATATCAATTGAAAGATCTGCAACTTGATTTTTAATTTCGTTCAGTGCTGATCTTTTTTCGTTTTCAATTGAGGTACGTGCTTGAGCTAAAATATTTTCAGCTTCAGAGCGGGCGTCAGATTTTGCTTCCTCAACAAGATCTTTACCTGACTGTTTTGCTTGATTAATCATAGCATCACTTTCAGCTCTAGCTTCTTGAAGAATTTTTTTATTTTCTGCCTGAAGATTTTCCATTTCTTTCTTAGCTTCTTTAGCAGAGTTTAAAGAGTCTCTAATTGACTTTTCTCTTTCATTTACAGCATCTAAAATTGGTTTCCACGCATATTTTCTAAGCAAGAAAATTAGCGTAACAAAAATTATAGTCTGCCAAAAGAAAAGGCCAGATGAAAATTCACTTATTAATTTTTCCATAAACTAATTCAATTAGTTAACTGCGAATAATGCTGCAAAAGCAATTCCCTCTACAAGAGCTGCTATTACAATAGCTGCTACAAGAATTTTATTAGAAGCATCAGGTTGTCTACCAATTGCATCCATAGCACCACGACCAATAAGTCCAATACCGATTCCTGTTCCAATGATTACAAGTCCTGCTCCGACTATTTTAGGTATTTCCATTTTTATTTATTTAAGTTATACATTTATTTAAAGTTAATGATCCTCTTCCTGAACTGCAAAACCAAAATATAAAGCTGATAAAAGCGTAAAGATATACGCTTGTAATAGGGCTACTAATATTTCAATCATTGAAATAAAGAAAACAAGGACAAGTGATAAGCTCGATCCAACTAAATTTTTAAAAATAAAAATCAGTCCTATCAAACTGTACAATACAATATGGCCTGCAAGAATATTTGCATATAACCTTATCATTAAAGAAAAAGGTTTAATAAATACTCCCAAAAGCTCAATTGGTGCCAGAAGAGGTTTAAGCCATACTGGAACACCTGGCATCCAAAAAATATGCTTCCAATATGTTTTATTAGCAGTAAGGTTTGTAATTAAAAAAGTGATTAACGCTAAACCAAAAGTTACTGCTATATTTCCAGTTACGTTAACACCTAAAGGGCTAAGGCCTAGAAGATTTAAAAACCATATAAAAAAGAAAACGGTTAGTAAAAATGCCATATACCTTTTATGCTTTTCCTCTCCAATACTAGGGATTGCAATTTCATCTCTTATCAGAATTACAATAGGCTCAAAAAATCTACCCGCTCCTTTAGCTATTAGATTGTTCTCTTTATATGATTTAGCTAAAGAGGTGAATAAAAAAAACATTAATAGTGAGACCAAAAAAATTGAAAACACACTTTTTGTTATAGATAAATCTAAAGGCATAGCATTAGTTATCTTTCCATCGTCATTATAAGAAATATATCCCTCTGAATTGGTTTCATATATCTTCCCATGATCTAGCTTATAAAATTTACCTGAAGACTCTACAACTTTTTTTCCATGATCTAATTTAGAAGACATAAAAATTTTAATTCCTTCATCAATTAATATTACAGGAAGGGGAAATCCATAATACTTTTTTTTACCAGTTTCTTCGTCCTTAGTTGAAAAAAGAGAGAAATCATGAGAGTCTTGTACGTGATGATATATATACTCAGTAATTTCTTCTTGAATTGTTTGTGTTTTTTCTTCTTCTTTCGCGTGTGTGAAGGAGGCAGATAAGAGTATCAACAATAGAAAAAAAGATCTGCTTTTTGTATACATCATGCTCAAACTAAGTAGATTAAGTTTTGCGCGACAAATGTAATATATAAATACATATTTATAAAATCATTTGAGGTCAAAATTTAAAAAGTTATTTTAAATTTTTTGTCTGATTAATTATTAAAAAAATAATCAATATTATGCCTATTATAGAAAGTGCTAAAGTGATGTGGTTATCTTGATTTCCAAAATATAAATCTGCTCTTTTACCAACATTTGTAAGAACGTACATTATAAGTGCAATCTGAATAAATAAACCAGAGAATATAAGCCAGGGTTTAGGCTGTTTTTTCACGTGCGTCGTTGAAGTTTGTAATCTTTTTAAGGGGTGCTATGTTGCCAGTTTCATTCTGCATAGAAGATTTTGCATTAAAAACAGCTCCAGATTCCACGATTAATTTTGACATTACTACATCACCCTGGACATCGCCAGAAGATCTGATTGACAAAAGATCATCAACATGAATTGTTCCACTGAATTTTCCCTCAATATCCGCGGAAGAACAAACAATCGTACCGTCTATTTTTCCATTTTTACCAATAACAACCTTACCTTTTGTCTCTATATTTCCTTCAAAAGAACCATCAATTCTAAAGTCTGATTCCGATGTAAAATTACCTGAGAAACTAGTGTTCTTTTCAATGGTATTACAGCTTGCTGATAAATCGTAATTTTTCATTTTTTTGAAATTGGGAAATAAAACTACAATTTTATTTTTAATAAATACCTTTTTTATAGTAATATTGCGCTGATAATCAGTTACTATATGTCTAAAAAAATAACAATTATTTGTGATGATATTGAGTATAATCTAGAAATGAATGATGATAAAACCATCTTAGATTTTGCTCTTGAAAACGATATAGATGCCCCTTACTCATGTCAAGGAGGTATTTGTAGTACTTGTTTAGCAAAACTTGATAAGGGTTCTGTGAAAATGGACAATAATCAAATTTTAACCGATGATGAGATTCAAGATGGTTATATACTTTCCTGTCAAGCAAGGCCAACTTCTGATGAGGTTATAATTAATTATGATGAGGTTTAGTAAGTTTTAAGATCTCTAATGCTTTTTCTATTACCTCTTTAGGCTCTATAGACCTGAAAGCATTTTCATACCCTTTTGGAATTTTATTACCGTATATTGATGTTGGTATGTGTGGGTAATAGTTTCTGTCAATCATGATTGAGTTTTCTATCCCCTGATCAAAAGGGGCAAAACCACAAAAAGGATGTGTCATTCCCCAAACTGTTAATACCGGGACCTCACAATTTGCTGCAAGATGTCCATTAGCAGAATCCATGGAAATCATTAAGTCCATATAATTTATAATGTTTATTTGCTCTCGTAGATTAAAGTTTTTAGAAATATCAATAACATTGTCGTAGGCTTTATCCCAAACCTCAATTTGTTTCAATTCATCTCCTCCTCCTAATAGATATATTGTATGGTCTTTTTGTAGGTACGCAATTACATTCTGTATTAAATCTAATGGATAGGTTTTCCCATTAAAAGATGCAAATGGAGCTATTCCTATTATTTTCTTCTCTTTATTTCTAGAAAGAAGTCGTTGTTCATCAGAATCTTGGTCAAGAAAAGGCTTTATCGGGTAATCGTGATTGGCTAAATCAACAGGATATCCTAGGCGTCTAAAAACATCACAATACCTGTAATGAACAGGTGTTAAAGGTTTGAAATTTTTATTTTTTTTTCTTGTTAACCTTTTTCTTTCTGACCTTCCCTTGTTAATCTTTTGAACTTTTGTAAATGTTAGTTTAAATAAAAAATTTAAAACCTGAGTTCGTAAAACATTGTGTAAATCAGCAACTGATTTTATATTTTTTTTTCTTAATCTAACAAAAAGTCTAAAGAGTCCTTTAATTCCAATGTAGTCAGTTTTAAAATCAAGCCCTATAAACTCTACGTTTTCAAACTCTTGAAACAAAGGTTCAACAAAGCTTCTTGAAACAAATATTATCTTTTGATTTGGATATGTATTAAAAAAAGACCTTAATACAGGTACTGTCATAGCTATGTCGCCAAGAGAAGAAAACCTAAAAACCAGAATAGATTTATCCTTTTTTTGAGTCATCTTTTTTATACAAAACAGGATTTAGTGATTCATCATTATACATTTTCATTTGCTTATATACTTTCATTTTTTTCTGCCCACTTGATATATCTTCTAGCAATTGATCTATTGATTCTGAAAGGTCTGTTTTTTGGTCAAGTAAAACATCTAGTTTAGCCTGGCAATTATTTCTGTGTTTTTCACTAACGTCTACTCTTTTCGATTCTTCATCCATGTGATAGATTTTTAGTATTAAAATAGAAAGTCTATCCATTGCCCATGCAGGGCTCTCCGAATTTATCCTAGCATTCTTTACTAGTGTTGCATTTGAATACAGCTCTAAAAAATATGAATCTATATACTCAACCATTTCTGTTCTATTCTGATTTGAGCTATCTATCATTCTCTTTAACTTCATCCCTTCGTTAGGGTCAATTTCAGGGTCTCTTATTATGTCTTCATAATGCCACTGGACAGTGTCTATCCAATTCTTTTCATAGAGCAAATGCTCAAAACTTTTCATTTCAAAAGGGTTGGTTGATTTGCGGTTTATATCATCATGAATATGATAATCATTTACAGATTTTTCAAATATTTCAATGGCTAGCTTGCTTATGTTAGTCTTTATCATAATAAAAGATTAAAAATTATAATAGATGCAATTATAGATATAAAGATAAAGTTTACAATTGAACTGTTTATTTTTTTTGAAAAAAATTGAGCTATAAAGTAAACCAGTACTAATGAAAAATAATGATACTCAGATCCACTGCTATCTTCTAGTAATGAAATTATGATAGCGGTTACTAACAAAAATAAGACTCCTGCCATATCAAGTACATTTGTATTAAGGCCTGAGGATCTGCTGGTTTTAGCTATAACTGCAATTAGATAATAAAAAAAGAGTACTGCAAAAGGCGCTTGAGCTATAGAAAAAACAGGCTTGCTTAACAATGAAAAATCATCACCAATTAAAAAAGAGCTAAATGTAAATGACCCTAATGAAAAAGTCTCTAGAAATATGTATGCAGCAGGAATAAAAATAAGAGGCATCGTTATAATCAGAACAAAATATCTTATTTCTTTTTTTATGTTTGTCAAAGAACTAACTGCTGCTAGGAATATAAATAAAACTATGTTCTCAAGAATTAAAAGTACAGATAGAGATAAAAGTAGCGATGTGTCTAAAAGTTGTTTGATTCTTCGGTCATATCTACTGGTTTGTATAAAAATTCTAAAAATTCTCCAAGCTGAAAAAATTAATGCTGATGAGATAATAAATCTTAAATCAACTGACTCTAGAGGATATGACAAAATTACTAGAGGGTATAAAATTAAATGGAGAGCATTTCTTCCTGATCTCTCTATTGTTATTTGTCTTGTAACTGTGTCTATAGAATAGCTTGTTAGCAAAAAAGAGGAAAAGATTACAAGTGTATTTAAAATTTGAGATTCAAAAAAAGACCATTTAATCTCAAGTGTAGAATAATATATTGATATACCAAGCAATAATAAAACAGAAATAGTTACTGTTATATAATTAAATTTTTCAAAAATCTTTGTAATCATATATCAATGTATTAATTTTGGATAATATATATTGTTATGGTAAAAGATTTCTTTAATTCTGTTGCATGGCTTTTTCAAGAGGTTTTTTTTCTTCCATTTGATCTGCTACGAACAATTCAGCTTGACAGCTGGTTTTTAGCTAATATTACTAGCTGGTTTTTTATTGCCATTGGTATTGCGGGAGCCGCATATTGGATAAAAAAATTAAAAGAATTTGATGATAATGATGAAGAAAATAAAGACAATACTTCCCACTCTTTTTTATAAATCAAACCCGATATCTTTTCTGTAATACATTTTTTCAAATCTTAGTTTTTGGATTTGGGCATAAGATAACCTTAATGCCTCTTGATATTTATCAGACATTGATGTAACCGCAAGTACTCTTCCTCCATTTGTTACAAAACTATTCTCTTCTTGTTTTGTGCCAGCATGAAAAATGATTGATTCCTCAACATCTGACAATCCTGTAATGACTTTTTCTTTTTCATACTCTTTTGGATATCCACCAGAAACTAAAATTACTGTTACCGCATGTTTAGGATTGATTTTCAACGTAAGTTGATTAAACTTTGGAGTACCTAGAGAGTCAAAAAGATCTATAACATCAGTTGATATTCTTGGAAAGACAACTTCTGTTTCTGGGTCTCCCATCCTGACATTATACTCAATTACATACGGTTCCTCTTTAACTTTAATTAAGCCTATAAAAACAAAGCCCATATATTCCATTTTTTCATTTTTGATTCCGTCAATTGTTGGCTTAATAATTTTATTTTCAACTTTTAGTAAAAAATCATCATCTAGAAATGGCACAGGAGATATTGCTCCCATTCCCCCAGTGTTAAGCCCTGTGTCTCCTTCACCTATTTTTTTATAATCTTTAGCAAAAGGAAGTGTTTTATAGCTGTGGCCATCCGTTAGAACAAAGCATGATAGCTCAATCCCATCTAGAAATTCTTCAATAACAACTTTTGAAGAAGATTTTCCAAACTTCTTATCAATGATCATGTTTCGAAGTTCTTTTTTTGCTTCAGTTAGGTCCTGCAATATTAACACCCCTTTGCCTGCAGCTAGGCCATCAGCTTTTAAAACATAAGGAGGGGTCATGCTTTCCAAAAAACTATCTGCTTGATTTATGTTTTCTGCTGTGAAAGTTTTATGTCTTGCAGTAGGTATATTATACTTTTTCATAAAGTTCTTTGCAAAATCTTTACTTCCCTCTAAAGATCCAGCCAACTTACTTGGAGCAATAATTTTAACCTTTGAAAGTTCATCATCTAATTTAAAATAATCATATATACCCTTTACAATTGGATCTTCAGGGCCTACAAAAACCATTGATATGTTTTTTTCCATAACAACTTTTTTTATTAGATCAAAATCATTTACATCTCCTGCTATGTTTTTTGCTAAAAGTGAGGTTCCTCCATTTCCTGGAAGAGCATAAATCGTTGAGCTCTTTTCGCTCTTTGACATGCTTTTAATAATTGCATGTTCTCTTCCCCCAGAACCTAAGACTAAGATATTCATTGAATTAAAAATTTACTTATGGTGTCTTTTATTTTTTTTGTCTGCACTTTGTGTTTGTCCATTGCTGGAATGTTATCTAAATTAATCATAAAAAAATCTTTAAGATTAACACGGGTAAAATAATTTGTTAAACCTGATAGTCGATTCTTATGGTTAACGTGGTCTAGGCCTTCGTCAATAAATACAACTTTTAATCCCATTGCTAAAGCAGGCAATGCAGCGTGAATCCTTGATGTTATAACAACCTCATGCTCGGCTATTTTTTCTAACATTTCTGTTGCTAATTTTAAACCTTCATTATGAGATTTAATTGGCTTCTTAGTAAGCTGGTTATATCTTTTAATTTTAAAGTCTTGATTCATTAAATGTCTATTGAATTTAAATAGTTTTAAAGAGTAATCTATTTTTTTAAAGGGGTACTTAAGAATTGATAATAGTAGTTTAAAACTCGATTTATAATCTAAAGTTGGCTTAAGCCTATCAAAAGCCCCTATAACAATTATTCCCTTAGATTGTGTTTTACTTTTTAAATAATTATCCCTATCTATTGTTGTAGTAATGCATGATGAGTAAAAAGCATTAATACCTTTTTCTAAAAGAATATCTCTTGTGTAAATATCTCGACATCCAATTGGTTCGTGAGTTTTAAAATAATGTAATGATTCATCTTTAAGAAGCTCTGCCTCAATTGATGGGTTTAAGTGAAAGGAAATAAAAAGTGGTTTTATTTTTTCACTTGGCGGCCAGTTCTTTGGGCTTTCCATAAACCAGCCATTTATTATTGTTTTAATTACATTATCATTGTATTTATCAAGGTTTTCTCGATCAAGAATTTTTATATTTTTAGAGCCAACTAAGTCTATTACAGCTTTTGTTTGAATGTAATCGCCAATATTTTTAGAGCCAATAAACCCTAATATTCCTGTTTCCATTATAAAATTCTTTTCTTTATTTTTTCAGTTCTTATAGAAATATCAAAATTCTGTACAACTCTCTTTCTTGCTTTCTTAAAATTCTCAAACCCTATATCTGATTTTATAAATTGTGAAATTTTCTCTAAATCGTTATTGGTGTCAAATAAAATTCCCGTGTTTCCGATTGCATCAGGAATCCCAAAGACTCTAGATCCAATTGGAACACAACCACATAACATTGCTTCACAAAGCGAGTTTGGCAAACCTTCTAGCCTGGAGCCCTGAAAATAAAATTTATTTTTTTGGTAAAGTTTTTTCATTTGAGTTTTGCTTTGAACACCTATTACTTCCACGTTAGGTTCAAGGTCTATAAAATCGATTACACTTATTTCTGATTCACCAACAATTGTAAAGTTAATCTCTGGGAGAAAAGAAGCTAGTTTGTTAAATCCTTTTAGGCCCTTTATGTCTATTACTCTTTTATCTGAAAAAAAAGCAGCAGTTAAAACCCCTGCTTTTACTGAATTTTCTGCATAATTCCAAAATCTAGCATCATACCCCGTATTAATTTCTTTTATAACGATAGTTTTCTTTTTTGTAAAACTTCTTACTCCAGAAATAATATTAAATTTTTGCTTTGCTAAATCACAGCCATTTTCAAGTGACTTATGGACCACCCAGACCTCACTAACCATTATATAATTCATTTTTGCAATAAATGATCGTAAACCGCTTTTAAAAAAAAGACCATGTTTGTTTTTATTATCAACTATCGCATCATAACCTCCAACAATAATTATGGATTTTTTAAAAAAGAGTTTTGAAAATAAAATGGGTATGAATGAGTGGTAATCATTAAACCATGAAATTAAGAATCTAGATCTAGATATGTAAAGAATGGATTTAACCTTTTCCTTTATTCTATTTAATACAAAATATAAGAATCTTTTATCTGGTTTTGATTGAATTTCAAAAACATTAAACCCCAAAGCATCAAGAATTGAGATGTCTGATTTAACAAAGCTTCTTTTAATAGAATAAACAATGGTTGCGTTCTTTTTCAAAAATTAAAATTATTAAGTATGTCCGCTATTTTTCTATCATTTGAAAGTCGTGGAACCTTATTCTGCCCCCCTAATCTTCCTACTGATTTCATATAGTTATTAAAGCCTCCCTTATTCACATTGACAATGTCTAATGGCTGAATTATATTACCAAGAATTAGATCTTTATAATAAATGTTTTGACCTATCATTTCTTTCTCTAGGGTTGCAGAAAACCCCTTAATATCGTCAGGGATTGTTTCAAACTCAACATACCACTCATGACGAGGAAGTCCTTGTTTTGGATTAATATTTGGTGCAACAGTAAACTCTCTTATTGTAACATTATGTTTAGTGGTAGCAATTTTCATGGCTTTTTCTACTTCTTCTGATATCACATGCTCTCCAAAAGCTGAAAGAAAATGTTTAATTCTTCCTGTTACAATTATTTTATACGGTTCCTTTGAGGTAAACTTAATAGTGTCTCCAATATTATATGCCCAAAGTCCTGCTGAAGTTGAGATAATTAATAAATAGTTGATGTTTAGCTCAACATCTTTAAGGCTTATCCTGTCGTAGTCTCCTTTCAAAAAATCTTTTGATTCAATAAACTCATAAAAAATGTCGTTATTTAAAAGCAGCAAAAGATCTGTTTGATTACCTGAGAAATCATCTTGGTACCCAAAAAACCCTTCAGATGCTGGAAATGTCGCTAAGGTGTCTATGTTTTTTCCTAAAAGTTTATCAAATGTGGATCGATATGGTTCATAGCTTACGCCCCCGTAAACATAAAGTGATAGATCTGGAAAAACTTCACTTATTGTTTTCTTTTCATTTGATACAATTTTTTCAAAATACATTTGAACCCAGGATGGTATTCCAGCTATAATTGTCATTTTTTCTCCAACTGTTTCTTCAATGATTTTATCAACCTTTTCTTCCCAATCATCAATACAGTTTGTAGACCAGGAAGGCTTTCTGTTATTTAAGAAAAGTTTTGGAATATAATGGGCGCTAATCCCTGAAAGCCTGCCTAAATAAACTCCGTTTTTTTTCTCTAGCTCTGGGCTTCCCTGTAAAAACATATGTTTCCCGTTAATAGGTTTGAAATTTTTAGTTTTTAAAAAATAGTTTAAAAGCGCATCTCTAGCTGAATTTATATGTGTTTTTATAGACTCTTTTGTTATTGGGATGTATTTTGCTCCCGAAGTTGTTCCGCTTGTTTTTGCAAAGTAAAGTGGTTGTCCTGGCCATAAAATATCTTTTTCTCCTTCAACAACTCTATCAACATATGGTTTTAGTCCTTCATAATCTCTTACTGGAACTCTCTTTTTAAAGTCCTCATAAGATGATATTTTTGAAAACCCATGATCTTGGCCAAAGTTTGTGCTTGATGCGGAGGTAATAAGTTTATTAAATGTTTTAGACTGCCATTTAATAGGGTTTGTAATCCATTTTTGATTTCTTCTTTTAATCAGTTTAGCAAATAATATTGTGATTATTGTTTTCATTTAGAATTCAATATAACTCTCTGGATCAACAGGTTCTCCCTGATACCATAATTCAAAGTGAAGGTGTGGCCCTGTTGTTAATGATCCTGTATTACCCGTAAAGGCAATTATCTCTCCTGTTTCTATTCTATCACCTTGGGTTTTCATGATAGAAGAATTATGCTTATAAATGGACGTTAAACCGTTTAAGTGCTCTAATATTATTACAAACCCTGTCTCTGATGTCCATTCAGCAAAAACAACAATCCCCTCGCTAATTGAATGAACAGGAGAATTCTCAGGCATAGCGATATCTACTCCATAATGCTTGCTTTCATAATCAAATCCTGAGGATAAGCCTCCTTTTACAGGGGGAAATAAAACTGTTGTAAACCTTTCTCCTTGAAGATCAAAAGCATTGTATTTATCTTCTTCATCAACTAAAGCTCTTAAAAGTGAGTCCTCCAGGTTTGTTTTGACAATCTCAAGCTCTAATGGGTTAACCTCAATGTTTTCTGAGTTTTGATCTAAATCTTCAATAGAAATATTGCCTGATAATAAATCTTTTAAGGAATTTATGTATTTGCCTTGGCTTATATAAAGGCTTTCTAATGAGTCTAATTTCATGGAGTTTTCTACAGCGTTCTCTCTAAGCTCAATACTAGTGTAGCCTCTAAAGTATTCTTTTAGTGGAGTAACGTATATTAACATAAAAGATGTTGATAGTAACAATAAAAAAGCAAACAAGGATGAGGCCACCAAGTTTACGGATGAAGATGAAAAAAGTTTTTTCTTTTCAAGTGTTTTCTCGTTTACTAAAAGAATGTGAAACCTCTCAGACAGTTTATCAATTAGAGTATGTTTTTTCTTTTTTGGCATTAATGCAAATATATGTATAGTTAAGCATAAGTTATTATCTGTTTAATAAATTCATATTACAAAAAATAATTCTGTAAATTTGATAAAAGGAACTTAGTTCCATAAATTTTCAAATATGATAGGTGGACCTCAAATTATTTTAATTGTTATCGTTGTTCTTTTACTGTTTGGTGGCAGAAAAATTCCTGAGCTTATGAGAGGGCTTGGTAGTGGTATTAAGGAGTTTAAAAAAGCTACTAAAGAAGATGAAGAAGAGGATTCTAAAGAATAATTATTCTAGTTAACAAGCTTCATTGTTGTTATTATCGTGTTTAATTCAAACATGTAATTTCTTTTGCTTTCAGATGGTGCAAATGAAAACCCTTCTATTACAATATTTCTTTTATTAATGCTGTCTTTGATTATATAGTTTATATATGGTCCTGCCATAAAGTCGTTTTGAACCTCCCAAGTTCCCTTTGTAAGTATCGCATCCATACTGTTTACTTTTGTTTTATAATAATATGGTAAATATGCTCTTTCTGTTATCATATATGACCCTGTGACTCTTCCAGGCACAAAAAGTTCTCCAATTGAATCTCTAATTTTAGGTATTCGTTCTTCTATCTTCTCAAGTTCTATATCAAGTGGAAGGGTATATGCGATAATATTTAAATGTCCCTTGACCACTTTCTTTTCTATCCATGTAAAATTAGCTGTATCTTTTACTGTTTGATATGCATCTGGAAAAGTTAAGGTTATTCCAAATCTTTCTGTAAGCTCCTTATCTGTATTTAAGGATTTTGACATTCTTTTAATCTTTTCAACTCTTTCATTTTCATCAATTGACCTCATCAAAAGACTCTTGTTTTCCTCAAAATAAAAGCTCATTACCTCGTCATCTTCTCCTGTTATAATCGCTGCTATTTGTGGTCTTGCCCAAAGATTTTTTATTAATTTAAACCCTTGTTCAGTAGTGTCTTTATTGAACACTACTATGTTTCGTCCACTTCTTGCAAAACCACTAAAAATAGACGGGTCTAAGTGGTATAAATCATATTTTGGCTCGTCAAAAGGCAGCCCTTCGTAAGGCTCTGTTAAAGATGTTTGTACCTGTTTTCCTAAATTTTTTCCCCAGGAGCTTTTGCTCATAACTATAGTTAACGCATTCATGTTTCCATTTGATTCTGGCACAAATGCCTGAGAGCTATTTGATTGACAGGCAATAATAAGCGAAGAAAACAATAATGGAAGTATGTTTTTAATAATCATTTGATAAAGCTTTAACTCCAGGCAGAGTTTTACCTTCTAGACTTTCTAAAAGCGCTCCTCCTCCAGTAGAAATATAGGTAACCCATTCTTTATTTCCAAGCTTTTTTAAGGCAGCTATTGAATCGCCCCCTCCCACTATAACATTGACCCCGTTTTCCTTTGCTTGTTTAAGAGAGGTGCATATTGATTTTGTTCCTTTAGAAAACTGTTCTTTTTCAAAAACACCCATTGGGCCATTCCAAAACACTGTATTACTTGAAAGAATTGTTTGATTAAATTTTTCAATAGATCTAGAGCCTATGTCGAGACCCATCCAACCCTCTTCTATTTCACCTGATTTAAAAGTTTTTATCTGATCGTTATTTTCAAAGTCTGTAGAGGCAATAGAATCGTCGGGTAAAACAACCTCTTTCCCTAATTCTTCAGCTATTTTTAATATTTCTTTAGCGTTGGCAATAAGTCCCTCCTCAAATAATGAGTTACCTATATTACCTCCTTTAGCCTTAATAAAAGTATAGGCCATTCCGCCCCCAATAATAATTTTATCTACTTTATGAATAAGGTTGTATAGGATCTTTAGTTTACTTGATACTTTAGCCCCTCCTAAAATTGCTAGTACTGGTTTTTTTCCTTTCTCTGCTATTTCATTGATAACTTCAAGCTCTTTCTGTAGTAGTTTACCTGCAAACTTTTTTCCCTTAAAGAACTTTGCAATAAGTGCCGTTGATGCATGCTCTCTGTGGCTCGTTCCAAAAGCGTCATTTATATAAACATCTCCCAGTTTAGAAAGGTTTTCGGCAAAAGCCATGCTACCCTCTGTTTCTTCATCATAAAATCTTAAGTTTTCCATTAAGATAATCTGACCAGGTTTTAATAATGATGTGGCCTTTTCTGCATCTCTTCCTACACAATCTTCATGAAATAATACGGGCCTATCCATAACAGCAGAAACCGTCTCAACAATATTTTTTAGAGATAGAGTCTTTTCTTTTCCTTTGGGTCTTCCAAGGTGAGAAATCAAGACACATGAGCCTCCTAATTTTATAACCGTGTTTACCGTTTCTTTACAAGCCTCAATTCTTGTAGTGTCTGTAACTGAGCTGTTTTTATCTAAGGGAACATTCAAATCAACTCTTATAATCACCCTCTTGTTGCTTAAATCTTGATTCTCTAGGTAAAACATGTTAATATTATTTTGTTGACAAAGATATAATATGCTATATATTTGGGTATGAATTTAGATAGAATTTTAGGTCAAGCTCACATTAAAAAAAAGATCTACAACTCTATTGAAAAAAATAAATATCCTCAATCAAAAATCATTGTTGACAAGGATGGTTATGGTGGTTTAAATTTAGCTGTTGAAATTTCTAAAGAACTTCTCAAGAAAAACAGCTCCTTTAATGGTGATGTCCTAGATCATCCTGATCTTTATTTTTCTTTTCCTTCTTTTGCCTCCTTAAAGGACAAAGAAAACGTGTATGCTGAATGGTTATCTTTTGTTAAACAACATCCTTTTTCTGATTTACAAAAATGGTCTAACTTCATTGGAAACTCAACATCTCAAGGTTCTATAAAAGTTCCTGAGATAGATAAAGTTCAAAAAAAAGCTGTTTTAAAACCTTTCATGGGGGGTAATAAAGTTTTTGTTTTTTGGGGAGCGGAAACAATGATGGCTCAGACCTCAAATAAGCTTTTGAAGATTCTAGAAGAACCACCAGTCAACACATACTTTATTTTAATAACAAATAGTCTTCAGGAGGTTTTACCTACAATTATTTCAAGGTGTCAAATTTCTAATTTAATTCCTGTTAACTATGATGATCACAAAATTTTTCTTGAAAACTCTTTTGATGGGATTGATTATGACCTAATTATCCGTTCTTCAAGGGGGAGTATAGCAAGGTCTATGAATTATATTGGAGAAGAAGCCTCTTCAATATCTCATGAAGAGCATTTTGTTGATTGTTTAAGGTTTGCTTTTTTAGCTAAAAAGAGTAAAAAAGCTGTTTTGGATTTAACTAAATGGGCAGAAAGACTTTCTTCTAATTCAAGAGAACAGCAAAAGGAGTTCCTGAGTTATTGTTCCTTTCTTGTTAGAGAGGCCATGCTTGTTAGTTATAAATCTGAAAATCTTACTTCTTTTATTTCAAGTTCTGACTTTAAAATAGAGAAGTTATCCCCTTTTATTCATAGCAGAAACATAATAGAGATTATTGACCTGGTTGAGGACTCTCATTATTCAATCTCTAGAAATGTGAATTCAAAGATTGTGTTTACCAACTTTGCAATTCATCTAACTAAGCTTATCAACCTTTCCGAAAATTAATCTCTTTTAAAAACATATACTGATGAGGAATAGTTTGACGAAAATAAAGCTAAAGTATTTGAGATCAGCCCTATTATAATTGCAGAAATCCATGGAAAATAAGACTTTTTGTTTTTTTCAGACAAATAAGAGACGTAATAAGAATCTAAAGCTAGAGGTCTTTTAAAAACAAGTGAAAGTCCATAACAAGACATAAAGTTTAATAGCGAATTATGGTTAAAGTGATAAAGGTGTCTTGGAACATCCCAGGCAGCCCAGTGGTTTTTATAATATTTTGCATCAAAACAATCTCTATTTGGAACAGCTATAACTAAAAATCCATTTTTGTTCACCCTCTCCAGTATTTGGGGGAAAACCTTTTTTAGATCTGGAATGTGTTCAAGCACATGCCACATCATTATCATATCTGCTTGAAAATCAGCATTTTGAGACAAGTTAATGTTGTTTGAGCCGTTTCCTTTAAGTGGATCATAGGTGAATATTTTTTTCCCTTTTTTTTCTAAATACTTTGCAAACTTTCCGTCGCCAGCACCATAGTCAAGAACACTCCTAGATTCTTTAAGCTGTTTCATTAAAAGAATTCTTTTATAGACAAACATTAACCTTTGAGAAAAGCTGTATAAAAACCCCAACAGTCCTTTTTTATCAGAATGAGGAATATAATTCTCTGATTGGTAATAACTCAAATGGTTGTGATTTTCTTTAACCTCAGTCCAGGTTATGCCAGTCTCAGAGTCTGTATAAAGTTCAAAAAACTCGTTAGACACTATAAAGTCTTTAATCTTTATTAAAAATTTGTCTTTTTGTAGTTTACGTTTCACGTGGAACATCTATCTGCCCATTTTAACAAGCAAGACACTAATATCGCTTGGCTTAATGCCGCTTATTCTAGATGCTTGAGAAAGGGTTGATGGTTTAATTTTATTAAGTTTTTCCTTAGCTTCATGCGAAAGAGAAGCTAGAGGGTTATAGTCAAAGTTTTTAGGAATTTTAATGTTTTCAAGACTTTGAAGTTTATCCGCATTTCTTTTTTCCTTTTCAATATACCCTTTGTATTTAATTTGAATTTCTGTTTGCTCTAACACATCGCTGTCAAGCTTGTTTTCTTCTATGTAGTGTTTAACAGAACCCACTTTATTGATGTCCTCTTGTTTAATGTTTGGTCTTGAGTAAATTTTAGCAAGCTTGGCTTTTTGAGGGACAGGCTCATAACCAACAGAGTTTAAAATATTATTCACTTCATCTAGATCAAAACTTGTTTCCTCAAAAAACTTTACAAAACCTTCTACTTTTTCTTGCTTATCTATAACTCGCTTGAGCCTTTTCTCGGAAGCCAACCCTAAATTAAAAGACTTTTCTGTTAGCCTTATATCAGCATTATCTTGTCTTAAAAGTGTACGATATTCTGCTCTTGAGGTAAACATTCTATAGGGCTCTTCAGTGCCCTTGGTTATTAGATCATCTATTAGCACGCCAATGTAAGCTTCACTTCTAGTTAGAATTAGAGGATCATTAGAAAAGGCCTTAGATACAGCATTAATTCCAGCCATCAGTCCCTGTGCTGCAGCTTCTTCATAACCTGTTGTTCCATTTATTTGACCTGCAAAGAATAGGTTTTCTATAAGTTTTGTCTCTAACGTTAAGGTTAGCTGGGTTGGGGGGAAATAATCATATTCTATTGCATATCCAGGCCTGAATAACTTTACATTTTTAAACCCTTTAATTTCTTTTATGGCTGAATACTGAACATCTTCTGGCATTGAAGTTGAAAATCCATTAACATAAACCTCTACAGTGTTAACACCCTCCGGCTCAACAAATATTTGATGATGGTCTTTCTCTGAAAACCTGTAAATTTTATCCTCAATTGATGGGCAGTATCTTGGACCAGTGCTGTTTATACTACCGTTAAACATAGGCGACCTATCAAAAGAGTTTGCCATGATCTCGTGTACATTAGAATTGGTGTGTGTAAGATGACAGCTGGTTTGTTTTTGAACTGGCTTTACACTGTCTAGATAGCTAAATTTTCCTGGGTTTAGGTCACCTGGCTGTTCTTCCATAAGCGAGTAATCTAGAGATCTTCCGTCAACCCTAGGGGGTGTGCCTGTTTTCATTCTTCCTGAAGAAAAACCATAGGACTCTAAGTCAGCGGTAATGCCTGTAGAAGATTTCTCTCCAACTCTTCCTCCTCCAAAATTTTTCTCCCCTACATGAATTAGTCCGTTTAAAAAAGTTCCATTCGTTAGAATAACTGTTTTTGAAAAAATTTTATTTCCTAGGCCAGTTTTAACTCCCTGTATAATTTTATTTTTAATAATTAACCCAACTACCATGTCCTGGTAGAAGTCAAGGTTGGGTGTTTTTTCTAGCAGCTCTCTCCACTTAAGAGCAAACTGTGCTCTGTCTGACTGAACTCTTGGGCTCCACATTGCGGGTCCTTTAGACTTGTTCAACATTTTAAACTGAATAGCTGTTAGGTCTGAAACAATACCACTGTAGCCGCCAAGAGCATCAATCTCTCTGACAATTTGCCCTTTAGCAATTCCTCCCATAGCTGGGTTACACGACATTTGACCTATTGTCTGAAGGTTCATGGTCACCAATAAGGTTTTAGCTCCAAGATTAGCTGAAGCTGCAGCAGCTTCTGCACCAGCATGGCCACCGCCAACAACAATTACATCATATTTGGTTTCAAACATCTAATTTAGTTTCACGTGAAACAGCAGAAATGAACTCCTCTTCTTTCAACCTCATTGTTTTTTTTTCATTAGGAGACTTGTCTTTATACCCCATACAATGAAAAAGAGCGTGAGATACAAGCCTAATGCATTCATTTTCAAGTGTTTGAGAGTTCTCTTTTGCATTCTCAATCATCATGTCTTTTGAAATATAAACCTCTGCAGAGATTGTTTTGTTTTCAGAATAATCAAAAGTAATTATATCTGTGTCGGTTGTATGATTAAGATAGTCTTTGTTTAAAGAGTACATTTTTTTAGAATCAACAAAGTTATATTCAATTTTATCGACTTCAAACCCTTCAGAAGAGGCAGAACTCAGAAGCATTGACGAAACCGCAGTCTTATTTAAGAAGTGATATGAGGTGCCTAAAAATTTGATATTCTGCATATTTGAACAAATATAAATCAATTCTTTAGGATAATTTCAATAAGGAAGAATATGGTGTTATATTTGAATAATGTTAGAAAGAGCTCGATTTGCGCCAAGCCCTACTGGGCCACTTCATATTGGAGGCTTAAGAACAGCCCTTTTCAATTTCCTAGTAGCTAAGAAAAGTGGCGGTAGTTTTATACTTAGAATAGAAGATACTGACGCAAAAAGAACTGTAAAGGGTGCAGAAAAACACATAATAGACTCGTTAAAGTGGTTAGGTTTAGATTTTGATGAAGGCCCAGTAAGGCAAAGCAGTAGAGGGAATTTATACAAGAAAAGTGTTTCAATTTTAATTGAAAAAGGATTAGCGTACTATGCTTTTGACACACCGAATGATCTAGAAAAAGCACGAGAGCAATCTGGGGGAAATTTTAAATACAACTTTACAACCAGAATGGAAATGTCTAATTCTCTCACTTTAACTAACGATGAAACAGAGTCCCGCATACAGAGAGGTGGGTATTCGGTAAGAATGGTGGTTCCAGAAAAAAGAACAATTAAGGTTGTTGACCAAGTTAGGGGAGGGTTAAGCTTTAACTCTGAAGAGCTTGAGGATAAAATAATAATGAAATCGGATGGAATGCCTACCTATCATCTAGCGAATGTTGTTGATGACCACGATATGAAAATAACATCTGTTATAAGAGGAGAGGAATGGTTGTCTTC
>Ga0213861_10000360_pt1 | contig 39562 bp, 10 predicted proteins | sample PICome_4_FD_160110 | JGI IMG/M metagenome (GOLD analysis project Ga0213861, IMG submission 160110) | Coastal seawater microbial communities near Pivers Island, North Carolina, United States - PICO131 | ecosystem: Environmental > Aquatic > Marine > Coastal | place: USA: North Carolina... | reverse complement strand
ACCAATCAAACAGTCCCGCGTGCGATCTCCGCCAGCACGGTCGACCGCTTCCCACAGCGGCGCCGGGTCTGGTTTGCGTTGCGCCAAAGTATCGGAGCCCACCAAAGCGTCAAAATAGGCGCTGGCATTTAAAGCCTGCATCAATTGGATCGCCAGAGCTTCGGGCTTATTGGTGCAAATCGCCACCGCATATCCAGACGCCCGCAGCCGAGCCACAGCATTCAGAGCACCGGGATAGAAGATCGTCCATTCCGAGATATCAGCGCCATAGGCCTCGAGTAAGATTGGATATTGCCGATCTATTTCGGACATATCCGTCCAGCCGGCTCGTTCAAACCCCGCCAAGAGCATGGCCCGACCGCCGCGCAAAGCTGTACCGCTGTCCCTTGGCGCCTGCAGCACGTCTCCCAGCCCAAGGCCTCGAAAACAACTGTTGGCCGCTTTCAGCAAATCGCCACTGGTATCGGCAAGCGTGCCATCCAGATCAAAGACCACACAGGGTTTGAGCATATTCTTGCCTCCTTGGTTGCGCCAATTGCAAAAAGCGGCGTTTGTGCAAAACAGCTTGTCGATTTCCACTATACCCTTAAAAGGGCTCCACTGATTTATAAAGGACTTTGATCCGCAAATGAATATCGCACTCATCATTCTGGCCGCAGGAAAAGGCACTCGGATGCAATCGGAGCTGCCGAAAGTTTTGCACAAAGTGGCCGGTGCACCCATGTTGGTCCACGCCATGCGCGCCGGGCGGGCTTTAGAGCCTAAACGGACCATTATTGTCGCAGGCCATGGCTTTGAGGCTGTAAGCGCCGCCGCGCGCACCGAAGATCCCAACGTGGAATTTGCCTTGCAAGAGACGCAATTGGGCACAGGCCATGCCGTTGATCAAGCCCGCGCCGTATTGGGTGATTTTGATGGAACGGTCCTTGTGCTGTACGGCGATTGCCCCTTCATCCAAACCCGCACCCTCGAAGAGTTGATTGCCACCCTCAACGACTCGGCGGTATCCGTTCTCGGATTTGAAGCAAAAGATCCGGCCCGATATGGCCGCTTGATCACGGATGGTGACAAATTGAAGCGAATTGTTGAATTCAAAGACGCAAGCCCAGCAGAAAGAGCGGTGACGCTTTGCAACAGCGGCGTCATAACCGCGCCCGCGCACCTCCTTTTCGACCTTCTATCTGAAATTGATACGGACAACGCCTCAGGTGAGCTCTATTTGACCGATGTCGTTGGCAAGGCCGTGGCGCGGGGGTTGCATTGTGCTGCAGTCCGCTGCGCAGAACGCGAAACTCTGGGCGTCAACAGCCGGGTTGAATTGATGCAAGCTGAAAAAGAGTTCCAAAATCTGCGCCGCGCGGTTGCTTTGGAAGATGGCGTCTCCATGCCGGCACCCGAAACCGTGCATTTTTCCTACGATACCGTCATCGGCCGGGATGCGATCATTGAACAGAACGTGGTGTTCGGCCCAGGTGTCACGGTCGAAAGTGGCGCCCAGATTCGCGCCTTTTCACATTTGGAAGGTGCGCATGTCTCGCGCGGTTGCATCATTGGCCCGTATGCCCGCCTGCGCCCTGGCGCTGAACTGGCGGAGGATGTGAAAATTGGTAATTTTGTCGAAATCAAAGCCAGCGCGCTCGACGAAGGCGCCAAAGTCAACCACCTGTCCTACATTGGCGATGCGCATATTGGCGCCCGGGCCAATATTGGCGCCGGCACGATAACATGCAACTATGATGGGGTGATGAAGCATCACACGTATATCGGCGAAGAGGCCTTTATCGGCTCAAACACCATGCTGGTTGCACCGGTCACAGTCGGGCAAGACGCTATGACGGCCAGCGGATCGGTGATCACCCGAGATGTGCCCGCCGGAGATCTAGCGATTGCCCGGTGCAAACAGGATAACAAACCCAGATTTGCTAAAAAATTGATGAAAAGATTGCGCGCGCTCAAGGCCGCAAAACAAAACTAAAACTAAGGATTGAACCCATGTGCGGAATTGTTGGCGTATTAGGAAACCACCAAGTCGCTCCGATCTTGGTCGAAGCACTCAAGCGCTTGGAATACCGCGGCTATGATAGCGCCGGTATTGCCACGGTAAACGCAGGCCATCTCGAACGCCGCCGGGCCGTTGGCAAGCTCGTCAACCTGTCTGACCGTTTGGTTGCAGAACCTTTGTCGGGGAAATCGGGCATAGGCCACACCCGCTGGGCGACCCATGGCACGCCCACAATCGTGAACGCCCACCCCCATCAAGCCGGTGCTGTGGCTGTGGTGCACAATGGCATTGTGGAAAATTTCAAAGAATTACGCGCAGAATTAAGCGCTCTTGGCCTGAGCCATGAAACCGACACAGACACGGAGACCGTCGCGCTGTTGACCCATCACTACATGGCCCAAGGCCACATCCCCCAAGAGGCCGCGCAAAAAACTATAGCCCGCCTAGAGGGTGCCTTCGCTCTCGCGTTTCTCTTTCAGGGAGAAGATGATTTGTTGATTGCTGCGCGCAAGGGCTCCCCATTGGCGATCGGCCACGGCGACGGCGAAGCCTATGTGGGCTCGGATGCCATTGCGCTCGCCACTATGACCAATAAAATTACATATATGGAAGAGGGTGATTTTGCCATGATAACCCGAAAATCCGTTAAAATTTACGACGACAACGGTGCTCTGGCAAATCGCGAAATGCGCACAATCAACATCGATGCCGCACGTGTGAACAAAGGCGGCTATAAGCATTTTATGGCCAAAGAGATTGCCGAACAGCCGTCTGTGCTCAAAAAAAGTTTAAGCCACTATCAAAACGCGGATGCGTCAGAGGTTGAATTGCCAACGCATGATATAGATTTAGCCAATATTGATCGGCTGACCATGGTGGCCTGTGGCACTGCCTTTTACGCTGCACTGACAGCAAAATATTGGTTTGAGAAAATTGCGCGCTTGCCGGTCGATGTCGATGTCGCCTCAGAGTTTCGCTACCGCGAACCCCCGGTCCGCCCAGGAACCTGCGCCCTCTTTGTCAGCCAATCGGGTGAGACCGCCGATACGCTGGCGGCGCTACGCTATATGGCCTCGAAAAATGCGACTATCCTGTCAGTGGTGAACGTAACGGAAAGTTCCATTGCGCGGGAAAGTGATCTGGTGTTGCCATTGCATGCAGGGGTCGAAATTGGTGTAGCCTCGACCAAGGCGTTCACCGCGCAGCTGACGGTGCTGGCCCTGCTGGCTATCAAAATCGCCTATGCCAAGGGTACAATTGATGCCGCGCAATATCGTGCCCATATCGCAGAGCTGAACCGCTTGCCGGGTCTGATCAGTCAAGCGCTGGGCATTGATAGCGCTATACAATATATTTCAAAAAAATTAGCGGCGGCGCAGGATATTATCTTCTTAGGGCGGGGTGCACTCTATCCTCTTGCCATGGAGGGCGCTCTTAAATTAAAAGAAATCAGCTATATACATGCGGAAGGTTATCCATCAGGCGAGTTGAAGCACGGACCCATCGCCCTTATCGATAAAAACGTGCCTGTGGTGGTCATGGCCCCTATGGATCCACTTTTCGAAAAATCTGTCTCCAATATGCAAGAAGTCATGGCCCGATCTGGCCAAGTGCTGCTGATCTCGTGCAAGCAAGGACTAAAGACAGCGGCAGAGGGCACCTGGGCACAAATCTCGATGCCCACAACCCCAGATCTTTTGACCCCCATCGTCTACGCCATCCCAGCGCAGCTGCTCGCCTATCATACGGCTCAGGCCAAGGGTACCGATGCGGATCAGCCACGCAACCTAGCAAAGTCAGTCACAGTGGAGTAGACTTCAAATAACCTGCCTAGTATTTGATTTAACTATAAAAATTAGTACCAGTTTACTCAGTTTGGTCAACTCAAATGAGAGGAGGACTAAACGGCTCGAGTGGTTGCTTAATTTAAGAGAAAACGGTTACTCCAATAAAGAGATATCAGACTACCTCAATGACAGAGGCATTCGCTCCCCTAGCGGAAAGGTATAGTCACCAAAGCTAATTTGGATAACTCTTAAAAAATAACAAAACAGACTTAAGAGATCGAAAGAATATCAAATAACCAATGTGGTTGAGAGACTAATTATTAGATGAGATCGACGACCCTATTTTAGTCTCTTAGTGTAACTCAATATATCGCTGGGTGGTTTTGTAAGACAAAGTCTAACACATCCTAAAGCAACACGATCATTCAAATGTATGAAACGCAGACTTGAAACCAATCAATGAGAGCGGCACTGCAATTTTCTTATAAGGCTGTCTGTTTTGAAGATGTCTTTCATGTTTAGAGTGGGTGTATATTTGAGCGTGATAACTGGTAAATTTTGGAGCATTGTACAACTTTTAAACTTCTGCATCGCCCTTTCTTGTCGTCGAAATTGCGGATGCAAATTTTCACACTAATTGTTGGATCAGCCACCACATAATTGAAGATCTACAATGCCAATCTTACGAAAAGCCGCGCCGTCGGATGGCAACTTGTCTGTCGTGATGATCTTGGGTGATCCTTGCTTTCGCATTATTTTTATAAGGAACTTCTTCGCTGCAGCCTTGTTGCGTCGTTTTATAACAAAGCATTCAAGAACCTCACCGTCGTGATCAACGGCGCGCCAAAAGTAAGAGCGTTCTCCATTTATTTTCACAAAGACTTCATCCAGGTGTCACTACCAGTTCGAATGTTGCCCTGCCCTTTTCTTACTAATTTCTTCCGCAAACTTTGACACAAAACGTTCAACCTATAACCGAACTGTTTCGTGACAGATATCTATTCGACGTTTGAAATTGGGATCTAACGTGCGACTTATTACCAAGACTTGCAGCCCCATGCACCGTACCAGAAGACGAAATACCAGGCTGTAATCCTCCAAGTCAGCTCTTATCATCCATACAAAAGAGCAATTAAATCAATACATAGCCCACAACACCTCGATGCTCACAAAAATTAGTACCAAAATAACAAACGTAAATAATCTACCAAACTTCGGGAAGCTATCCACCATATAGGTCGGTTTCCAGCAGAAATCTTCACCACACCAGTCATACCAGGCAACCACCACTTGGTCTCGGTCTCGGGGGTAGTCATACGAACTGGAAAGACATTGTCTGCATCCTGAACCTCCGGCGCCGGAATGGCACGATCTACGGTCATCTCAAATGAATCCTCTGGACGGGCCAGCAAAGTCAATTCAACCGCTTGCCCATACTTAAGAAAGCTTAAATCACGTTCAGAAACAGCAGCCTCAACATAGAAGGGACTAAGGGCTGCGATAGTTATTTGACTTTCTCCACGGCGAACGCCCTCTCCTATTTTTTTTGCCGGTTCACCTTCTACAACTACACCAGAAATAGGAGCTTTGGCCTCTGCAGATAGCAATTTATGATCCACTTTTAGTAGTTTTGCACGAAGCTCATCAGCCTTAGAAAGTGCAACTTGCATTTCAGACAATTGGTTCAAGGCCCTACGTATTTCGGCGTCTCGATTTGACTGTGCCAATTCCGCAATCAGGGCATTACGTTCAAGGGTCAACTCTACGGTGTTCAAGGTAAACATAATGTCACCTTTGTTTACTGTTGATCCGAGAATTATATCACTACTTTCGATAAACCCATCATACGAAGCACCGACGTAAGCAGTCGCATCAGTTTTAAGAACAGCTGTTGCTGACAACCGAAATGGAACCGGAACAAATATAACCCCGATAATTGATAAAATTATCACACTAAAAAGTATCCGCCCAGCAATACTGCGTGGCTTAAGCGCAATCGGAATAGACCGCGCTATCTCACGCCCCAACCGGACAATAAACCACTTTGAATTTTGTGCATGCCAAAAAAGCGGGCCGATGGCCATTTCACAATACAGCCTAAGTGCCCACTGCTCAGCTGTGCTGAATTGCTTGCGTTGGCGTTCGAGAATGACCACTCCAAGCTCTACTTCACTGTTTTTTCCATCTTTATTAAACATTGGCAACGAAAACATATGACCAGGCATAACCATTTTATCATAATTTTCATGAGCGTTATTCCTTAGATTTTGTTCACTGGGGGGGGTCATCACCTCTTTACCTAGCGTCAGCGCCTCTTGCCCGGCTTCTTCTAAAAGCGAAGTTGCCTCAGAGCGACGATCAATTTTATCGGAATGGCTTGTCGCACGCAAACGCAAACCATCGAATCCTCGCCAGCTGAGTGACACAGCCTCGCATGCAAACCGCTCCGATAGGTCGTTCACGAACGTTAGTGCAGCTTGATCAAAATGTTTAGAATCAAGAACACGGCCCATAGATTCTAGCGTTTGAGCAAGCCGTTTTGCGTCATGAGCTCCAGATTTTGCTTGCCGCATCGCATCAAAGCTTTGAGGAACGCAAACGTATCCCATGAGTTTTGTTAATATTTTTTCATGGTTTGGCGACCGTGAGATATCTGCGATCAGGATTACCTGTTGACGCTGATCCGCGGTTTGTAGTTGTACAATGCCATGCGTTTGCCCTGATCCGGTAAGTTTGACGATCGCACCCCCATCCCGGTACATCTGACTTAAAACGGTCAAAGACAAGTTGTCAGCCAAAACTGGCTGAGCAGATAAAGGTGCCTGTGCGAGAGGTTTCCAAGGCTCTGTATCATCACTCTGAGGCCGCCATACCAGCCAAATAGAGACAGCATCAGTTTGCAACCGTATGGTTTCTGCCAACGACATCCAAAATGCGTTTGGAGACCCTTGAAAAGTGGTAAGAGCAGACAACGATCCGATGTAATCTAGGTCTGACGATACATAATTTGACGTCATATCATATCCTTTTCGGTCTCAATCTCGCTTTCAAACGCCACTTTGCGCTGTTTGTAGGCCAAAATTTCCGCACGTTTTTGTGACAAATATAACATGAGGCGCGCTATATGCTGACGAAACAAACCGAGCCGATAGGTAATCATCCAAAGTTTTTGCAAAATTTTTGGTAAAAATCTCACAACAACATCTTCATTCAGCGCAACATATCGGATGCAGGTTCCAGGGTCACCCTGTCGCGCACAACGTCCGATAAGCTGCCTGTCAATTCTAGAAAAGTCATTAGTTTCTGCGATGATGACATGCAAACCTCCTGTATCTCGCACGCTCTGGGATATTTTGATGTCCGTCCCCCGGCCGGCCATGTTTGTTGCCACGGTTACCGCACCGCATTGACCCGCGCGAGCAACGATGGAGTTTTCCTCAGCGTTATTCACAGCATTCAAGATTTCTATTGGCAAATCTTCAGCATATTTATCAAAAGCGCTAGCGACCTCTTGGCTTGTTAGAACGCTTTTTAGACCTATCAAAATTGCATGCCCGTTCAACGACAGTTTCTTCACATCTTCAACAATGACTCGTAACTTTTCATCTTTGTTTTCAAACACCCGGCAACCCAAGTTTTTACGTCTTGTAATTTGGTGGGTGGGTACTCGAGTAATTCCCAACCCATAGACTTTTCCAAGCTCTAGCCTGGCTTCATGTGCAGTTCCTGTCATACCGCCAATGCGCGGCAATCTCTGGAAGTAACTTTGAAAACTGAGCCTGGCTCTTACTTCACTTGGGTCAGATATTTCAACATCCAACGATGCCTCAAGGACCTGTTGAACGCCCAGTGAAAGTGTGCGCTCGCGTGCAAGGCGCCCTGTGAGTTCATCAACAAGTACCACTTTTCCTTCTTCAAGAATATAATGTTTATCGATTACCATCATGTGAATCGCATAAAGCGCCGTGTTTACAAGCTCTTCGGCTCGATCTCTACGCTGCCAAAAAGCACCAGCATCAAGCACCATATCGGCAACTTTCTCTCGACCCGTTTTTGTTAGTTCAACATTTCTCATCTCATGATCAACCGAATAATGAGTGCTGTCCTCTAGTCCGCGGGCTAGCGTTACGGCCTGTATGGCAGCAGCAGAAAGTAAGTCATCAGGCTTAGGAGACGAAATGATAAGTGGTGTAACCGCTTCATCTATAAGAACACTATCGGCCTCATCAACGATCACTTGATAGACCCCCCGCATTACTATTCCGGCTGAATCAACCTTGCCACTATTACGGGCCGGTGCAAGTGCATGTTTTACGCGTCCAATCTTTCCCGAAAGTGCCAAATCATCACGCAAATGATCAGCCAACATATCTCTAGCAGTGGTGTAAACGATTTCGTGGGCATACCCTGCGCTCCGTGCATCGGCTGGAGTGTCACCAGTTATTGACGCTGCTGTTACGCCACATCTTGCAAACAGATCCTGTCCCAATTCACAATCACGAGCGGCTAAATAGTCATTAGCCGTGATGACGTGCACTGGCATCCCTCTCCAGGCTGCAACAATCGCTGAAAGATTAGCAGTTAGCGTTTTACCCTCGCCGGTTGCCATCTCGGCGATAGAGCCTTCTAGGATAGCAAAGGCTCCAATGACTTGCTCTCTGTGCGGGCGGAATCCCAAAACTCTTCGTACAGCTTCGCAGACACCTGCCATCGCAACTATGTCAACAGACCGAATATTTATGATCTGATCCGAACGCTCAAATTTCGATGAATGCTGCCAGTCATAAATTTTTGATGCAAAGGCACTCTCGGACAAATCTTCCAGGGCCTCCCTATTTTTTAAAACTAGATCTGCATATTTATCTAACCGTGAAATGCCCGGCTTTAGAGCAAATATTCTCGTCTTCAAAAGAATCGCTGTCTTGTCTAGCCAAAGTGGGACAATAGGGCTTTCATGCGTCGCTAATACTTGCAACTTTTCGCTTGGCACTACACTATTTTTCTCGCCTTGTGCCCAATCGCTTGTATCAAAATGACGAAATTCCTCATACTTTTTCAGAATTTTAGATAGTGCTGCCCGCTCCATCATAATTTATATCGTTTCTGAAAAAACTGGCGGGTTTGATTATAGGCGCTCCACCCAAGCGATCTCGGCGGTAGCTTGATACGCATCCACCCACTACGCCCATCCAATACATTGTCATGAACAGCATCGGTAGAAATTGAACCAATGATCAGAAAAAATCGCTCTACTGCTTGCGGCTTTTCGCGGCTTTGCATGTCCGTCGCTACATCGCCACCGGCCAACGGAGATACTGCAACAGATGGTAAATCCTTTTGCGAAAACGGAATAATATCGAGAGACGTGACTTCGAGCGTATGATTTCGTAGTCCCTCGATTTTAACAGAGGCGTCAGAAGCATTCATTAACGCTATTTCACTTGCGTCTTCCTGTTTTAAAACCGCACGAAATTGAAATCTATTAGGGTATGATATGAGACCAACCTCAGTCCCTCTCGACAGCCACTGTTCTTTGTAACCCATTATATTGGATGAAGTCCAAAATCCAGAATGCGGCGCGTGGACTACTAATTTGGAGAGTTCTCCAACTAAATATTCTCGCGTTGTCTTCATCGTATCATATTCTTGTTCAATAGCCGCAAGTGTTGCTCCGCCGAATGTCACTGATTGTTTCAACCGAGCCATCACACCCCGTATTTTTGCCTCAAGACCTTTCAGTTCGATGACTAGTTCAGGATTGGTCATATCGAGAATGATCTGCCCATGATCAACCCATTCCCCTGACTTCAGGTGTAATTCTGTGACAATCCCATTCACCGGCACAAACACTCGCGTGCGTTCTTTGGCTTCTACAACGCCATCTAGTTTGCGGGAGTACGGAAGCGGTAGAAATGCCAACAAGCAGATGAGTACCACCGAAATAGTACCAGCGCTAAAGACTTTCTTGCGATGTTTAGCCACAAACCTTGGATCTCCTAACGGTTTCAAGAACTTTGCTATTGGGGCAAGAAAAGTCGAATATGCAAGGGCCGCAGCAACAGCCAAACCAAGACCAAAGTATTGGTCTGCAACAAATTTAACTATGCTTAATATAATTAAAATTCGATAGATGTTCGACATACAAAAAAAACAAACCAGAAATGCTTTGCGCCGCCCACTAACCCTATCCAAATGGGTTTCAGCACCACCTAAAACCAGGGTTTTAAAGAGACTGTGAGCTTGTTTTCTTGCGGCAGCGTGTAAATTTGGAATCTCAACAAGATCTGACAAAATGTAATAGCCGTCAAAACGCATGAGTGGGTTTGCATTGAAAAGTACCGTGTACGCGGCTGTCACAAACATCAAATTCATTGCTACTTCGTTCAGCATACCTGGCGGAGAGTATGCCCATAGGATAGTTGCTATCGAACAAAACAGGATGTCCGAATACATTCCAGCGGCACCAACAGCAGCACGATGCCACTTATTTCGAAACGCCCAACTCGATGAAACGTCGGCGTAAGGAAGTGGGGTAAACATCAACAACATCACCCCCATAGTTCTCACATTACCACCATAGAACTTACAAAGTGCAGCATGACTAAATTCATGCGCAATATGCGAAAGCACCATGGCGATATAGAGGGGTAACAAATTACCTAACTGTAAAATGTTACCGCTTTCTTCAAATGCGCGATCGGCTCCTAGGATAAATTCATAGCTAGCCCAAAGGCACAGCAGCGATACAAAAATAATCGAAGGTATACCATAAATATGACGGATGAACGGTACAATCCGTTTCAGAGTAGGCTCTGGGTCAAGCAACGGAATTCGAAAGAATAATAATTCAGATACGCGAGACGCAAACGGTTTTTTCTTTTTTTGAATGGTCCTATCGAGCAGACGATCCTCGCTTACACCACCCTCCACATATAGTAAGTTTGACTTATAGAGTGACACAATCAGATCAAAAAAATCTTTCTGTCCCGGAGCCGTTTTTGGCGAAATATCAATAAACTTACGCCAAATCTCATGCAATGTTTGGTTTGGCTTTATGCTTTGTACTAGCGCATGTGTTTCGGGCCCTGCTCGAAAAAATCCCGAGTGGATCACTTCATGGTATACGTAATGAACTTCGCCACGGTACCGATGCTGACGCACAGTTACCGAAGGCCGAAGTCCAATTCGCAACTCTGCAATCCGATGCCATTGGTCATAAAACGTTTGCTTCCCCATGAAAGTCGCACCTCAAGCTAAGGATTAATGACCAAATTTGCGTTCATCCCGGGCCTTAACCAATCAGCTGTGTCATCGATCACTACTTTAATCTGCTGCAAACCGGAGGCTGAATCTACAACAGGAGATACAAACTTAATTTTACCTTTAACTTTAGTATTTTGAGAAACAATTTCGATTTGTACTGCCATTCCTTTAATTAATTTGTCCGCATAGCCAACGGGGATATTTGAAATAAATTCCAGCTGACTAAGGTCACATAAAATCATAACCGGCTCATTGTTTTTAGCACTTTCACCAGTCTGTATTTCAATTTTACTGATTATACCGTTGCTTGGAGCAGTCAGGGTGCGTCGGGCTAAATTTTCATGGGCAGTTTCATAGTCAAAAAAATTCAACCTTGCTTGAGCCTGAAGACGAGAAATTTCAATTTCAGCTAACTTGAATGCAAGTGTTCTATTTTGAACTTCTTCCAAGCTAATTCCGCCTGTTTTTGAATAGATACGTTCGGCTGATTGCATCTGTTGAGATGCAATGTTCATGCGCGCAACTGCAGACCGTAATTCAGCATCGTCCTCCGTGATAGCTTGCCGTCGTTGAACATCAATCCGTTCTATTTCCTGATCTAAAGTCATTAAAGTTTCACCAGACTTTACGACTTGACCTTCGCTTACAAAAGTTTTTCTGACCAAACCAGAAACAGCAAATGCTAGTTCCAACTCAGCCCGGCAAGTAGTAAATCCGCTCAATACAGGTGTCACTGAAGCAAGTCCGACTGTCAAATAATCAACTGAATCGTCTTGTTCCGACTGCGCCGCCAATCCAGTCACATAAAAAACAAAAAAAGCTGTAGAAATCAATTGCAACTTACGTTTCATTCGATACCCATCCGAGAAAGCAATGTTCCACTAATTTGAGAGGCGAGATAACTTGACAGGTTTTGCTGAGCAATAGCATCCCTCTGTCCTTCTTTTGCCAGATAATATACCAATTCTCGGTTGAAAACTTCAATATTAGAACTTTGACCGTTTTCTGACTTATTCTCTTCTGCTTTGTACAAATCCCAATAGGCATCAACCAATTTATTTTGTTCACGTACCAAATCATTCGTACGCGCCAGTATCGCCTTAATTCCGTTCATTTCGCTTGCAATCCGTTGACGAAAGGCGCTCATAGTTAGCTCAGCCTGCTTTTCACGCAATGTAGCGGACTCCAGTTCTTGCTTCTTTACGGTATCCCCCATAATACCTCGGCGGTATTCAAACCCAACGCGCCAAGAGTGGTTTGGGTTTTCGTTGCCAAACACTTCCCGAAACGGAACATAATCATCAGACAAAAGGGTCTTTTTGGCATCTAACTTTATATTAAACTCTGGTTTAATTTGATTTTCTGCGATTAGAATATTAACTTCCTCTCGCTCGATACGAAGTGCATTGATACGCGTTTCAGGTCTTAAATTCATAGCCTCATCAAATGATTTCAAACTTTTAAAGTTAATGTATTTCTTAGCTGGAGAACTCAAATCATCGGAGGGCACCCACTGTTGTTGTTGCAATCCCTCCTCCAACGCGAGAAAGAAAATTTGGAATGCACCTATTTGTTCATTCAAATTTTGGCGCGCTTCCGTCACGATACTCAGCTGCTCAGATACTTTGGCGGAGGCCTCAGTCAACTCGGCAGAGTTACGCAACCCAACGGTGACCTGAGCAGATATTTCCTTTTCAATAGCGATAGCAGTCTCATAGGCTTTATTTCGCCAATACACTCGCGACTGCGCTCGCTGGACCATTAAGTAAGTCTTTATACCATCAAAAGCTCGTTGCGATTTCACTAGGCGGCTAGTTTCTTTTGCAATTTCTTCGTTGATCCGACTTATCTCAATCGGCGCTTTATTATAATTTGATCCTGCATTTCGTAAAATTGGGAGAGTGATGGACGCCCCTAAAACAGAGAGTATTTCTGGGCTAGGTCGACCCGCTGTCTCTTGTAAAGTATTCTGTATTCTTTCAACCTCGTAAAACAAATCAAGCTGAGCACCAGATGGGTTTTTCCCGTCAACTCCAATACGCGCTTTTGTGGAAGATTCAGAATACGGGAACGCATCACCCGTGGAACCAGAACCACCCGTACCGCGCGCACCAGCTTGTTCAGCACTGGTTTGGGAAAGTTCATACGTTTTATCCAGACTGCTGTAAGCTTCTGGCTCAAAAATCCCCCACGCACCAATTGACTCTTGTTTCGCAAGAGCAATTTCCACATCTTGTGCTCGTATCGATTCATCAGAGACGGACAACAGTCTAACAAAATCTCGCATCCCCATTTTTCCAGTTGATAGATCTATATCAACAGGGATCCGGGCCCTGACCGACTCTTCTGAAAAGGCTTGGACTACTGACGGTGGCGTTTGGCGTCGCTCACAACCGACCAAAGAATTTGCAATAACAGTTCCTAACAACAGAATTTGGAATAGCTTCATGGGTGCTTCCTTATGCTATTTTTCCAACCTGCTTTTCGTATTCGTTTAAAACTCTCTGAAGCGTTTCAGCAAAACTTTTCGCGACAGATGGCGTCAATATGATCCGAGATGAAAGCTCAATGACAACCTCATCTTTAACCGCGCCCCAGGTTTTATTAGTACCGAAAAGCAGTGTAACTTCATCTTTGCTCATACCAACGTTTGCCACATTGGCATAATTAGACGACATGTTAGTATCGTCGAAGCGTACGCGCACATCGCGTGTAGTTGTCTCTGCTGTTGCCTCAACCGTTTCCTGAATTTTTTGATCAACTTCTTTAGTTTTATCTTTAGCCATGGGTGCGTCCTTTATAGTTTATATTCTTAAAACTGCATTATTTTAGTGTTATTCTGCAGCAATGAGTGATGCGTACAAATTGTCGTCTGCTAACTCGATAGCAGACGACAATACTGGTCGTTCACTTGTATTTTCGTCATTGTTGATATTTTGTGAAAACAAATCAACCTCATTCGGAATAAGCGGAGCGTCCAGGTCTGCATCCTCGGTTTGCTCCTCTTCGATTTGATTCATTTGCTCAAGTTTTACACCTTGAGAATCGACTATTAATGGGCCCGATGCAATGTTCAATAAATCCTGGGACTTGACGATCGAACGAGTATCATCACTAAATTGTTGAACATTTAGTCTTGATTCCAGAGCTTTGAACGCATCACCATCTGTTCCAAAATTGTTCAGTTCTGTAAGATCAAGAACTTTCGCCACATCAAAAGTTACTCGTTGAGTTTGTTCAGATTCTTCCGTAACTCGAATATCTGGAGCACGGGTCTGGGCAGAGAGGCGTTGGCTGGTAGTGTTACCCCAGTGGTCATTAAAGAAAGTTACGCTCAAGTTGTGGATTACGAAGATTTTCTGCCTCAGTAAGTTCGAAACTGAACCATCACTATATGGATCACCATAGCCATAGCTTGTCAGTTCAGTTTTGATTTCACCCAATGATATGAGAATTAAATCACCGTCGCCAGTGTTTACAATACCAGTTGGAGAACCAAGCAATGCGCTGTCATTCCCAACGGCAAACCCACTACGGTTTTGGATATTGATTCCACCCGAGCGACTATTAACAGCACTAATAAAATCTGCATTTGTATCGAGATCATCCTCCCAATCTATGCCGATACCATCACTTGCCTCCATTGAAAGAACATGCGCATCGATTATGTCGATATCTTCAGACACAGTATTATCCAAAATTGCGCCGTCAAATGCTTGTAACCAGGCAGTCCCTTCTGCCTCGATCCTATCAATAGATATTGAGCCTTCACCTTTGGTGAGGCCGTAGTTTACTGTAATCTTTACATTATGGGCTTTGATCAGTGTCTCAGCATCTTCCATCACCATTAAGCCATTATCAATAAATATAGAAAGGTCAGAAGCTGCAGCAAAAAGGGTGCTATCATTTAGCGTGATTGCGCCATCTGTTGTTGACACTTGAACATTTTCACCACGCAAGTGGGAGAGCTCGCTACCGCTAAAACCGTCATACGCATTAATAACAACATTGCGCACCGCATCCAAAACCGTCTTATCACTAAGATTGGCAAAGCCATCTTCCAAAGTAATAAGAATATCGCGCTCAGCATTCAGTGTTGTTGCCGACACCGTCGTAAGATCACCAATATTTGAACTCAAAACTGTATCGTTCCCAGACGTGAATGTGGTCTTGTCACTAAATGAAAGATCACCAACATCAGTTGATATGGCAACATTTCCCTCCTGCGCCGTTACGTTAGTAACGCCGCTCATTCGGATGAGACCACTATTCGTTATATCAACGAGCACATCCAATGCTGCAAGAACGGTTGTGACCCCACTAATAGTCATGTCACCATCAGAGAGCTGGACATTTACGCTACCCGTATCGCCAATAATTTCAGTATTACCGGTAAATGTTACGGAACGATCCTGCGTATCTAAAGATATATCAACGGAATTACCTTGGAGTGATGAGGTGCCGTTCAAGCGAAGTTCACCATTGTGTAATATAATATCTAAAGCGCCATCGTCTGCCAAAGAACTGGTTGCATCACTGGCAATCAGATTACCAACAGCAAGTTCAATATGCGTGGATTTTCCACTATCAAGATTTGTGACCCCAGACATAACAAGGTCTCCACCAATCATACTGATTAAAGATAGTTTGCCACTTACTGCACTAACTGTGGTTGCTCCATTCATCGTAATTGCATTATCCGCCGTAATGTCGATCGAGCCACCAGCCGTAACACTTGTCACACCCTGTAAATCCACATTCCCGATAACAGCTGTATCGATATCTTTTCCAACGGTGATAGTGCTTGAACTTATGGCAACCCAGTCACCATTAAATACATCGGCAGTTAAATTACCTTCCACATTTGTTACATGATTTTCACCAAATATTAGGCTACCAGTAGAAACAGATATCACTGCATCCCCACCAACCGTAATAGATGTATCATCCTGTAATGAGATTTGTTTGGCCGTCGTTAGAGATAAATTTCCAACCGCATTGATATTGAAAACTTTTAAATTGGAGATGTCACGCGCTGACAAATTCTTGGAACTATCGACACTCAATTCATCAAAGTCATTCGTTGCAGAAACAAGTATAATGTCACCACCGGAACTAAGCTCGGTAACAGATCCAAGAGAGTTCGCTATTATGTCTGTATTTTCAATCTGAGTAATATTACCAACAGCAGAGCTTAAGGCGAGGTTCCCGCCAGCACGTGCCGTGCCAACGAGTAAAGAGTCCTGACCATTTTCACCCGCTGCTTTAAGGGATAAGTTGTCACTAGCGTTTGCATTATTAACTTGGAGCATTCCTGCGCCCGAAGTAATCAAAACATCAGACTGTTCCGCAATTGCTGTAAGCGTATCAATGGTGGTCAACGCCTCATCCCGACCTGTCAATCCAATAAAGATACCGCCTTCAGAAGCCGTTATGCTATTAATATCAAGAGCGTCGATATTAATATCACCACCCTCATAATGCGTACCAATTTGAGTGGCAGACATTTCGACCAGTTGGCCATTGTGAATGACTAAATTTTCGAGCGACGCTGTATCCGCTAGTGTTCCATCTAGCACACTACCCAGCTCTGAAACTAAAGTAACATTACCACTGTTCACCAACATTGTGGAAAATGTCACATCGCGCATAACATTAATATCCAAATCACCGGAGTTAGCGCTTCCAGACACACCCGTTGTTTCTAAAGTCGTACCCGAAACCTGCCTAAGGCTACCCTGCTTAACTTCTAGTGAGGCGCTTACTACAGTTTGGTCACTACTGAAGATTAGATCACCAGACGTTATGCGAACATCTAGATCTCCAGATGTAACTACATCTCCAACATCCAGGGTGCGTGCCGAGTCTAAATAGATACCTCCACTACCCGCAATCATACTACCTATCTTCGAAATACTCAGATCGATGTCACTGACGTTCTCACCGTCAACTATATCTTTTTCGCCAATAGAGATGCCGAAGATGTTGACGACTGCTTCGTCGGACAGGACCGTGATGTTAGAAATTTCGGCATTTGTATTGTCCAAAACACGCCCAGCTTTGGCATCAATAGTAATCACCCCATCGCTGGTTTGAATTGAGGATAAGTTAATATCCCCCTGCGCGATCAAATCCATGTCGTTATACGCCACAACACTGATACCATCAGTTAATGTAAGAGACCCACTATCAACAATTACGCTGACCGCCTTCGCCTCAATTGAACCTGTGATAATTAAATTTTCGCTCAACATATTTAGGTCGAACACACCATCCGTTGCAAATCCACCACCCAAAGACACGTCACCAGAACCCATTCCAGCACCAGCTATAAATACCTCCCCAGTCGCTAAAATATTAGATATATCAGCAGAACGTATATTCACACGCTGAGACAATTGCCCAATATTGTCAGCAGAAAGACTGAGTATGCCGTTGGCGCTTACATTCCAACCGTCAACATCACTGAGCGAAGGACCATCAATCCACGGGTTCACATCCAGTATGTTACCACTAGCAGACATGCTGCTAATTGCAGTATCGGGTCCAGTCCCCGTGACCAAAACAGACGTAAGTTCTAAATCACCTTCCATTGCTAATAGGTTTGCACCATCTCTCGCTGTGATCGATGAAAATGTACCCATTTTCAAGTTACCAGCTGCAGAAATTGTGACATCGCCAGCAGTCGAAACTACTTGGTCAGTCAACATCAGATCACCACGCGTCTGTTTAAATACCATGTCACCAAAGACGGAGGTCTTTCCTAAATCAGCAGATAACATCACCTCAACATATGCACCGCCAGACGTTGCTATAATCTCGTTTACATTGTTGGAACTAATTTCGATTTCGCCAATTTCACTAGCTGTTCCTATGTTTGTTGCACTTATAGAAACAGTTGCATCACTATTATTTGTGGTGATTAATGCCGTCTCTCTTGTAGGCGAGGCGTCGAGAAGTGCTCCTCCAGAAACCAGTGCTATACTTCCATTTTGGCTAGTAATAGAAGACAGAGCCATATCACTCGAAGAGACTAAATTAAAATCATTACCAACAGTTAGCGACGCACTCTCCTGTTGAGAAAGGCTTCCCGCCAAAACATCTATATCCAGATTATCAACAAAAACCGTACCCGTTAAATTAAGGTTTCCTTGGGTTTGCTGAAATACAACACCACCCGTAGCAAAAATATCCCCTAAATTAGTAGCGGAACCAATCGAATTAACTGTAATCGTTGTAGAGGTTTCATCGGTTGAAGTACTACTTAACGATTTGATATTTGATACGTCCACATCAAGGTCAATACTAGCCGCGTCTATTGATAATTCTCCTGAGCCCATTGTAATATTTGGTGTTTCACCCACTGATTTGTCAGTTACGCTCCCACCAGCTATAATTGACAAATTCCCTGTGGCAATATTGATATCACTAATCAATACATCACCAGTAGTAAGTATAGTCGCAGCGCCAAGTGACGAAAGAGACACGCCATCGTTGACAATTAAATCGCGAAGCTCTGAACCAGCTGAGCTATCTGCCAGATTAAACATAATTCCGCCTGCAGATAGATCACCTGATAAAGTAAGGTCGCCCTGATCTACGGTTAGGGTTAACACCCCAGTCACCGAGCTCCCTTCCACTAGGGTAGAACTAGATAAGGACTCAATGTTTGCAACGCCCGCTTTATTTGACGTTGTTGCTATATCCATTCTCCCAACGTTGACGTCTAAGTCACCCGAGCCAAAAACACCGATACTCTGACCGATCAGCCGTAACTCACCTGCAGTTAAGATGTTTGCATTTTCGGTCGATGTGTTTTCTGAAATATTGCCGAGGTTACTACTCAGTACAATGGTTTGATCAGCACCAGAAGTCGTATTTGTATCCCCAACGATATTACTAACAGCCAAGCCAGCAGACCCACTCAGAGTGATGGTGCCATCTGAAGCTATAGTTTTGGCCTCTGCCATGGATATGGCGCCTCTGTTGGCGATGATGGAAATATCTGATGCCGTGATGTTTCCTAATATGCTCAAATCAACATCAGTCGCTGTGACGTTTAGAGAAGAACCTATTATCCAGTCTTGGGAAGCGGTGCCAAGCTCGACAGTTTGCCGATCACTACCAACATCTTGAGTCACAACACTCACAAAGGCGTCACTTGAAGTGGAAATTACTTCAATTGCACCATTCGTGGATTGATCCTTGGTCTGGGCATCCATTGTGACAACTTGCGAACTGGTTCCAATTGATCCAATAACATCCAAACGGATTTTTGATCCAGATAGGTTCGCAGTTCCATCTGCATTAACCTGTCCAACCAAATCTCCCCCTATATTCACGTTGATTTTTTTACCGTCATCAGCAGTCAATTTAGACAAGGTCATAGAACCATCGGTGGTAATATTAATATCACTGGATGCAGAAATTTTAGTGTTTTCAGCCATTACAAGATCTGCAGAACCCAAGTTGAAGTTTACCTCTTTCAGCGCGGTAACATCACCCAGAAAGCTGACTTCAGCGACATTTGCATCCACAGTCATCTCTATATTATCAGGGGCCTTTAATCGATCAATCAAGACTGCTACAATATCAATTACATCTACTGACGTGTCCGCTGTTTCTGCATTTCCAGTGTAAGCAGATGAATGAAGTGCTAGGTTTAAGTCACCAGCATTCGCAAGAATAGAAACTGTTCCAGATGTTTTTATGTTCCATAAAGTATTTGTGGCGAGACCCGCAGTCAGTAGTCCATCAGATACAGAGCCAGACTTACTCTCAATGAAAATATTACCACTTTGCTGACTGGACACCCGCCCTAACTTTATGTCGCCTTCCGCGATAACATTTATGGATCCGGTGCTACCAGCACCTGTCGCTGTAATCGCGTATCCGTTCATGTTGAGATAGCTGTCCGAATAAAAATCAACGAACTCAGCAACAATGTCCCCAGACAGATCAAAGTTACCAGCAGCATTTAGTGTGCCAGTAATATTGGTACCAAGCAAATAGAGTTTATCATCAGCAAACACGTCGACATTTCCTGACGAATTTACAGCAAGGCTCAAAGTTCCAATAGCCCGAACCTTTACTTCAGCAGCAGCTGAAATATTCACACTCCCAACAAATTCGTTTAGTGAAACCGTGTTGCTTACACGATTATCAAACAACACTTTATAATCGGTTGTCCCATCGCTAGCGGCTACGTTAGTGTCACCGACAACTTTAAGCGTTGCACCATTTATTTGCCTAATATCACCAGCGGCCGTGACATTAAGATCATCAGAAACAGTTAATGTTCCTAATGATGTACCGCCACCACTATTAAGGGTTAGGGCGCCAACAACGGCACCGTCCGAAAGCAGTGTGTTTGTATCAGTGAGAGATGCATCACCGCCAACACTAAACTTTACGTTGCCAGAAAAGTCGTTGGATACATTATTCAAAACGACAGTTCCAGTCGCTTTCAATTTCGTCGTATCAGCAAAAGAAAGCGCACCAGATTGATCCACATCACCCACGGCGTCCACCACCACAGCGCCCATGACCGAAGTTGCGCCAAACGACACGAGGCCGCCTGCTGCTATCTCAAGTCCACCGTCACCGATAGACCCATCTATTTTAAAACCATCCATATCGACAATACTTACAGATTTGGTAGCTGCAAAATTGACTGAATCCTGAAAATTATTATTAGATTCAGTTAAAATCACACTCGAACTACTGTTAGTTCTTATGTCGGCTGTACCAACCACACCGACCACAGAATTAGTTTTCTGAGTGATCGATCCGTCAGCTTGTAGTACTAAACTCCCCGAAATATCCACTCTGGAAAATAGTAGAGCATTTGTATCACGCAATGAGACGTCACCCGTCGCCTTAACGTCGACAGCACCACCAAAGCTATGCAAGTTATCAAGCGTTATCGAGCCACCAGCTTCAAGCGTGGAGGTACTTTCTACATCAACAATAAAACTACCACTATCGGTTATTGAGCCAGCGGCAACTGTGAGATCATCTCCTACCTCCAAAGCACCAACCGTCAGTGCGCCTGAAACGGCGAGGGTCCAATCACGTGAAACTGAGCCAGTAATGCTGAGGTTGTTCTCATCAGAAATCGTTAAATCACGACTATCCAAAATTGTGACAATTTCCTGGAAATCATTATTTACATGACTTAAAGTAATGTCTGCATCATAAGAAGTCGCGTTCAGGGACGTAGTGCCCGTGACTGACAGAGCGCCCGTTTGGGTAATGCTCTTGGCCGATGATACAATTAAGTTGCCCCCAACTGTGGCTCCTGCAAATGCAATTGCTCCTTCAGCGTTTAGATTTACATTACCCGTCGACGATACCAAAACATTGCCATTAAAGGCATTTACGTGATCAAGCGTAATTGCATCGGCGGTTATGTTTGAGGCGCCAGAAATTCGCAAAATACTATCATGCTGGATGCCGTCGAGTGTTTGCTGACGCTGGGTTATGGCTCCGCCTCCACCAGTCGCATTAACAACCAGATCTCCCCCCACAGTGCTTTGACCAAAGCTAATTCCGTTTGCAACTAACGTAATGTCATCTACTGATGAGACGCCATGGCTTAGTTCCAGCGCACCACCCGCAGTCAGGATTAAATCAGATCCTATCCCAGCCGCATTCCCGCTAAAGGCCAAGGCGTTTTTATCAACAATCGTAATATTTTTTGCCTGTTCTAGCGTTAGCAGTCCAACAAAATCATTCTGCGTGTTGCCCAGATTAATGTCATTACCACCTGCATTTACCAAAGACGCCAAATCAACCTCAATTACAGAGGTCCCAGTGACCGTTCCTTGAGCATAAAGTGTCATTGCCCCACTTAGATCTACACTGCCAAGTGTCAGAGCGTTACCATCTCGTAGCGTACTATTAGCGCCTGTCATTGATACTGCGCCAACAAAATCATGTCCCGCAGCGTTTAGTGAAATATTTGTACCCGCCACAATTTCCGTTGTGCCTGTAACATTGATTGCTGCGCTGTCAGATACCACACCGCTAACGGCAGTAGCAGATAGATTTCCACTAATCGCCTGCTGACCCAGTACCATAGAATTTTTGTCTTTTAACGATACATCGCGGACATTGCTAACGCTAACAGACCCAATGAAATCATTGTTAACATTATTAAATACAATATCAGAGCTACTGCCACCAGCAATTAACTCCGTGCGCCCATCAACCTTAACTGTGCCAGTAGCCGTTATGCTCCCCGCCGCTGTCACTTTTAGATTGCCAGTTAAGGTGATGCTGTCAAAGACGATATCGTTCACGTCGTTAATCGTTAGGCTTCGCGCCGTGATGCTTACTGAATTTTTAAAGTCATGGGCTGCTGTTAGGACAACGTCTTGGCCTGCCGCGTTAATAACAGTGGTGCCGGCAACATCCCAGCCATTTGCATTATATAGGCGCCCTTCAGAATTCAATATAAGATTATTTGCAACCTCAGCTTCGACGATGTGCAATGCAGTTTTGGTTGTAATCGAAACCTGGTCAGCTCCAAGAATGGTCATATCACCATCAATCGAGTTCCCAGCATTTAAAAGGCTTAGATCATCACCGGATCCAGCTCCATCCCCAAGATCAACTGTGAAGTCACCTCCAATTGCAAGGCCTTTGCCAGCGACAATTGATTGATCAAGTGTTCCAGATACTCCTATTGAGACATCGCCACTCACTGACGTAGCACCTAAGTTCAAGTCATTTGCATCCGTAATCTCTAAAGTTTTTCCGTTTTCAACGGTTAAGCTTCCAGTAAAGTCATTTCCCGAGTTTTTCAGTACGACATCATTTTCAAGGCTATCAATGGTGACTTTGCCGTGGGCAACAAAAGAGGTAGAATTTGTCTGTGAAATTTTGCCACCAGCGGAAATGGTTTGTGCGATGGTTGACGTGTTATCTCGCCCCAAGGCAAGCGCACCAAAAATCAATTCAGCACCCGTATTTAATATTAATTGATCAGAAACAGTACCACCAAAGATCATTGAATTTTTATCAGAAATAGTCAGGTTATTTGCGGCAGTAATTGTAACCGCTCCCACAAAATCATTTTCCGCATTATTCAAAGTAACCGTTTGGCCGGAAGCAGATATAGTAGAAGTCGAACCAACTTCTAATTTGCCAGATGATGTGATTGCACCCGTTGACGTGAAGTCAATTGAACCAGAAATAACGTTGTTACCAACATCAGCCCCCACAGCATCAGCAGTCAGGTTTCCGTCAATATTTGAGTTAAAAAGATTTAACCCTCCTGAGGCAACATCGACACTTACATCGTTACTTGCCTGTGCACTCAAGCCAACGTTTCCATCTGCAGTCAGAGTAATATCTTTTGCAGTTGCAGTAACATTCCCAAAGAACCTGTGTCGGGCTGTATCCAGCTTGATATCGCTAGCCGTCCCAGCCGTTACCATGCCCACAGTATCTACATTTGGCGTTATGCTTGTGACAGTTAAAAAAGTCTCTGTGGTCGCTACAGTTCCAATTGCTGCACCAGTTAAAGTTGCTGTTTGAGATGCTCCGGCAGCATTAGTTCCAACGATTGTAAATGTTACTGCCGTATCATTCCCTGTCGATGTAACACTTACTTGCTGAGCGACTGTATTAGTTACAGATCCACCTGTCGCCAGGTCGCCATTGATAGACAAAGCTATATTCGCTGTGCCACTCTGAATTTTGGTGATCCCATCGGCATCCTGACCAGCAGATAAGTTAGATGCTCCATAGATTGTTATTGCGCCAGTAACATCACTTATTCCTGCAATAGTCTTAACGCTTAAATCAGCCGCTTGACCACTTGTTCCTACAGTTATCGCACCGACCGCAACCGCTCCACCAACGTCCAAACTCAGAGCACTTGCGTTCGTACCCGCAATTTTCAATGAGTTAACATCGTTAAGTGTCGTGATGCCACCTCCAGACAACGTCACAGTGTCAGAAAAATCATTATTTCCAGTTAAAGAAATGTTGTGACCAGTACCGGTTCCTAGCACGGAGGTCCCAGTCACTTTAACGGTTTCTCCACCAGTAATGGCACCACCACTGCTTGAAATAGCTAAATTGGCGCCAATATCAATATCACCCAATGTCATTGTGGTACCTGCAGAAACTGTCAGACCTTGGCTCACATCACCTGAGACAGTTATCGCATTCACATCGTTAATTAGGACATTTGCGGATGAATCAATCGCCACAACATTGAAGTTATTTGCAGTATTTTCTAAAATAGTATCAGCAGCCATGTCTAGCGTTACAGTACCTGCAGACGCTATAGCAGCATTTTGTGTAAGCGTTCCAGACTCAAGCGCGATCGCCAAATCACCAGATACTGTCATACCCGCACTACTAGAGCTCGATCCGATTACGATTGCAGTTTTTGCAGAGAGGTCAACATCATGCGCAGAGATTTCATTGATAGTGATATTGCTACCAGACAATTTCTGTAAATCGACAGAAATATTTCCAGAGCCCGAAACAAGACTATTAATAGTGTTGGATTTTATAACAAAACTGTCTGATGTGGTTCCAATGCCACCTCCAGCTGTAAGCGAGATAGACCCTAGAGTTTCTATATTTGCGGTCTCAACCGAGGCTACAGAACGACTTTCCCCATCTGTGATTTTTCCTGCAGTGGAGACTGTTACTCCACCAGAAGTAGTAACAAGACTATTGCCGTCATAATCCAAGGAAGGATCAGCAGAAACAATGCGACTAAGTGAGATATTCCCAGTATCGGACGTTATCGCAACATTGCCAGTAGTTTTAACCGTAGATCCAGCACCCATAACTATGTCTGAGCCATTGGCGGTTGCGATCGAGACCGCTTGTCCGCCTTCAGATGCGATGTAGGCACCCTCTTTAATTATCACACCGTCCGCACCACCAGTAACAGAAACGGCGCCCTGGCTTCTAACTGTGCCCGCAATTGTTACTTCTTTAGCGTTAAGAGTTACCGAACCTCCCGTACTTCCGCCCGTATTTGTATAGAGACCAACAATGTCGATTGTGCCATTAAGCAACTGAACATCAACCGCAGTGCTAAAATATCCAGCCACAGCGTAAACATTATCTCTAAAACCTGACGTATTACTATCGACAACCAATTGGCTATTCATCGTTGCCCACTCGAGAGAGATTTTTGAAGCGTCACTATTTTGTGCCGATAAAAGTGCATCAGAAAATTCAAGTTGAGAAACTGCAACGATATTGGCCACAACACTGCTGCCTGCGCGATTTCGACCATTCGCAACAAAGCTACCGGCGATAACATCGATAGCATCTGTTCGATCATAACTGGAGGATGGACCAAGAGCTCCACCAGGCGCGTATGCCGCTAAGTCAAACAGAATATCTACGCCGTCATCTTTGAGGACCTCGCGCACATCACCCGAGGTTTTGACAATTACATCGCCCAGAGACCCGGCATTAATACGATCGATTAAAACGCCACCAGTTAGACCTTGACCGTTATTATCCAAAATAAAGTTGTGACGTGCGACCTGAGTATCTATCTGCGTTGCGTTCAAGCCAACATTGCCCAGTCGTTTTCGTAATGCATCCTCCTCACCAGCCCATAGCCCTGAATCACCCGACATAAACTCCATTAAATTGCCGTTGGTATCTGTTACGAACGATGCGTCATGAATAACCATCGTACCACCAGCACGAATAGCCATCTCACCAGAATTCAGCTGTGCATTAAGTTCAAGAGCACCTGCGTTAGAGAGGAACATGTCAGTCCCACTAGCTATAAGTGTGGCAGTTGTGACATTTGAACGTACGTCAATATCCTTCGCAGACTGTATTACCAGGGCGTTAGCGTTAATCTGTCCTTTGCCAGACACCGAGCCTGCCTGTCCCGCACTCGTAACAATATTGCCACCACTTATTGTTGGACTAGTTGGGATCGCCGCCTGCTCTGTCCGAAAGTTAACTGTCTGCTGCGCCACTGTTGCATTGCCAGATGGGCTCAGCGCAGTCGCCCTGATGATTACGTTATCTGCTATACCTACAGCTTTGCGATCATCATCAGTGATTTGATAAGACCATCTGCCGTTACTATCAATTGTTGCTGAGCGATCATTTGCAGCAATACGAACAGAAACACTGGACCCAGGCTCCGCATACCCAGATACAAATGCCCCATTTGCCACATCAGTGAGAGTAACTACGTTATCACCAGCAACCCGGCTAATAGACAAATTAGGGGTTGCTGCCTGTATAGCTAATGTTTCTTGACCAGAAGCGACACTTTGATTTCCAGCATTATCAATCGCGCGCGCAATCACAATATTATTGCCATCTGGTAAACTACTGGTTGGAGTAATACGCCAAGACCCACCAGCGCCGTAGGCTGTGTCAGCAACTGCGACAGCTTCACCCAGTAAACTCTCAACACTGCCAACCAGTCGATATAATCTTACGACCGTACCAGCTTCGGCGCCCCCAGAAATAACGGGTTGGGGATTCGCATATGAAGTTTCTGGATCGTCAATGCTCGGCGCAGAAACAGCATCATCAATATTAATTACAAAATTAGATGATGCTGCAGACGTCACGCTATTTAGGACAGCAACTGCAGAAATTTCATGTGCACCCGCTGCCTTTGTTGCAAGGGTGTGTGTCCATTGTCCTAATTCATTCACAGTTGCGGTTGATGCCTCGGCCACACCGCCAACACTAACCTGGATAATAGCACCAGCATCAGCAAAACCCCGAATAACCGGTTCAGTCGCAGATGTAATATTATCATCTGGCCGCCCTGTATTGTTGTCAATTCCGACTAGGGTTGGTGCCGTTACACCACCCAAAGAAATTGTAACTGCTAGTTTATTTCCGTCCGGAGCCGAACCATAATTTCCATATTCATCCACTGAAATGGCAACAAGATCGAAGCTGCCTTCCGAAAGTGCTTTGACATAATCACTGGAGGAAATTGACCACGTACCATCACTGCCAGCTGTGGTTGACGCAATTAAATCGTATGTAGTTTTATTGTAAACGTTAACTGTGGAATTAGGCAACGCGGCATTACCTGACAAACTTGGCTGTACTTCGGTCACCGCTAGTGTTGTGATTTTAACTGCGCCACTGTCCAAAAACACTGGCGTCGAGACTGGCTGCGTTATGGCGAACCGAACAGCCCGCTGCAATGTTGTTGTTTCAGTGTCGTTTGAGACTGTATATGTTAATGTCTGATTAACATTATTAAGGTCAGGCAGCGCAGATTTAGGGATTTTTAGGCGCCACTCCATTGAGCCATCGCCTGCAACAATTTCGCCGTGTACTGACTGCGATGGACTTATTGTAATTGTGCCTTTCACACCAACGGTAACCTCTGAAGTAATCGCATCTGGCGTGATGCTTGTGACAGTTAAAAAGGTCTCCGAGCTGATTGCTGTTCCAGTTGCCGCACCAGTTAGAGTTGCAGTTTGGGAGCCACCGTCAGCATTGGTCCCAACGATTGTAAACTCTACTCCTGTATCATCCCCTGTCGATGTAATAATTATTTGCTGAGCAACTGTATTAGTTACGGATCCACCCGTCTCCAAGTCGCCATTGATAGACAAAGCATCATTTGCTGTACCCGACTGTGTTTCTGAAATTCCGTCAGCATCTTCCAATCCCGCAAAATCAAGGGATATGGTTTCCACACCAAAGCCTGCCGTTCCTCGTAATTCTAAGATTCGGTCGATTTCAGAAACAGTAACCACGTCATCAGCCGCCACAGCTTCAACACTAAATTCCGGTGCAGCAGGATCGTAAACGATATTCTCGGAAACACTATTATCAAGACCAATAGTAACAGTTCCCGTAGCAGCATTCGCAGTTACGCTTGTGATCGTCAAAAACTTTTCTGCACTAGTAGCAGTGCCATCGTGTTTACCAATTAACGTCGCAGTTTGATCAGCGCCTGATGCGTCAGTACCATTTATACTAAATGTTACGCCTGTATCGTTACTCACCGAGGTAATGGTCACGCGTTTCGCAACCGAATTTGTTACAGTGCCACTCACAGCCAGGGCACCATTAACCGCTATCGCTTGGCTGCTGGAACCATTACCAACAACAGCTCCATCGTTAGTGCTCGTAACATATAGTTTAGAACCAGCATTTAAATTAAGGCCGTCAAGAACGAAGTTAAATTCCCCACCTGCATTAATAATAGTAGTCGCTAGAGTGCTAATTGACCCATCACTTGCTTCTAGCTTCAGAGCAAGCGTATCAAAAGGAACTCCATTCCCAGTCAATTGTGCCGCTGAACTTATGCCACTTTTTGTAATGCTGGAAACAGTCAACGGAGTAGTACTTGAACTATCAAAAGTCCCAGCGGAGCTCGTATCCCAAGTCACAACTCTTGAAATAGCAGAAGAGGATGTACCCGCCGCTTCCTCAGTAACCGCAACGGTGGCATTCGTAAGGCTGGCATTCAATTGCAGCAAATCAACATTACGGTCCTTCAGGCTGCCTTTAAATTCTATCGTATACTCAGAGCCACTTTTGGTAACGTCAAATTCGGCACCAGGAATTTCCATTGCCAACAAAGCCGTCAACATGCCAGAAGCTTCTTCACCATAATTTATTGTGCTGGAAGTGAAGGCAGTACCGTCTAGACGAAGGCTCGCGGAGTAGGTTCCCGATGGGGTTGCCCCACCACCTGCATCAGTAACTGTGATTTTCTGTTGTTCATTGTCACTAACAGCCTCCAAAACAGTTAAAACAGCACTTTCATAGAGCTGTGAGGTAGCTACTGCCTGAGTACCTGTTCCACTGGGGGCACCGATCGTGACTGTTGGAGCACTCACATAACCCGAACCGGGGTTAGTAATTGTAAAGCCCGTAATTAATCCGTCACTATCAACTATTGCGACGGCAGTGGCCGTGACCTTGACAGAACTTGTGTCAGTGGGAGCACTGAGTGTAACATTCGGTAGTGAACCGTCGCTGTATCCCGTGCCGCCAGAGGCAAGCGAAATACTTTCTACTCGACCGAACGAAGATCGCAAGGCATCGGACAGGACTACTGAATATGCCTGAGTGTCAGTTGATATTGACGCATCAGCTACAGCATCAACTCCTGCCGCAGATGTCACTGCGATATTAGTTAGATCCGCCAAGTAACCAGAGCCACCGGAGGTGAGTGTGATTCCTGATAGCGCACCGCCAGATACTATAGCAGTCCCATTGATATTTGATAATTCCTGGCCGTTTGAGTCCCTAAATGTCAACTCATCGCCTGAGACGAAGCCAGATCCATCACTGGTAATGGTAAATTCACTCAGTTTTTGACCTGGGTTGTATGTCTGAACCTCGTCAGTTCCGTTCATAGATATGTAAATTGTCGGAGCAGTTGTTATGCCAGACACAGTAATGTCATCTGTTCGGTCAACAGCAGAAATACTATCGTCACCGCCTATGGGTTTAAGAGATAATCCAACGGCACCGGAGGCCGGATCAAAACTCACATCAGAAGATTAATTCGAGACATTGCCAGCTAAATCACACACTTTTGCATATATTGTTTTCGCGGGGCTATCTTGCCACGCGTCACCAGGGCTCCACAGCCAATCACCGCTACCGTCGGCCAAAACAGATGCGATAATCACATCAGACGCCCCATCGTAAATCGTAACATAAGCGTCAGCATCTGTTGAGCCGTACAAGATTGGGCGGGGCGCAGTAGCGTTAACGACATTTATAGTGGGCGCTGAAGGAGCTGTTCTGTCAATGATAATATTTGTTGTATTTATAGCTGACGAAATGTTGTCTTTGTCAGAACTCATCGATATTTCTAACTGCCCATTGTTCAAATTAGGGTTCAGTGTGGCCGTCCACTCCCCGGTAAACTCGTTCGTTTTTGTAGCTGTGACCGAATGGACCGTATCATCTCCCGATGGATCAGTAATCTTATACGAGATATCCAAACTTGCTCCGGGCTCATAAGATCCAAATAAGGTAAGGCCATTGTTATCAGAGGTATTGTAATCTGCCGTAGCTACATCATCATTTATAAGCGTAAGGTTTGGAGCTGATGGCTGCACTACCGCTAATGCAATGTCTTGAGAGACCACTTTTTTATTGCCATTCAGGTCCGCTTCAAAACGTAAATTTGTAGTACCATTTCCAATGGTGGTAAAATCACCAACAGACAGGGTGTATGACCAGTTTCCTGCATTATCTACGTCAATGTCACCTGCGAGTAGGCTGCCATCCGGCAAAAGGATGTCTATCGTTGCAGCTGAAGAACCAGTTCCCTTGAGAACGATGTCCCCAGCCCCAACATTAGTAGCGGTCACCGCTGAGGTCAGCTCAGTGGAACTGGATGGCGATGCTACATCAAGAAATACCCCTGAAAAGACAACGGCAGGAGCAGTCATATTCAGCCGCAAGTTAATTGTTTGCGTTCTTGTTGGCGCATTTTGACCACCCAATGGATCTTGCGCTGTTACTTCAAACTGAAACTTCTGGATATTATCTGATTGGGTATCCAAAAAATTCTCAACATCATCTGCCTGAACCGCGTAATACCAATTGCCACCTTCAACCCAAGCAGTGCGCTCTGTTTTACGAGTTATATTTTCAGTACCACTTATTGTTTGAGTAGCAGTGAGCTTGACCACTGAGCCTACGTCCGTTGTCCCCGACAAAAGATAGCCCTCATGCAATCCCCTTATAGATACAATATCATCGCTAGAGCTTGGCTGGTTCGCAGTCAGAGCTGGCGCTTCGATGGCGCCAGCGAACAATGTGGCAACCCCAGATACACCTGACGTATTATCAATCCCATCCAAAGCGCGGGCAATCAACGCATTTACCCCAACACTCAGCTTCTCTGCAGTAATTAGCGCGGTGGGGTTAATATCAATTGACCAAGATCCACTACCATCAGCAGTGCCACTGCCCAGAACGCGAGACAAATTATCTTTCGCAAATAATTGGATATCAGCGTTGGCATCAGCCGTACCAGAAATGCTCGCCTGAGTCGAACTCACCGTAACGATCGTAGAAATAATTGGGACTGAGGGTGGTATTGTATCCACCACAAAAGGTTTACGTGATGACTGAGCGCTAGCGGTGCCACCTACCGTGTTCACCGCATACACTGTTTTTGAACCATCCTGCAAAATAGGAAGTTGTACACTCCAAGCGCCGTTTTGGTCGGCACGGACTGTTGCCAAAAGTTCATCATTGGAGCCGTCATAAATTTTAACGAGTGTCCAACTCGTTGCGTTTGAACCTGAAATAGTCGGCTGTGCGTCCGAAACGAGGTAGGCTCCATTAACCAAGGTGCCGGGCTGTGAGACTGAAGGTCGCAGAGTACTCTGCGAACTAGAGTTAGTTCCAGTTACATTCGTAAATCCACTTGAATATGATACATTACCATCAAGGTCACGAAGCCCAGTTCTCAAACTATGAGTGCCCGCCTCGATCGACGACGCACTAAAAGAGAGGCTGCCAGTTAAATCATTTGATCCCAATACTTTATGCGCATAAACTTTTCCTGCGCTGTCTTCCAGTGTCAAAACATAATTTTCTTCCGCACCAGACGTTGTCTTAATGTCAACCAACCCAGTTGCATTGATAGAGACGCGATCAAGGTCAATGTCTTGGCCCGCTACCAATTCCACATCACCTTTTGTCGTACCAACTGGGCTAAGCGCATTGACTATAATTTTAGTATAAGGTGTTTGAGCCTGGTATAACGTAACCTTGCTTGCAAATTGGTTTTCCAGCTTAGGTGTGACCGACGTGGATGCAAAGCTTTGCTGAGCACTGTTCAACACTGCAGACGCTAAATTTGTACCAGAAATAGTCATCGTCCCTGTCGACGTGTCTGCCGCTGGGGTATGTGCAAAGCCTTTAATTTCAATCGGATTATTATTTGTCCGACTTAGAACCATATCACCGCTATTGAGTGCGGCAGTTATACCAGACCCTGAACTGTTAACTGCAGCAACGAGAGCACTAAGATTACTTGTTAAAACATCTGCGGAGACCGTTGCCCAAGTCCCATCCGCTTTTCGCAAATCAACACTAACGTTTCCATTAGAAGTTAGGCCTGACAATGTCATCGAGGCCCGCTCTGCAGTGACCAGAGCAGTAACTGCATGGACGCCTCTATCTCTCAAGTGGACGACTTTACCAGCAGCAACATCCGCTGACGTAGGCGTACCAATGACGGTGCCAAGGCTCAAAACACCGCCAGTTGAAACTATGGGGTAGAGCGTCGCGCCAATGCCGGTTTCAGTGGAGGACGCAAGTGGGCCGATGCTCGATCCGCCTGAGTTAGTTCGGTAATCAATTGCGTCAAAAATATAATATGTGGCATCCCCAGCGACAAATTGGTCTACGAAGTATTCTCCTGAGGGAACATAAACTGCCGACACCTCACCCGACGGGACAGTACCCTCCAAGTATTCTCGTCCAGACGCACCAGTGATAACACGCAAGCCGGTCTCTTCAGATTTCACTTGGATCGTTTTAGAAACGTCACCAGTTGCGTTGAGCTCTATCAAATCAATGGCAGCACCTTGACGTGTACTGAGCGGCGCTGACAGCGTAATGTCGCCGCCCGAACTAATATCAATATTAGTAGTTTGAGCATCATCACCAACGCTTAAACGCTTTGTGGATGCAATATTTTGAGCAGATACCACCTGAAGCGTTTGCGCTTTATATGTTTCAGTTGTTGGAATTTCAAAGTTAGCCCCAGTTTCGAAGCGGACCAAATTAATAGCATCCAGCCAAATTCCAGAACCAATAATAAGCGAATTACCCGCGTCAAAGGTTAAGTTTTGGGCATAGCCATCGGCCACAGTGGGATCTACTGACTTACTATTTGATTTTATAGCTCCACTTGCATCTCTAACTAAATAATCACCACCCAATACCGTGCCGTGGTAGGTTAAATCTCCAGATAAGGTGCGGACCACTACGTTACCAGTTTCAGCCGCGGAAATTACTGCAACTTCAGCAGCAGCCGCAGTTTCGATTGAAATATCACCATCATCGTTTCGGACATTTGTTATTTGAACTGAATCTAAATTTGAATGGGCAGAAATAGATATCGTAATGTCACCAGCTGTAGTTTTTGCTTCTCGCAATTCTGCTATATTGAGGACAACGTTTTCAATGCCAGTCGCTGCAAAAATTTCAACCGCACCACCTAGATCCGTATCCACACTAATTTGTGGCCCCGACCCAGTGGCGGTGACTTTGCCGGCAGTAGTAAGCCGCACATCCAAGGGCAGTTCATCAAGCTCAATTACACCTGAATCGTCAGCGTCTAAAGCATCGAGGCCAGCTGGGGCCGTGCGCTCAGAACTTCGGCCAGCTTCAAGACCGGTTAACACGACTTGGTTCGCCTCCGAGTGTGTGCTTAGAATGATATTCCTGGCGCTCTCAATCCCAATAAACCCATCTTTTGTGACTGCTCGCTGCAACACAAGATTACCAGAACCTATCGCTGTTAGGTTCATATCCCCCACGTTGGCTACAACAGCATCCAGAATACCAACATTTAACTGATCAAGAGTGACGCCTTGGCTCACCAAAATGTTCAAGCGATCTCCTCGCAATTCACCTAGGGTCCCTTGAACAACGGTTGTCCCTGCATTCAGTGCTACGGTCGCCCCGTATATATTTTCAAAATCGATTTGGCTGTCACGCAATCCCTCACCACTCAGTGAGGTGGATATCGACACATTGTAACGTGTTTCGGCAAGGGCACTTGAACCCGCCTGAACTAAGCTGGCGTTCACGTCACCATCCACTGTGAGGCGGATGGTATTTTGTGCAGTCGTCGCTTGTATGATTTGTAGATTGGCCGCTTCGCTACTGTCGGTCAATCCATTGTGTAGCCACATTTCACCGGAACCTGAAATAACAGCGTCCAGTATGCTGGCATTTAATAGAAAAGCTCCAGAGCCGGCCACGTCACCAATAACGTCACCACTGGATCGGATCGTTGCTTTATTAGCGACCAGGGGCGTGCCACTTGCATATATTGCGCCAGCTGGTGCCGTAAGGGACAGAGTATTCACCGCAACTATACGGCTCTGAGTAAAAGTGATGTCGCCAGCACTAGAACCAGCAGAGACAGTTAGGTTTACGGCAGTTTCAATGTCCGTTCTCAAATTCGTAGATACCCCACCTGTGCCGTCAGTACCTGCCGACAGAACAAGGTTGTTACCACGTATTTTTCCGTAGGCACGCAAGCCATCACCAGAAGAAATTGCTACATCAACAGCGGTTAATTCTCCAGAATGTAGAGATGACCCACCTGTTGTAATGGTAACATCACCCGTCACAGCAATCATCGACGCACGATCAAACAGGCCGTCGCGAGTAGCCTCGACAACTAAATCGGCACCTACCTGCAGCTCTGATGTAGAGGCTGGTAGCATCTGGCCATTCACTGTTTGGGTTCGCGTTGACGCCACTGATGCATCGCGCGAAGCCTTAACCGTCATATCACCAGAGGTTTTGACTAAGCCTGACACTACAGCATCCCGATTAGCCGTAATGTTCAACTTCGCAACATCTATCATTTCAGTGTCATAGGTCTGAAACTTAACAGCGTCACCTGCCCCTGTAGACAGGATACGAACCGTAACAGTTTTTGTTACCTCTTGAGTTTGAGCAACGTCCTTATAGAGCGTCTGCTTCGCGGTCTCCACGACTTTCGTCTGGAGGTCATAGGTCCGAAATTTAGGGCGGTTTTGATAAAAGGGCTGATCGTTAGACACCCATTGAAAATCTAGGAATGCACGTGTGTCAGTAACTGAACTCGAAGTGGAGGTCCAGTTTGCTCGGTAATCGGTAAAGTCCTCTGTTTTAGTTGTGCCAACCCATCTGTTTCCCGCTTCATAGACGAAGCGCAGCGTGGACCATGGTGGCAGATCGTTCCATAAATCTGGCGAACCACTTGAATAAGCCTGTATGGGATGCTCTCTATTGTTAGCTTCGTTCGGTTCGCCTCTATTCCAGTTGCTATATGTAGAAATGAATCCACTAAAATGGTAAGTACCTGCCGCCCAAAAGCTAGTATTTATCGCACCGTTGCCCTGTGCAAAATATTTGACATCATAATATATTTGATGGTCTTCCCCATTAAGCATACCAAACCAATAGTTATTACCGCCAGCGGCGGCTTCAATAGCATATGCTTGGGTAGCATTAGTAGCATTTGCAAGTGTCCAGCCGTTCGCCGCTGTTACATGGTCAGTAGCGTGCCCTGAGAGATGATAGGTTTTAGGATCCCAAGCATAATCCGTCCCAACATTTCGCACATCAGAGGTATTTGCCCGACTGCTCTCCATTGTAAGACTTGCCGTCAAATTTCCTGTCTTAAGAAAGTCACTTGGGGCAACAACTTCACGGCCCAAAAAGTCCAAACCAACGTCACTGTTACTCAGAGAATTAATTTCAGAACTAGTCAACGGCGCCGTTTGAAAGGCCCACTCTGGAATGCGGTAACGACTAACTGATGTACCGTCAGTTAGAGTAAAGTTTCGATGCGCATTATTCGCAGCTACTGTTTCACCAGATACTCGGTTAGCCGCATTTCCACCATCAAAGACAACTTCCCAAACTGAATCCATACCATCAAAATCTACAGTATTTTTCGATTTAGCTGTCCCCTCGTTGGGATCTGCCAATACCTCGGTCGCAGTTCTCTGCGCCGTCTCCCAGTCCGATTTAATCTGATTATAGTAAACTTGTGCCGTATCATTGTAGGAGCCGACGATCTCTGGGGATAATAGACCAGCATTTTTTGTGACTGCACGCGCCAAATCATCCTCTGCCCCAACCGGCATCTCGATCCAAATATCGCTGATACCATCAACAGGCAAGTTAACCCTATGCATAAGTCGTTCTTCACCCGCAGCAGCGGATAGGCTCCAACTTGGTGTCCAGACCCCTTTAGTTGCATTGCCATTTACCACTCTATGAATTTCAAGATTAGAAGCCGCAAACGAATAGACTGGCTTATAACCGAGTGTGCTTAAAACTAACGCACGCTGCGCATCGTTTAACTCACCGAATGTCGGTTCGCGATAATCTGAGAAAATAGCCGAAGAGCCAGGCTTATACTCTACATATGTCTCACTTGGAGCAGCTAGGCCTTTGCTACTCCAATCAATGATTTCCGAGTTCCCAGCAGAGTTTGCACTATTGCGGTAATCGGAGCCCTCAATAAAGTATTCGCGATGATAGGTTCCATTAAAGTACCCCAACTGGTTCAGGGTTACGTCCATTGTCGTATAAGTATATCCAACCTTAACGGACTCAAGTCCAACTTGCTCAGTAACCGTCGTATCTACCCACTTAACAACAGGCACGTCTATTACCCCATCAACTACCTGCGTATACCCCGTGATGACTTGGGACGTTACAGTCTTGGTAGACAATACTGGAGTTTGAACAGTACGATCTCCCGCAGTAGCAGACGCTGAAGCATCTAAAACGACGTCAGTTCCAGCATCAAGGTTGACAGTACCATCAGACTTGATGTTGGCGGCTCCCATTACAAATATTGAACCAGAGCCAAGAGAACTCGCGACGACTGACGAACCCGCGGCGGTGGCATCTGCCACCGAATTCGCAAGACCCGCTCTGATATGCACCAGAGTAGTAGCGTCTCCAGTCTTGGCCGATATGGATCCATAAATAGAGACGTCACGCGATGCATTTATCCAAGCTGTCTTTGCTGCATTGATATCACCTGAAATATAAATTGTTTTGCCACGCACATGCGTTGTATCGGCTGATGAAATTGTTGCATTACCAAGTCCCGTCTCTAATTGCTGTGCCTGAACGAGTATGTTGCCAGCGCCAATAATATCTAGAGTAGAGCCGGCAGTCCAAGTCTTGAGCAATGCACCCTCAAGAACATTGATATCTTCCCCCGTGATCTTCAGCGTATCGTGCGCGTTAAAATCACCGCGCAGGTGCACTTGCTCAGTGCCAAGGCCTTGTATGTTTATTGCCGTCGGGTTGGCGCCCGTCGGGGGCGTTAAGCTGGCGTCGCTATATACTTGGCCAATATTCACGTCGAGATCTAAAACTCCAGTACCATCAATGTTAATTGTTCCCCCAATGTCTGTGTCTATGATGGAGCCGAATAGACGTATTGGGGCTCCACCCACCCCCGAGCCAACTGAGACTGATGCGCCAGCAGCCACAACAGCAGCAACACGTGAATTGTCAGAAGCTTTGGTATCAACAACTGCGGTGCCAGAATTGTCAATCACCACCCTGCCTTGACTGTCCATAAGCTTACCATTTTCATCAACAAAATATTGATCAGCGGCAATTTTTTGAACTCCGTTTACATCACTAACGGCAAGGTTCATTTTATAATCTACGGCAGCCGTCAGCACTGAGTATCCAAGCGTATCCGTTAACCCACCACTTATATTAACTGTGCTATGACCTGTAATAACCCCTGCTATACTTGCTTTTCTGTCAGCATTTATATCAATCACACCACTGGATTCTTTGGCCAAAACAAATCCATTTAGGGTCATGTCTCTCGTTGTATTCAATGTAATGAGGGCTGATGCGGCCTCTGCAATGTTTAAAGACTCAACCGTGGAATTTGCATCAACCCAGAGGCCCATACCTGGATATGTTGTATCACCGTAACCTGATCCGCCATTTAGCGTTATATTGCCTGTAGCTCTGATGACACCAGCATAAGCTGTCGTTGTTTGCCCACGGCTTCCTAACGAAATTTGATCAGCGGCGGTTATCTGCACCGTTGATGCATTGCCATATGCACCCACCGACCCATCCACAATTTCTGCACCAGCATGTACTGTACCGAGTACATCAATTGAGTTTACATCAATTACGATATTAGAGGCCTGATCAGACGCCACGAGAGAGACCGCAGGATCAATTGTTAGGTCTCCCCAAAGTCCAATATCAATGGCTTTAGCCGCCATAACGCTCGCCCCGCGGCGCACTCCATCCACGGTTGCACCCATGGTGAGATGCCCACCAACAATATTTAGGGTGCCAACATCAACAAGAGTATCGACCATACTCATAGTGCCGCCATAAGTAATTAGAACTTGTGCGTCGTGATGAGCTTCGAGCTGTGTGCCAAAATCTATAGCATCAGCAGCAGTGAGGCTTACTTCTGCCGTTGATGTATTAGAATTAAACGAACTGGTTATTGGTCCTTGCAATGTCAGAACGATACCCGTGATGTCCAATAGACCAGCCGCATTAATGCGTCCCGACGTCTCATTCAAAAGAACTTCACCTTGGGTGGATTGAATGCTGATTTCTTGGTCAGCCCGCAGCGTCTCGACAGTTCCATCGACAAACACTTGATTAGCGCCCAGCAACTCAATTGAACCACCAGCATCAACGACCTTCACTGCGGCCGTGTTATCAATCCAAAGAGATCTTGCGGACACCCCACCTGTGAGCTTTACGTCATTATCCGCCTGGATAAGGCCCTGAATGCGCAGCTGACCCAGCGCCGATAAATCGATATTTCGTCCCGCACCACGGGCGATAACATCACCCTGCAATAAGGCTTGTGAGCTCAGGTCAAAAGCGATGTTTCCATCAATAGTTTCCAAAATGCCCGTAGCATCAAGATCAACACCCTCACCGGCCTCGGCATTACCCGTATTCATAACAATACCGGAATAACCTCTAACTTTCCCAGCAATATAAATCTTACCATTGTCACCTGTCGGTGCACCAATATTGACCACAGATCCAACACCAGGCGCGTCCAACGAGAACCTTTGAGATGATACAACCTTTAAGATTACACCATCTGAATCTCGCTGTACTCCATATGATGTGTCTTCAAATAAAATCCCTAATAAATCTTCGTTAATATTCGCGTGGCCTGCAATTGCGTTACCGATTGCGGCATCGGATGACAGCTCTCCGTCACCTGAGAATACGGTAACTACTGTTGCAGCACTGGCTAAAGAGGTTTCTTTTACAACACTTATTTCATACGGCGAGACCAAGCGAATGTGGCCATCACGCAGCTTGGCAGAGACATCTGGAACGAGATCTGATGGCTCACGGCCATCAATTTCACGCATCGCATCAAACCCACGATAAACTGTGTTTAACAGAGGTGTTAATCCTGAACTTGGGTTATCGGATTGCACCACAACCCACTCGGCATCTTTGAGCTTATTGTTGAGTGCGGTTGTCAGCTGGCTAATTGTTGTAAAGGTTTTTGTTTCTTCTGCTGTTAAATTGATGGCAGCTTCAGCCGTATATTTCACCTTATCAAGCTGCACTAAAATAGTAGTTTCAATTACACCACTTGATGCTCCAACTATCGTTGGGCCGGTATTTGTTCCAATGATATTGACTTCAACTGTTTCCGTAAAATCTCCAAAAGTTGAAAAAGTGACTGTATCTTTTACAGTTTGCCCAACCGCTAAGTCACTCAGGGCACCCACCTTTAATGTATAGTCCCAAGCACCCTGGT